>Ga0196971_1000545_pt1 | contig 26687 bp, 21 predicted proteins | sample S1v_1013CmetaG_FD_148660 | JGI IMG/M metagenome (GOLD analysis project Ga0196971, IMG submission 148660) | Soil microbial communities from Anza Borrego desert, Southern California, United States - S1+v_10-13C | ecosystem: Environmental > Terrestrial > Soil > Desert | place: USA: California...
CGACTACATTGAAGAAAGAACTCCGACAAGTATAGTCGGGATTGGAGGGCTCGAGCCGATGAAGCTGTCCACCAAGGGGAAATATGGGGTCAAGGCCTTGTTTGAGCTGGCCATGCACGAAGGTGCCGGGCCCATGTCGCTGAAGGCCATTGCTGACCGGCAGGGGTTGTCGGAACACTACCTGGAGCAGCTGGCTGCGCCGCTGCGTAAGGCCGGGCTTATCGCCAGCGTGCGGGGGGCCCAGGGCGGGTATGTGTTGGCAAGACCGACCGATAAGATGACCGTGGGGGATATCATCCGCGTGCTGGAAGGGCCCATTGGGTTCACCGACTGCGCCACCGAAGGGGAGAAGGGGCCCGAATGTGCGGCCACCTGTGTGGTCCGCAGCGTCTGGGACCGGGTCACCCAGCAGATTGTGACCGTCCTTGACGGCATCACGCTTGCCGACCTGGTCGAGCAGGCAAGAACTGAGCAGTCGAAGGATAACCTGATGTGGCAGATCTAGGTGTGGCTGTGGCCGTAACCATGAGGAAGTGAGCGTGTGCGCCGAGTCTATTGCGACCATGCTGCGACCACCCGGTGTCATCCGGATGTCGCCAAGCTTATGTACGAGTACCTCGTCAACGAATTTGGCAACCCTTCGTCGATCCACGCGTTCGGACGTCGGGCCCGCAAGGGCGTGGAAGAGGCCCGGCAGCAGGTGGCTGACCTGATCGGCGCCCGCGCCACGGAGATCTTCTTCACCAGTGGCGGCACCGAAGCCGACAACTGGGCCCTGCGCGGCACGCTGTACGCCAATCGGGCCCGCGGCAACCACGTGATTTTGACGCCCTTTGAGCACCACGCCGTTCTTGACCAGGCGGAAGCCCTGGGTCGTGAAGGCTTTGAGGTGACTTTGCTGCCCCTGGAACCCCAGACGGGCATCGTCACACCTGAGGCATTGACCGCCGCCATGCGGCCCGAGACTGTATTGATCTCCATCATGTTCGCCAACAATGAGATCGGCACCATCCAGGACATCAAGGGGCTCTGTGCGGCCGCCAAGGCCAGGGACCCCAAGGTGGTCTTCCACACCGATGCCGTTCAGGTGGCCGGTCTGCTGCCTGTCGATGTGAAGGAGCTCGGCGTCGACCTGATGACCGTCTCCGGCCACAAGATTTACGGCCCCAAGGGCATCGGGGCGCTGTACGTCAAGAAGGGCTTCCGCTTCCAGCCGGTTCAGGTGGGCGGGGGCCAGGAGCGCAAGATGCGGTCGGGCACGGAGAACGTGGCGGGCGTGGTGGGACTCGGCAAGGCTGCCGAACTGGCGCTCAAGGAGTTGGGCGCCCGGGCCGCCCACGCCAGGGAGATGCGGGACCGCTTCCTCAAGGGCGTGCTTGCGCTGGATGGCGTGCAATTGAACGGCATCGACCCGGTGGCAGATCCCGACCGGCGCCTGCCGGGCAACGCCAACGTCTCGGTGGACCGCATTGAAGGCGAGGCCATGCTCCTGCGGCTCGACATGAGCGGCGTCGCCGCGTCGTCGGGCTCGGCCTGCACGTCGGGCTCTTTGGAGCCGTCGCACGTGCTGCTGGCCGTGGGCTGTGCCCGGGAAGTGGCTCAGGGCTCCCTGCGCTTCTCCTTCGGGCAGGAGAACACGGCTGACGATGTGGATTACGTGATTGAGGAATTTGCCAAATCAGTGGCATTCCTGCGCAGACTGGCGCACCCGTAAGCAGGGGTGGACATACCGTGGAGCAGGGGGGAATGCCCATGCTCTACCCGTTTGTGCCAGCGCCGCTCTGGTTCCGGCCGCCCACGCCCTGCTGCCGGGCGCCCATGCTAACCAAGCGCCACGCCCGGCCGCTGAACATGGGCATAGCGGCATCGGCCATCGAACGAGGCCTGCTCTTTTTCGCCCACGGCGCTCCCATTGGCGGGCCCGTGGGCAACGGCTATCGCGGGGTAAGGGCCAGCAGCTTTCCGTCGGAAGCCATCGTCCTGGGGTCGGGCGCCCCGCTGGCGACGGAGGGCCTCGGGCTGGCAGGGACTCCCATCGGACTGTAGAGGAAGGGAAACCGTGGAGAAGAAGCGCGTGCTCATGGCCATGTCCGGCGGCGTCGACTCATCGGTGGCGGCAGCCCTGCTCGTGGAGCAGGGCTACGAGGTGATTGGCGTCACCATGAATACCTGGACCGATGACATCCCCGAAGAGATTCAGATGAACCAGCACTCCGGCTGCTGCTCGCTGGCGGCCGTGGAAGATGCCCGGGCCGTGGCCAACCGGCTCGGCATCCCGTTTTACGTCATGAACTTCCAGGGCCATTTCGCTTCCACCGTGATTGACTACTTCGTGGCGGAATATACCCGGGGGCGCACGCCCAACCCTTGCATTGCCTGCAACCGGTACGTCAAGTTTGACGCGTTCCTCACCAAGGCGCGCCAACTGGAATGCGAGTATGTGGCGACCGGTCACTACGCCGTCGTCGCGCAGGACCCGCAGTATCCCGGGCGCTACCTGCTGGGCAAGTCTACGGATGCGCGCAAGGACCAGACCTATGTGCTGCACAACCTGACGCAGGACGCGCTGGCCCACACGCTCTTCCCCGTGGGCGACATGGAGAAGCCGGTGGTGCGCGAAGTGGGCCGGCGCCATGGCCTGCTCACGGCGGACAAGCCCGACTCCCAGGAGATCTGCTTCGTGTACGATGACGACTACGGCCGGTTCCTCACGGAGCGGGCGCCAGAGGCCATCGTGCCGGGGCCCATGCTGAACACCCGGGGCGAGGTCATCGGGCAGCACAAGGGCCTGCCGCTCTACACAGTGGGCCAGCGAAAGGGACTGGGCCTCACCACGGCCAGGCCCATATATGTCGTAGCCCTGGACCCCGAGCGCAACGCCGTGGTCGTGGGGGAGGATGAGGAGACCTACTCGCCGGCCCTGCTGGCCTCCGACATGAACTGGATTGCCCTCACCGGCCTCACCGAGCCGGTCCGCTGCATGGCCAAGATCCGGCGCATGGCGCCCGAGGCCCCCTGCACGGTCTACCCGGAGCCGGCCGGCGCCATCCGCGTGGTCTTCGACGAGCCCCAGCGGGCGATCACCGCTGGTCAGTCCGTGGTCCTCTACCAGGATCGCTGGGTGTTAGGCGGGGGGACCATCGATACTGCCTTGAGCTAGGCACTTTTTCGGAAATTTACCGCGGATTTAACGGATTACGCGGATTGGAACATAATAATTATATTTTTAATGTATTAATCCGCGTAATCCGTAAAATCCGCGTAATCCGCGGTATTTGTCCCAAAATGCAAAGACCAGGGAGGCAAAAAGCCTACCCTGGTCTTTCACATACTATCGAGCGTCGACCCGAATGGAACCACTGCTGGTGCGCAGGGTGACCCGGTTGGCGCCGTCGCCCTGGGTGCCGGAGCCGCTGTTGCGGCCTTCGCCGATGCGCAGCCAGGAGGGGCCGGAGACGGAGCCCGAGGAGGCCCGGGCGTCTACCGTGACGCCGGCGGAGGCCGGGATCACGAGGCGCACGCTGCCGCTGGTGGCCTGCAGGTCGTACTCGCCGCCCACTTCCTTGCTCTCCACCGTCACGTTGCCCGAACTGGCGCCGGCGGTGACCCGCTTGCCGGCGTTCAGCACGTTGACCGAACCGCTGGTAGAGTTGGCCTTGACGCTATCCCGCACGTTCTCCACCCGAATGGAGCCGCTGGATGTGGTAATCGCCGCTTCACCCTGAATGCCCAGCGCTGTCACGCTGCCGGAAGTCGACCGCAGGTCAGCGCTGCCGTTGATGCGCTCCGCATGCACGCTGCCCGAGCTGGCTTTGGCCGTCAGGGGGCCGCCGTGGCCGTAGACCTGAATGGAGCCGGACGAGGTCTCTACCCGGAGCGCCGGCGTCGCACCCTTGGGCAGGGTGATGATGAACGACGAGCTCTGCAGGCTGAACGAGGTCGGATGATCAACGGAGACGCGGGTGTTGGCGCCCTTGTCGACCCGCAGCTGGAACCGATGGGCATTCTCGTTGGCGTCGCTGGCGTTGCTGCCGTAGGCCCGTACTTTGAACTCCACCTGAGCCTTATCGCCTTCGCGCACAGTCACGCTGAAGGAGCCGCCGTCAATGGACAGGTCCCGGATCTGGGCCATATCCAGGTCGGCCGTCTGCACGTACTCGTCGGAGACGATACCGCCGCCGAAGTGGGGGATCCCGTCAAAACGAATCTGCGGAGCCGACCAGTTCCCGCGGAAGACCACGGGACCACGCCATGCACTGACGTAGGAGGCCCCGACAAGGCCAACGATGACCAGCAGCACCACGGCGCCGCCATCGAGGCGGATGGGGGCAGTGCCGCCGCTACGGGCCGCCACGAAGAGCCACTCAAGGCCCAGCAGCACCAGCAGACCCGGCCAGAACTTGGCGACGTACCAGGTAATCGAGGTGCCCTGTAGATTGTCAATAAGAACGGCAACGCCCACAGCAATCAGCGTGGCGGCAATCGTCAGCCGTCCGACGCGGTGGTTCATGATCAATTCCTCCAGTCTTCTGCATCATCAATCCATTCGACGTCCGGACGCCGAAGAACCCTTCAACGAATTCGCAGGACCGCGCGTTTTTCCCCCTTGCTTTTTGGGCAGACTCTTTCCCAGACACGCGGATCGTCGAACACGCGAGCGAGGGATCTGAGCCGAGTGCCCAGGGGTAGTGAACTGGTTGGGCTTCCCGTATTAGCCGGCCCCAGACGAAAGAGAATCGGACGGGTGCAGGAGGTGCTTCTCTCCCGCGACGGCTCCCGCATCTGCGGGCTGGCGCTGGAAGGGGGAGGTATACTGCAGCCCCGCCGGACGCTGGATTACCAGGCCGTACGCATCGTAGAGGAGACCCATATCATCGCCGATGAGGTTTTTCTGGCGTCTGACGGTGAGGCCCGCTGCCGCGAAGAGCTGCAGGGGCTGCCGGTGCTCAACGGAGAAGGAGCCGAAGTAGGGCTGCTTGACGACTTCCACTTCGACCCGAACACCGGGCGGATCACCGCCCTCCAGCTCTCCCATGGCTTCGTGGATGACTTGCTGCGCGGCAAGGAGACCTTACCGCTGGGTGGCCCGGTGGTCACCGGCGAATCGGTCATCATGCTGGACGGACCGGGAGAATCTGCCGGAGGTGCGGAATAGGTGCGCTGCCCCAATTGTGACGGAAGGTGTATCGGGCGGGTTGGATCGGAGCAATACTACTGCTGGGACTGCTGCGTCGAGTTCAATGTGGGACGTGGTGCGGTGCGTGTCTATCATCTGGATGCGGATGGCGAGCTGGTCGCGGCAGCCACCCACCAGAGTGAGGAGGCGGACCTGCCGCCGGCTCCCCTCATGCAGCGCCGATAGGGGCCAAGGAGGGAACAGCATTGCGGAACAACGATGGATTCATGACGGGCATTCTGACTGGTGTAGCGATCGGTGCCTTGCTCGCAATGGCCATGTCTCCCCAGATCCGCAGGCCGGTCATGGACGGCGCATCCCGGATGGGCGACCGGATGAGCAAGATGTGGCGTCGTGGCCAGAATCAGGCCCAGGAGATGATGCCGGGAGACATGAGCTAGTCCCCCGTGGTGACAAAGCGAAGGCGAATTGTCGCAGCGCTGGTATTGGGCGGACTGGCCGTGGCCACCGGATGGGGGCTGTGGACCATCCGGCCGATCCTGGCGCCCTTTTTGTTGGCCATTGTCGTCGCCTACCTGGTCTCGCCGATGGTTGGCTCCCTCTGCCGGGTAGGCCTGTCCCGCTGGGCCTCCATTCTGGCGGTCTACGCCGTACTGGGGTTTGTGGGCGCCTTCGCTGTGGGCAAGGTGCTGCCCGGCGTCATCGGCGAGACCCAGCGTCTGGCCGAGGCCATTCCCCAGTACTCCCGACGGGCGTTGGAACTGGTGGACGGGTTGCAGCAGAACGTGCGGGCCATGGATGTTCCCCTTGAGTGGCAAGATGCCCTGACCCGGTCCATCCGGGAGTTTGAAGTCCGGTCCGTAGGCGCCCTCGGTTCGCTGATGTCCTTTCACACGCTGCGCAGGGCGGTGGAGATGCTGGCAAGCCTGATTCTGGCGCCGTTTGTGGCCTTCTACGTGCTGCGCGACAGCGAGCGATTTAAGGAACGGTTCGTCCGGTCCCTGCCCGGCCGCTGGCGCTCCGAGATTCTGCAGCTGCTGCGGGATCTGGACCGGGTGCTGTCTGGGTACGTGCGCGGGCAGATCATCCTGTCGCTGGCCGTAGGGACCCTGGCAGCCGTGGCCACTGGCACGCTCGGCATGCGCTACTACCTGCTCCTGGGCATCTGGGCGGGCCTGACGGAGTTTATTCCCTACGTCGGCCCCATCGTGGGTGCCATCCCCGCCGTGGTGGCGGGCCTCAGCATATCGCCCTGGGTCGGCGTCAAGACGGTCATCGCCTTTGCCGCCATCCAACAGATTGAGAACGCCGTGCTGTCGCCCAAGATCATGGGAGACAGCATCGGCATACACCCGCTCATGGTCCTCTTCGCCGTGCTGGCGGGCGGGTACGTAGCCGGCTTCTGGGGCCTGATTCTGGCCTTGCCGGTTGCGGGCGTGGTGCGCGTGCTCTGGTGTTTCCTCGTGGCACGGCTCACGGAGGCCCCGGGCCTCATGGTGGCAGCGCCGGCCCTTCGGCCCGAACGGGAAGAATGAAGCCCGGCCTGGCGGCATTACCGCTGGCCGGGCTGCCCTCCGTCGACGGTGCGGGCAAGTGTATACCCAAGCGAGAACATCACGTAGGAGAGATCCATGACTTCCTGGTAGAGCGCCTCCAGCTGTTCCGCCGTGAGGGGAGTGCCCTCGGGCTTGGCCGAAGCTGCAATGGCTCCCAGGCGGTTGCGGACCAGCATCTCAATGCTTTCCCGCGACTGCGCCCGATTCTCTTTGAGAAGTTTGAGCGCCTGGTCGCGATGGGCCCGCAGCGTTTGCTCCACTGAGCCACCTTCTTTGCTTTACGATCATACTTATTATACCGATTTCACGCCCGCTATTCGATCCTATTTCGTTCCCTTACGTATAAACGATAGGGGAGACTCATTCCGAGCGGAGGGTGGGCATGGAAGAGGAAAAGGTGTTCGATGCGTATTTTGCCCTGCCAGATGGCTACGAAGCACAGTTGATGGTGCTGCGCGGGCATCCCGGCGGCCGGGCTGGGCGCAGCAAGAAGCAGACCGTCTTCCGGAGCCGGGTCTGGATCGGGCACGAATTGGAACCCGATCCGTTGCTGCACCGCAGTCAGGAACATGTGGACCTGACAGTGGCCATCGATGCGTGCTACAGCATGCTGCTGAACGGCTCCAGGGTCGCCATCAGCTCGCCGGCGGCGCTGGCTGGGCTGGAGGAGCGGGTCGACCAGTATTTCAGCGGGACTCCGCAGGCAGGGTGAGCCTGTTCCAGAAAAGCCGCGGTGTGGGTGGTTTGTCACTCACACCGCGGTTTTGGTAATATTCATGCCTTGCGGAGTTACAGACGAAGCGGTATGATAGCTTTTGTTGGTGAACCGACTGCAGCCGGAGAGATACCCAAGCGGCTGAAGGGGCGGCTTTGCTAAAGCTGTAGGGGGCGCAAGTCCCGCGAGGGTTCAAATCCCTCTCTCTCCGCCAAAGTTTGCTCAACGGACCGCTAGCTCAATGGTAGAGCATCCGACTCTTAATCGGACGGTTGAAGGTTCGAGTCCTTCGCGGTCCACCAACGTTCCTTTTTGCGAGGGTAGCTCAGTCGGCTAGAGCACTCGGCTGATAACCGAGAGGTCCCGGGTTCGAATCCCGGCCCTCGCACCAAGTGAAGACGCAGCGTCGTCCATTCTTTACCGGTGGACGGCGCTCTGTTTTTCGGGTAGACTGAGTATCTGACGTGAGAGTTCGGTAGATGATCGCGCTGCGCTAACGGGGAGGCTGCAAGGCCGTTTGTACCCGGATGGCGTGGTGAGGAACTTCCTGGCACCGCTACTGGTGAAGTCCGAGGTCTCTTTGAGACCGTTGGCAGGACGTGTAGTCAGTCGAAAGTTGGCGCAGGGCGTAAGCCCTGGCGGCGCGAGCCGACGATGGGGAACGCTATCTCAGCCTTCGGGTTGAGACGCCTGTACCTGTAACGAGCTAGAGAAACGCATACCGGCCGGTGACGGCCGGGTGGCACGGGCAATCTCCGCCACGGTGCAAGTCCAAGTAGGCGCGTAAGCGCGGGTAGGACGCAGTCCCGGTAAGACGGGACCATGGCTCCGCAAGGGGTCGTGAGATAAATGATCATCCACGACAGAACCAGGGGTATCGCCGGACTCTCACAACGTTAAGGGCTCGAATCGTACAGGTATGTGCGGTTCGGGCCTTTTTCATTGTCCGGCTGTAACCCCTGGTTTGCCTGGGAAGCCGTGTAGGAGGAATTATCCAGGCTGACGCCTAACACATATGCTGGGATTCTTTGGCGCCCACGAATGGGAACATTGTCCTCGGAGCGAATCTCATCGGGTCACTGAGTGAAAGCGAGAGGGGTGTGCAGCATGAACGCCCAAGTCTCGGTTGAGATTGCCGCCCCAGTCGCCACGGTGTGGGCAGTCGTCCAGAGCCCGACGCTTCGGCCCCGATGGGACCTGCGTATTGCCTCGTACCAAACCGCGGGGTCGCCTCCTGAGACATTTCGGTTAGTCGCACGCATGGGACTGCTCCGTCCCAAAGCTGCGGGGCGGGTTCTGCTGTGGCGCGAAGAAAGACAGTCTGCGATTACGGTGGACGAGAGCACCTCAAGGCTGTTGCCCCGCGGCAGTGGCTCATGGACGTTCGAGGCGACCCAGACGGGCACCCGCCTTACCAGCCGCTTCTCGTTTTCCGAAGCCGGTCTTCCCCTGATCCTCCCCGGATGGTTGTTTCTTGGCATCTTCCACTACGATACCTTACGCTCCTTCCGCCGCCTGAAACGAATGGTGGAATCCGGCGCCCTCACGGTGCAGACTCCCGGGGGGCCGTAGCTCCAGCACACGTTCCGAGCCTTATGTAGCCGGACTTCAACAGGTAACAAACCTCCTGATTATGTCATCCCGCGCCCAGCGGTATCGCCGGACTCTCACTCGCTCTTTTCGTTTCTGCCGTCAGGACTCCCATTAGTTGCGCAAGATGGCCTTCTTCGTGTTCGCAGGAGTCCAGGTGCCGTCTGTCCCAATTCTCGCATTGAGCACAAGGATGGGAGGAACACCCGTGGTGGCAAGAGGATGGTTCACAGTCCGTGTGGAGCTGATTTCCGGTCGGGGAGAAGACCTGGACCCCCGGCCCGGCCGGTTGTTTCTCGTCGGGCCCAGGCACACGCTGGAAGACCTGGCGGTGGCCATCGACCTGGCCTTCGCCCGGTGGGACCTGGCCCATCTCCACATGTTCGAGTTCAGTGACGGCCGGCGGTACGCTCTGCCGGACGAGGAGTACGGCCAGGAATTCATCGATTACCGCACCGCCCTTGTCAGCACACAGGCCAAGAAGGGCGAGCCGTTCCGTTACGTCTTCGACTTTGGCGACGAGTGGCTGCACAGCTGCGTGGTGACCGCCACGGGCGTCGACCCCGAGGAGGCCGCGGGCATCGTGCCGCGCAATCCCATCCCCATATGGGGGTGGGGGTGGATTCCGGATCAGCATGGCCGCAGGACTGAGACAGGGGATGAGGAGTGACCCGGAGCCATTGGGTCCTATTGGAAGCACATAGCCTCCAATTGTAACGGGAAGCCAACACGCACCCCCCCACGGGCCTCTTACAGCCACGCCCCCTGCAGCTTGCCTGCAGGGGGCGTGGGCTCCTTTCCCATCCCACCCAGCCGCACGCCCCACGGCATCGCCACACGATACCCCCCGGGGGGAGTTATCCGACGTCCCTACAAGGACGCCATTCCCAAGGGCCACCGTTGAGCGTCCCAACGTGCACCCTCCCAGTTGTGACCGCATCCCGAGCAATTGCAGACGCATGGACTCCAGTTGTAAAGAAATGTAAGGTCAGGCTATTGCAGATGGATACAGTTTATGGCAATATATGACTAGACAGACAATCAAGTCTGTTGACACCAATCAAGAGGAGGATGATCCCCATGGTCCCTGAGTCCGGCCGCGGCGCAGATGATGCCATGAAGAAGGCGTTCGCCGCCGCCATGCGCGAGACCCTCGACGAGGCCGATACCCAGGCCCTGCTCTCCGTCCGTCCGGAGGACCGCATCAAGCCTGACTCCCTGGCGGAGAAGTACTCCGCCAACACCAACCCGTCCAGCGGCTGGATGCACGCCCGGGCTCGCCTTGAGATCATGGCGGTCGCTGACCAGCGCCTTACACGTATTGCGAACTACATGGAGATCCCGGGTGACCTGGTCGAACGGGTTCACGCAGAACTGATCAAGGGCACCAAGCTCGTGGTGGTAAAGCCGGCCCTCCCCAACGACTTCTCGGCCCTTGCCGTGACCCGCCCTGGCGGCTCCTCTGCCTGGGTCAACCTGATCGACCTGCTCAGTCCGGTCAATCTGACCGTCAAGACCGGCTATAAGAAGCTATACACCATGAACTATGTTCCCGAGGGCAGCCCGTACTATCCCGCTCTGGTGATCAACCTGGCCAAGGTCCTGGACACCAAGCGCTTCAGTGCTTCCAAGACATCGACCAAGCCCACGGAGCCCGTGCCTCTGGAACCCGATCTGCCGCTGGACGAGGAGGACGAGGCCGAATAAGTGGTGCTCACCGCCATTCAGGCCCGAATCGTACGCTGCGTACGGTTCGGGCCTGAAGGATCATGCGACTGCGAAGCGAAGTGCTGTTCTGAGCAACCCACACACATCAAGTCCGGAGGGCCAGCCAATGAACCGTCCGCAGTTTGTCTACATCCATGAATCCCACCTGGATCTTTTCTGGCTGGGCAGCTATCACACTTGCCTGGAACGAGGCAACCATATTCTAAAGCAGTATCTCGACCGCTGCACACTCTATGACGATGAGACCTTCTTGATTGAGACCGTCGTCTTCCTCAAGCACTTCCTGCAAACCCATCCCGAGTACAGGGAGATCGTAAAGCGTCTCTGGTCCCGGGGACAGATCGACATCGGCTGCGCTTACATCGATGCATGGCAAAACATCGTCCTGGGTGAGAGCCATGTCAGAAACCTGGTCGAGGGAAGAAGCTGGCTGAAGCAGGAGCTGGGGATCGACTCTCGGCTGGCAGCTCACCCCGATCTGCCGGGACTCACCCCCCAGACGCCCCAGATCTATGCCGGCGCGGGCGTACGGTACTACGCTACATCACGCAAGAACTTCCGGGACGGCGCCGTATGGATGTACGTGGCGCCTGACGGCAGTGAGCTCATGGTCTTCAACCACCCGCGGCAGTACATCTTCAACCCGCTGGAGGGCGATGAGGTCTCCAAGGACCGCAACGACCACATCCGCATTGAACAAACGCTGAAGGGCTTCCCCATGCAGAAGGTGATCCTCTCTGGCGGCACGGGCGATCTGGCTGACATGCGAAACTTCAAGCGCAGGATGGGACGGGACCTCAGGGAGACCCTCGTCGAGTATAAACACCAGTACCCGCAGATCGACTTCTCCTTCGGCACAATCAGCGGGGTGTTGCGAGACTATGAGGCTGTGAAGACGGAACTGCCGCATCTCCAGGGTGAGATCCCTTCCGTATGGGGGATCGACGAATCGGCGGCCTTCTTCCACACGGCGCGCCGTCTGGAGGGGAAGCTGCTTGCGGCCGGCTTCATGGAAGCCCTGGGCAGGCTGTACGGACTGGATCACTTTGCCCCGACCAGGGGACCGTGGTTCGGCATCTACCATGAGCACGCTTTCTTCCGGGAGAAGGACCCCATCCCCCAAGGCGATGAGCTTCCCTCGCTGTGGCGTATGCACCTGTTCACGCAGGATCACAATGGCGGCGGACAGGAAGGGGCATTGAGCGAATTCCACAAGCGGACCATGCAGGACCGAGCGATCACCTATGCGGATCAGATGATCGCTCACTGTCTGCAGAGGCTGGCGGCTCAGGTTCAAGAGAAGGGGCAGTTGCTGTTGGTCAACCCACTGAGCACGTTCCGGTATGAACCGACCGTGCTGGAGGTGCCCAAGCATTGGATCGGCCCTGACTTCTCGCTGATCCGTCCGAACGGTGAGTTCGTCCCCTGGCAGGGCATGGACCAGACCGATTCCGCGGCGACAACGGCGAGGATCGCTGTGGCTTGCCCCATGCAGGGCGGGAGTTACCAGCTCCTGAGCGCCGGCCCCCCTTCAGAGAATTCCAACCAGGTAGCGATCTCCGAGGAGCCGACATGCATTTCCGTTGACGCCGGGCACTTGTCCATTGCAGTCAACAGGCGGAGCGGGGCCCTGGAATCCATTCTGGACCGGCGGACGGGAGTCGATTGGGGCTCGACAGCGGTCAACCAACTCTATGCCATTGCGGAATCGGGGACCGACACGACCTTGCGGGCCGATGAATCGCACGTCCTTGCGTCGGATCACGTGCACAGTGTGGAGATCGCCGAAGCAGGGCCGGTGTTTGTGAAGATCAAAATCTGCAAGTCCATACTTAAGGCTCACGTGGAGCAGGATGTGACCGTATGGCTGCAGGGGCTTGACCTGATCGATATCACCACCACCATCTGGTGGCATGGGATGCACAACGTTCAACTGCGCCAGTGCCTGCCGACGGCGGAGGGGCGGGAAAGCGTCTCCTACGGCACACCGTTCTACGGGAGCGGATGGGTGAACGTCGTGCCAGACAGCGGACCCAATGCCAACGACGAAATGACTCCGGAGGACTATCCCTTCTATCGCGAAGCGCAGATGTGGCTCCACCAGTGCAAGGGAGAGAGCGCGATGGCGCTAGCTACCCATCATCCGACCTTCCACTGGGGCAGATCCGGCCTTGAGGCTCTGCTGCTGCGGACCCCTAAGAGCTGTGGCGATGCGAGGCTCTACTGGGAAAACAGCGGACGGCAGGAGTTCAGCTTCAGGCTGAAGCTCGGAGCTGCGGCGGAGCATAACGGATGGGCGTACAGGCTGGGACAGCAAGCACTCTGCCCTGTTCTGGCTGCCGCGGCGCCCGGGGGCGGCGGACCGCTTCCTTCGGCGGAGAGCTTCCTCCAGATCGATGCGGACCACCTTGTGGTCTCGTCCGTCTACCCGGAGGCGGACGGCATCCTGGTCCGACTTGTGGAGACCAGGGGGATCCCGACGGAAGCTCGGCTGAAGATCAGGGGCATTCACCGGTACGAGAAGGTGACTTTGGATGCAGAAGGGTTGGGCGTGTTACCGGCGGATGAGCGGGGCTGTCCTCTTCAAGTGAAGCCTTATGAGATCGTGACGATCCGTTGCTTCGGACAGGCCTGACCCTGAACGAAGAGAGGCAGGGACCCCGTGGTCCCTGCCTTTTCCTTACATATCCTTCGCAGCCGCCGCCTCCGACTCCGCCTGCACCCCCGGGAAGCCTCCCAGCCACGCCTTCACCTGCGGGTCGGCGAAGAACGCTTCCGCCGCCTTGTACCCGCTGCTGAAGAGCCACTCCTTCTGCTCCTCCGTCAGGTCGAAGTCGGTGGTCCCCACACTTCCCGTCGGGATCGAGATCGACCGCTCATAGTTCTGATGCAGGAGCGCATCGTGATCGTGCGCCTCCAGCACGGTGGTCGTCAGCGCATGGGCGAACTCCAGCAGCGTCGCCGTCGGCAAGGTAGGCGTGTCACTGGGAGCCTGCAGGTAGTGGCCCAGCGTCGGATGCACCGCTTGGCCGGCGCCCGGGTTGAACAGGTCTACGGGGAAGTTGCTGAGTACGCCCCCGTCCACCAGCGTGGCGGTCTTCCCTCCCGGGCAGACCAGCTCATACGGCTCAAAGAAGAACGGGATCGACATGCTGGCCCGCACGGCATGGGAGACGGGGAAGGCCTTCGGATCCGAGAAGCCGTAGTCGGACAGGTCATCTGGGAAGACCAGTTCCCTCATGTTAGTGACATCGGTCGCTACCACACGCAGGCCAATCCCGAACTGGCTCTCCAGGTCGGCGAAGGAGGCGTTCTGCTTGCCGGTCTTCTGGACCAGCAGTTCCTCCAGCCAGTCGATGACGTACTGCCCCAGGTACATGCCTTCTTTCCGCAGCAGGTGGATGAGGTGGAAGTGGCCGTCCTTGAACCGGTTGAAGTCCAGGGAGAACAGAATGGGCTTCAGCTCCTGGGCCGAGTATCCCGCCGCAACCAGCGCCGCCGTAATCGCCCCTGCCGATGTGCCGGCCACGGCCTGCCAACGCCATCCCTGCTCCTCTGCCGCTGTGAGTGCCCCCACCAGGGCAATGCCCTTCACCCCGCCGCCCTTGAAGACCGCATTTGCCGCAGGCATCATAACACCCTCCTAGTCGCGTTGTAATAGTCTTACGTGAAAGATCTACAACACGATAAGGGGTTCTGCCTGAATAGTCCAACCTCCTTCTGCTGACGTCGATGCTGCTCACCACAGAGACCATGGCGAAGCAGGTTACAGGTCGATCATCTCCCAGGAGTCCCACCACAGCCCCTTCCCGGATAGAATACAGCAACATAGGAAGGGAGCGTAGCGTGATGAACCTTCTAAGCCCCTTTGCGGCGCCAGCTACCCAGCAGCCTTCCCTGCTGGTCGTTGTGGGCGAAGGCCGCGTAGACGTGGCGCCCGATGCCGCGGCCATCACCCTGGGCGCCACAGCCCGTGCCCCGCAGGCTGCGGCCGCCTTTCAGCGGACAGCGGCCGTACTCAACCAGGTGGTCCGGGCCCTGCTGGCCGCCGGCATCCCCCGGGAGCAGATTCAGACCTCCCAGATCTCCCTCCAGCCCGTCTTTGAGAACGGCCGGCAGGTAGGCTTCGACGCCACCGCCACCGTCCAGGTGACCCTGCGGGAGCTCGCTGCTGTGGGCACCATCATCGATGCAGCGGTGGCTGCCGGTGCGAACAACGTGCTCGGCATCAACTTCGAGCTGCGGGACCCGATCACGGCCGAGGCAGCCGCCCTGACCCGCGCCGTGCAGGCTGCCCAGCGCCAGGCGGCGGTCCTCGCCCGGTCGCTGGGCGTGACCCTGGGGCCGGTCTTCCGGGTGGAGGCTGAGCCTTCGCCCGGGCCCATCGTGCCCGTCTTCGCCGCCAGGGCCGCCGCTGCTGAAGGGGTTCCCGTTCTCCCCGGCACGGTGGCCGTGACCCGCCGAGTGCGGGTGGAGTACATGGTGGGACGCTGACCTGCAGGAGAAACCCGGCCGCCCACCGTAGTCTTCACCTGAACGAACGCCCGGAAGGCGGGGATATGGTGAAGTGACGGGGCTGGATCATTCTGATCGCTGTGCTGGGGTTGATCATCGCTGTGCCTCTGACTGTGCTGGCCATGGGCGGCTTCGTGCCCGGCCTCTCTGCCGCCATGGGCGCGGGCGAGGCGCGGGACCTGGGCGTCAAGGCCACGGAGGCCGACCGTGCGACGGCCATTGAGCGGCTTGCCTCCGTCCAGGTGAAGGACGGTCAGGCCACCGTTGACCAGACCTTCACGGAAGCTGAACTCTCGGCCCTGCTGGCCTACCAGGAGGGACCCCTGGAATCGGCGCAGGTGCGGCTGCATGAAGGCGGCGGCATTGAGATTTCCGCGCTGGTCCAGAAGAGCCAGCTTGACCTGTCGCAACTGCCCGCCGGGCCGGCTGCCCAGGCGGCGAAGCTGCTGCCGGATCGGGTGCCAGTCTACGTGCGGGGCACGCTGGCGCTTCAGACCGCCCAGCAAGTCAACCTTACCGTAGAGAAGCTGGAAGTGGGGCGCCTGCCCCTCCCCACCAGCGTGCTGGGGCCGGACATGCAGGCCATGCTCAATGAGAGCATCAACAGGCAGCTGGCCACCGTGCCCGGCCTCCGCATCGAGACGGTCACCTTCACCGAGGGCGCCATCCACGTGAAAGCTACCGCAGGCAAGTAAACACAAGGGCCCCACCCGGACAGGACGGGTGGGGCCTTTCCCATTCAAGCATCCGGCGCCGGCGTAACGGGAAACAGCTGGCCCAATCTTTCCACACAGCACTGACACACACCTGTCACTTTCCGGCTGTATAGTGGAGACAAATCCACACGGGAGGGGACCCGCCATAACCATCACCCTGACCACCCAGCTGAGCCGCCCCGCCATCGCCGAAGGGGAGACCGCCACGCTCTACCTGGTGGTTCAGCTTACCGCGCCCTCGGAGGCGAACACTGCCCGCCTGCCCCTCAACCTCTCCGCCGTAGTCGACCGTTCCGGCTCCATGGCCGGGGAGAAGCTGGCTTACACCAAGAAGGCCCTGCGCTTCCTCATCGATCAGACCATCGCCAGCGACTACCTCAGCTGCATCCTCTTTGACGATGAGGTCCAGACGCTCTTCCCCGCCGACCACGTCACCAACAAGGATGCGCTAAAGGCGCAGACCCACCACATCCACGAAGGTGGCTCCACCAACCTGAGCGGCGGCATGATTGCCGGCTACAAGCAGGTCAAGGCGCATCTGGTCAAGGGCGCCGTCAACCGCGTCCTCCTCATGACCGATGGACAGGCCAATACCGGCGTTATCGACCCCGCCGCCCTGGTGGCCAAGGTCACAAGCCTCAACGAAGCGGGTATGCAGCTCTCCGCCCTGGGCGTGGGCGCCGACTTCAACGAAGACCTGCTCTCGGCCATGGCCCAGGCCGGCGGCGGAAACTTCCACTTCATCGCCAACCCGGACCAGATTCCCGCCGTCTTCGGCCAGGAGCTGAACGGGCTGCTCTCCACCGTCGCCCAGGGGCTAGAGGTGCACTTCACCGCTGCGCCCGGCGTGGCGGCGGGGGGCGTCATCGGCTACCGCCCGGCGGGCACGCCTGGCGACCTGCGGGTCACCCTGCCCGACATTTACGCTGGCGAGACCAAGTCGCTGGTGCTTCAGCTGCACCTCCAGCCGGCCTTCGCCGGTAACCGCCCCCTGGGGCGCATCGAGCTGACGTTCAACGACGTCACTCTCACCCAGGACCTCTTGGTGACCGTCACGGGCGACAGCGCCCTGCTGGCGGCCCCCGAGAGCCCCGAGGTCCTCAAGCAGCTCTACCTGGCCCGCTCCGGCGAGGCCCTGGACCAGGCCATCGAAAAGGCGGATGAGGCCGACTTCGCCACCAGCTCGTCCACCCTGCGGGAGGCGGCGGCCCCCATGCTGGCCATGGCCCAGGCCACCGGCGATGCGGACCTGCTCGAGCGGGCCGGCGAGCTCACTGCCCAGGCCGACGCCCTCGAGGCCCGCTCCTACGATGCCGTCAGCCGCAAGCAGATGCGGGCCCAATCCTTCCAGTCCCGCACCGGTCGTCGCAAGTAATTCGACGGCATTCGACACGGCCACCGACCCCACTGCGTGTATGATGATCCCAGACCGCAAGGAATGGGGGCATCTGGAGTGTCCAAGGGCGAAATGCTCTCCCGCTGGTTCAGCCTCTTCATGGCCATTCAAAGTGGCCGGCAGGTGACGCCGGCGGAACTGGCTGAGCGGACGGAGCGCTCGGTCCGCACGATCTACCGCGACCTGAAAGGCATGCAGGATGCAGGCCTCCCCATCTTTTTCGATGCGGACCAGCAGAGCTACCGGCTGACGGACAACTTCCAGATGAAGCCCCCGCAGCTGACCTCCGCTGAGCTGGTCACCCTCATGGGCGCCCTGGACTTCATGCGCCGCACAGGCCCCACTGGCGCCCGCCGCAGCGCGGAGAAGCTGATGGACAAGCTCCTGGCCGGCCTTCCCAGGGGCCAGCGGGAAGAGGCGGACGAACTGGGGCGCCGGGTCATCATCGATCCGCTGAACGCCCGGGGGTTCGAGGACGAAGGGGTGGTGGGCACCCTGGAACAGGCTCTGTCCGTCACCCGTAAGGTGCGTATGACCTATGCCGCCTTCATCCACGGCGGGAAGGAAGAGGAGCGGGTCGTACGGCCCCTGGGCCTGGTCTACCGGGGCACCTCCCGCTACCTGGTGGCTTACTGCGAGCTGCGGAGCGACATCCGGACCTTCCGGGTGGGCCGTATCCGGGCGATTAACCTGCTGGCCGAGACCTTCGCAGCCCCGCCCGATTTCGATCTGGATGGCTTCCTGACCGGCCTCTGGGGCATCACCGAAGGGCCGGAAACGGAAGTGCGGCTGCACTTCGGGCCCAAGGTGGCCCAGTTGGCCCAGGAGACCCGCTGGCACCCCAGCCAGACCAACGAGGCCCAGCCTGACGGGAGCATCATCGTCACCATGACCATGCGCGGGCCCGCGGAGCTCTCCCGGTGGATTGCCGGCTACGGGGGCCATGTGGGAGTGCTCGCGCCGGAGTCCCTGCGGCAGGCCGTCCTCGCGCTGGCCCGCGGGACCCTGGCCGCGTACGAGTAGAGGAGGTGCCGCCATGCTGGTCATGTCTGAGGAGTTTGCCGCTGAACTGGACAGCTACGAGGACGATCTGAAAGCCCAGGTGGTGCGCCGCCTGCATCAGCTGGTGGAGAACCCGCGGCACCCGAGCCTCAACGCCCACAGGCTGGAGGCCCACCCGGGCAAGTGGGAGTTTTACGTCAACGCCGGGTACCGGGTGATCTACGACCGTGAGGGCGGAGAGACTCGGCTGTGGAAACTTGGTAACCATGAGATCATCGACAGGGTGCAGTACGCCACCTTCTCGCCCCATACGGCCTTCCGGCGGGTGGAGCTGGAGGAGGCGCCAGTTCAGGTCCAGGCGTCGAAAACCTACGCGCCGCCAGCGTCTGTCGAAGGGACCCCCAACCGCTTCCGCTACCTCCCCGCCGCACACCTGCGGGTGCTGGGCGTGCCGGCCCACCTGGTCAAGACCGTGCAGCGGTCCCCGTCGGCCGAAGCGGCGTTGGCGACTCCGGGGCTGCCCGAGCCTGCTGTGCGCTGGCTCATGGACCTCCTTACCGACCCCAGCCTCGAACGGATGGTCTTCGACGAAGGCCGCCTGCTCTACCGGACCACCCTCGACCGGCTGGAGGGCTACTGCCAGGGCTCCATCCGCCAGCTCATGCTCAACCTGACGCCCGAACAGGAGCAGTATGTCACCGCTCCCCGCCACGGCGTCACGCTGCTGAAGGGCGTGGCCGGTTCCGGCAAGACCACGGTGGGCATCTACCGGGCCATCCGCCGGGCTGAACAGGGCCGCCGGGTGCTGATGCTGACCTACAACAAGACCCTCAACGCCGCCACCCGCTCCCTGATCGAGTCGCTCATCGGCCCCCTGCCGGCCAATCTGGAGGTCGTCAACATCGACCGCTGGGTGACCGACTACCTGGCGGGCCAGGGAATCCCCATCGATCCGCTGGATGAGGCGGACTGCCTGCCCTTGATTCAGCAGGCGGTGGGCGAGGAACGGCAAGCCCGTGACGAGGCCGTGCTGGGCCACCGGATCGAGTGGTTCCGTGATGAGATCGGCCGGGTGATCAAGGGCGGCTCCATCCTTGACCTGCAGGCTTACCTGAACGTGCCCCGCTACGGCCGGCAGACGCCCCTGGTGCCAGACCAGCGGCGGGCGGTCTGGCGGGTCTATGAACGCTATCAGCGCAGGCTTAGCGAGGCCCAAAGGTGCGACTGGCGCGACCCCGTGCTGAAAGCGCTGGACCTGCTCACCCTCCAGCCCCTCGACAACCCGTACGATGATGTGATTGTCGACGAAGGCCAAGACCTGACCGCGGCCCAACTGCGGCTTGTCCAGCGGCTGATCAAGGGCCGGGAGTATGACCCGACCCGCACGCTGCTCCTGCTGGGCGACGCTGCGCAGAGCATCTACTCCCGCGGCTTCACCTGGCGGCAGGCAGGCATTCGGGCTCAGGGCGCTACCTCGACCCTGCGGGTCAACCACCGCAACACTCGGCAGATCGCCGAAGCGGCGGCCCGCCTGCTGGAACAGAACTACATTTTGCGCGCTGGCGAGGACTTTGTGACCGCCGCAGCGACTACCCGTACGGGACCGTCTCCCCTGATCATCACTTGCGACGTGGCGGACCGGGAAGTCCGGGCTGTGCGGGAGCAGATTCTCGACCTGGTGGCCGACGGGCGCTTCCGGGTCTCCGACTTCGCCGTGCTGGCGCCCCGGGTGGAGCTTTGCCGGGAGGTCCGCAACGACCTGGACAAGGCCTCCATTCACTGCGCCCTATACTCCGATGAGGCCTTCGACCTGCTGGAAGAGCAGGTCAAGATCTTGACCATTCACTCGGCCAAGGGGCTGGAGTTCCCCGTGGTCTTTGTGGTGGGCCTGCGGGAAGGCTGGCTGCCCCTGCGGCCAACCGCCCGGCTCGACCCCGAGGAGAAACAGCTGGAGTTGGAGCGGCAGCGCACGCTGCTCTACGTCGCCATGACCCGGGCGGCAGAAGCCCTCTATCTGGTCACAACGCAAGGCGTGGAGTCGCTCTTCCTGGGAGAGATGAACGGGTCCATCCGGCGCATGCCATTTACGGCACGCTAGGCAAGGAAGGTGTCGCCTGTGTCGCTGAACCAGCGGCTCCGCTCTCTGGCAGTGGAGTTCGGCCTGCCCGAAGCCGACTACGGGCTCATGATCGGACGGTGCGTGCTGGCCTTGCTGGCCTACCCGGACGAGCGGGTGGCAGTGGTGACCGCACCGCTGCCGGCGGATGTGCCGGGCTGGGATCTTTTTGCCGCCGACCCGGCGGACGAGGCCTCTCTGCGAACAGCCGTGGCAGACGTGGCCGCACGCCTGGGGTGTGTGGAGACACCTGTTGTTTTTGCACCGGAGGAGATCCTCGAGCCCACGCTGACCGCCGAACAGCAGGCTGCCGTGGCTCACCCGGACGGACGGCCTGCCCGCGTCCTGGCGGGAGCGGGCACGGGCAAGACCCGCGTGATTATCGCCCGCTTCCGCCACCTGGTGGAAAACGGCGTCCGGCCCGACCGCATTCTGGCCCTGACCTTCTCCCGGGCCGCCGCGGCCCAGATGCGCAGCGAGATCGTCCGTCACCTGAAGGCGGCCACCACGCTCTGGGTCAGCACCTTCCACTCCTTCTGCCTCAAGGTGCTGGAGACCGAGCAGGACCAGGCCATGCGCCTGCTGCATGAGGCCGAGGCCCGGACCATTCTGGCTGGGCTGGCCGGCACGAAGGGGCGCCAGGTGGAGGAGGCCCACGCCTTCATCGGGCAGGCCAAGGACCAGCTGCTGACGCCCGACCAGGTAAGGGCCTACGCGACGGCCCGGGGCGATGAGCGCCTCCAGCGCCTGGCCGACCTGTACGACCGCTTCCAGGCCGAACTGGCACGGCAGCAGTCCGCAGAGTTCGGTGACTTCATCTACAAGGCAGTGCAGCTGCTGGAGAGCGACCCCGCCGTGGCAGCCCGCTGGCAGGGCCGCTTTGACCACATTCTGATCGATGAGTTCCAGGATACGAACCTCGCCCAGTTCCGGGTCCTCCAGATTCTCATGCAGCCCCACGGCAACCTCATGGTGGTCGGCGACGACGACCAGGCCATCTACCGCTTCCGCGGGGCCACCGATCGCTACATGCGGCGGTTTCCCGAGTATCTGCCGCACACGGCGAACTACCCGGTGGTGGAGAACTTCCGCTGCCCGGCGCCGGTGCTTGACGTGGCCAACCGCCTCATTACCCACAACTCCCCGGAACGGGTGGAGAAGAAGCTCTACACCCTAACCAAGGTGGATGGCTGCCCCCCGGTAGCCCACTGGGAGGCCCGCGCCGAGCGGGAAGAGGCGGAGGCAGTGGCCGCAGAGATCGACCGGCGGCTGAAGCTGAAGTGGCAGCCGTCTGACTTCGCCATTCTCCTGCGCAGCGTCCGCCGGAGCGGGGGCGAATTCGCCCGCGCCCTGCGGGAGCGGGGCATTCCCTACCGGCTCATCGGCGAGACCTACCCGCACCCGGCCACGGCCCAGACGCTGGCCCTTCTGCGGCTGACACAGGGGCTGAACGTCGCCGACCTGCTTACCGTGCTGGCGGCCCGGGTCGAACCGGCCGACCTCTTCGGGGCGGTCCGGGCGGGGCGGGAGAGCCTGCTGGCGGGAAACGGGCCTGCCTCCTTCATGGGCGCCTTCCGGGACCTCGCCGCTTTCCTGGCGGGTGCCAAAGGCCGCCCCGTGGATCAGCTCGTCTACGAGGCGGTCAAGCACCTGGGGCACCTGCGCATCAGCCTCACGCCGTCCACCGCGGAGCTGGAGCGGCTGGCCGCTGTGCGGATGCTCCAGGAGATGGCGGCAGGCGCCGGCACTCTGGAAGGGCTCCTGGAGGCCAGCAGCGAGACCGAAGGCGTCCAGGCCTCCGGCGGGGCGGATGCGGTCAGCATCATGACCATCCACGCCGCCAAGGGGCTCCAGTATCGCATGCTCTTCGTCTCTGGCCTCGTGGAGGGCCGTTTCCCCGTCGATGTGGATGCGGCTCCGGTCTACTACCTGGCGGAGTCCATTCGGGACTGGGTCGACGACCCGGCCGCCGTGCGGGAACGGACCGGGGCCGAACGGCTGGCCCAGCACATTCGCGAGGAGCGCCGCCTGGCCTATGTGGCCCTGACGCGGGCCGAATCCGAACTGGTCCTGACCAGGGCGCTTACCTATGGAGGCGAGCCCGCCCAGCCCTCCCGCTTCCTGGCCGAGATGGGCGCCCCGGCCCACATCAGCGTCTCCGGCCGCTCGGGGGATGTGGTCGGCGCGGCACGGACCTACCTGGTTGAGGCGGCCATCGGGTGGCGCCGGCCCGACGCACAACTCGTCACGGCGGCGTCGGCGGTCCTGAAGGCGGAGGCGGGCGCCCTGCCCCTGCGCCGCCAGGCCGACCCTGCCCCGTTTGGCGCGACCGACTCGCTGTCGCTGAGCGCCAGCGCCATCGAGAAGTATCGGGACTGCCCCCGGGCCTACTATTACAGCTACGTGCTGGGCCTGCCCGACGAGGACAACGTCTATACCTCCTTCGGCTCCGCCCTGCACGCCGCCCTTGAGCAGTTCAATAAGCGGCGGATGACCGGGGGCTTCCCCTCGTGGCCTGAGCTGGAGGGCCTCTGGGCGGAGGCCATGCAGCCCGAGCCCTTCGCCTGCGACGGCCAGTATCGCCAGCTGCGCCAGCGCGGCCACATCTTCCTGAAACGCTACTACGACTGGCGGGCGGCTGACCCCCGGGAAGTGGTCGGCACGGAAGGCGCCTTCGGCTTTGCCTATACCGACCACCAGGGGCGGAGCCACCAGATTCGGGGGCGCTATGACCTCATTGAGCGGGACCGGGCCGGGAACGAAGAGATCATCGACTACAAGTCGGGCACCCGCACCAGCACAGGCGTCAACAAGCGGCCCACCGGCAAGTCGGAGAAGGACCCGGCCCGAAAGCTGCAGATGGGGCTTTACTACCTGGCCCGCTACGGCGGCGAGGCACGACCCGGTGCCCGCGTGGCCTACATTTTCCTCAAGCATGATGAGGACAAGCCACCGCTCACCTGGCGCCCGGAGTTCGAGCCGGGCGAGCAGTACATTAGCTGCGAGCACACAGCCGAGACGCTGGGCGGCATCCGCAGCATCATCAACAGCGTGATCGACGGCATCCTCAGCAACCGCTTCGACCGGAACCCGGATGAGTGGCGGTGCAGCACCTGCCCGTACTACGACGCATGCGAGGTGAGCCGTCGTGCCTACTTCTAGGTGGAGCCCCAACCCCGAGCAGGCCGCGGCCGCCGCCCACGGTGCCGGGCCTCTGCGGATTCAGGCCGGCGCCGGCAGCGGCAAGACGACCACGCTGGGCTACCGCATCGTGTCGCTGGTGGAGCGGGGCTTTTGTCGGGCGGACCAGATTTTGCTGCTGACCTTCACGACCAAGGCAGTGGAGGACCTGCGGCGCAAGGTGGCGGGGCTGCTGGGCGAAGCTGGCCCCCGGATTGAGACCTACCACGCCTTTGCCCTCTCGATCGTCCGAGAGTTCGCCGACCGGCTGGGGCTCCCGCCCGATCCCGCTCTGCTCACCGAGGCGCCGCTCAAGCTGCTCATGCGGCAGCAGATCGACCGGCTCGGGCTGGAGCACCTGGACCTGACCCGCATCGGCAAGGCGGTGGATACCCTGGTGGAGTTTGCCGGCTGGCACCGGCATGAAGGGGCCTACCGGACCGACCGGAGCGCCTTGCTAGAGCGGCTGACCGGCGACCAGTCCGACTGGGATGGTCTCCTGCAGGCCTACGACGCCTATCGGGAGCTCCTGCGGGCGAAGGGAGCCGTCGACTACGACGACCTGATCGCCCTGGCGGTCCAGCTGCTGGAGAGCTGCCCCGACGTGCGGGCAGACCTGCAAGAGCGCTACCCCTACCTGCTGGTGGATGAGTACCAGGACACCGACTTCCTCCAGGGCGAAATGGTCCGCCTGCTGGCGGGCGATGGGGCCAACGTGACCATCGTGGGTGACCCGGACCAGACCATCTATAGCTTCCGTGGGGCGGCCATGAGCAACATCCGGCAGTTTCACCAGCTGTTCCCGGCCGTTGCGGACGTGACCATGGTGACCAACTACCGATCCACGCCGGAGATTCTTGCGGCGGCCAACGCCTCCATTTCGTGCAATACTCGCCGCAAGCCGGAGCTGCTGCGGGCGGCCCGCGAGAGCGGCGAGCGCCCCCGCCTGGTGGAGGCGCCCACCTGGCCGGCGGAGGCCGCCTGGCTGGCCCGCCAGGTAGGCGAGCTGCGCAGCGAAGGCTACCGCTACGCGGATATGGCGGTGCTGGTTCGTAAGAACATCCACAAGGCGGGCATCTACGCGGCGCTGACCGAGGCGGGGATTCCCGTGCAGGTGGTCGGCGGCTTTGACCTGTTCGACGACCCGGAAGCGCTGCGCACCGTGGGCTACATTCGGGCCCTCGCTGCCCCCCAGGATAACCAGGCCGTCATCATGGCGCTCAGCATGCCCCGCTACGGCCTTAGCGACCGGGACATCGCAGCGCTGGGGCGGCAGCGGGGCGCCAAGGAGAGCCTTCTCGACGTGGTGAGCCGGGCGGCGGGCACCGACGGGCGGCTCAAGGCCTTTGTGGAAGAGCTCTGGCCCCTCTACAGCAGCCAGTTCGGCGAAGGCTGCCAGGCCGCCGTGCGCAAGGCCATCGACCTGCACGCCGCAGGGCTCGGACCCGAGACCAGGGCAGGGGTGGAGCAGCTGCTGGCCCTGGCCGACAGCTTCTTCGCCCACCCGGAACTCTTCGCGGGGAACCGCGACCACAGCGCCCTGGCCCTCTTTACGGAGTATCTGGACGCCCTCCGCAGCGTGGGCGACCCCGTGGAGTCGGTGCAGTTCGACAGCGACCAGGACTCCGTCAAGCTCATGACGGTCCACGCGGCCAAGGGCCTGGAGTTTCCCGTGCTCTTCCTGCCCCGCCTCACGGCTTCCGACTTCCCTGGCAAGGCGCGCAAGTGGGACCGGCCCTTCCCCCTGGAGTGGCACCATGACGCCGAGTTTGCCGCCAACGTGGAGGAGATGCTGGCGGAAGAGGAGCGGCGGCTCTTCTACGTGGCCCTTACCCGCGCCATGGACCGCCTTTACTTGAGCTGGGCGCCCGTGGACCCGCGCCGCAAGAAGCCCCTGACTCGCAGTGCCTTTGTGGACGAGGTGGCGGGGGCCTGCGACGTGTGCAGCACGGAGGAGACAGAGCTGAATGTGACGGAGAGCTTCGACCTGGAAGCCGCCATCGCCCACCTGGTCTCGGCGGAGCCTGTGCGCGTCGCCCGGGCCGCGGCTTCTCCGGCGGCCACGGCTGCCGCTGCACCCGATGTGCTCAGCTTCTCGCACCTGCATACGTACCAGACCTGCCCCTTCCGCTTCTATCAGCAGTACCTGCTCCATCTGCCGGGCAGGCCCAACCGGGCCGCCGACGAGGGCGTGCGGGTGCACGCCGCCATCGAGCGGCTGGCGGCGGCGGGCGGCGCAGCGGGCTTTGCCGAGTTCGCGGGCTGGGCCGCGGCTCCCGCACCGCCCGATGCTGAATCTGGCGACCGCCTGGGTCCCGAGATCGGGCCCGCGGCAGATGACCACGTGGACCCCCTCCAGGCCTTCTGGGAGAGCGAGTACGCCCGCACGGCCCCCCTGGCCTCCGAGCAGGAGTTCTTCCTGCGGGTGGGCCCCGCCGTTGTGCGAGGCTTCATCGACCGGCTGCACCCCCTGCCGGATGGCGGGGTAGAGGTGGTGGATTTCAAGACCTACACCCGCATGCAGTCCGAGGCGGAAGTGAAGGCGGGGCTGCAGCTGCCGCTCTACCTACTGGGCGCCCGGGAGGCGCTGGGCCATAAGGATGCATGCCGCGGGGCACTCTTCTTCCTCAAGCACGGCAAGGTGGTGCGGGTGCGCTTCACCGAGCAGGAGCTGGAGCAGGCCCTGCATCAGGCCGAGGGGCTGGTGGCAGCCATCCGGCGCCGGGACTGGGCCCCGACGCCGGCGCCGGGGGTCTGTGGCTTCTGCCCGTACCGGGACGGCTGTCCGGTGGCGATGTAGACAGAAACAGGAGGCAGGCACCGCAAGGTGCCTGCCTTCAGGACGTTGACAAATTCCGTTCTCGATGCAGGGTGGTGCAGGAGTATGCACCACCTTCTGTTACGGTCACCAAAGACATATTAGAGAATGCCCATGTTCCCAGGGGTGCCAAAATGCTCTAGGCCCCTTGTGGGGCCTGTCGTCTTGACTGTTCGCTTACGCTTCTCGTAAAGTATGAAGCCTGTCGCTAAATAAAG
>Ga0196971_1000546_pt1 | contig 26645 bp, 30 predicted proteins | sample S1v_1013CmetaG_FD_148660 | JGI IMG/M metagenome (GOLD analysis project Ga0196971, IMG submission 148660) | Soil microbial communities from Anza Borrego desert, Southern California, United States - S1+v_10-13C | ecosystem: Environmental > Terrestrial > Soil > Desert | place: USA: California...
CCATGTGCACGGCATCCCGGCGCGTTATGTGTCCGGCTACATCGATCCCGGCGATACCAGTCACGCGGCCAGCCACGCGTGGGCGGACGCGTGGGTGGAAGACGTGGATTTTTCCGGCTGGGTCAGCATCGATGTGACGCACGCCTGCTTTGCCGGCGAATCGCATTGCCGGCTGGCGATCGGCCGCGATTACGACTCGGCGTCGCCAGTGCGCGGCGTGCGGCACGGCGGCGGCAGCGAGACGCTGGACGTGCATGTTGAGGTTTCGTCAAAGCGGGCGTAGAGGGCCGCTAGTGCCTTTTCGCCACACTTCCCGGTGCAGCAGGTAGCATCCTGTAGAATTCCCGTTTTGCCTCCGGTTTTACGATCATGACCTATTGCGTCGCCATGCGCCTCGATGCGGGGCTGGTTTTCCTGTCCGACTCACGCACCAATGCGGGCGTGGACCAGGTCGGCAATTTCCGGAAAATGACGGTGTTCGAAAACCCGGGCGACCGCATGATGGTGCTGATGACCGCCGGGAACCTGTCGATCTCCCAGTCGATCCGGCAGGTTATCGCGGAACGCACCACATCGGGTGGCAAGACCATATGGACCGCCACCTCGATGTACGAGGCGGCGCAGATCGTCGGCGAAGCGGTGCGCACCGTGTATGAAAGGGATGCGCGCGCGCTGCGCGAATTCGGCATCGACTTCAACGTGAGCATCATCTTCGGCGGTCAGATCCAGGGCGAGCGCAGCCGCCTGTTCCAGGTTTACGCGGCCGGCAACTTTATTGAAGCGCATAACGAGAACACCTATTTCCAGATCGGCGAAGCCAAGTACGGCAAGCCGATCATCGACCGCGTGATCACACCGGCCACGCCGCTTAACGAAGCGGCCAAGTGCGCGCTGATATCAATGGATTCCACGCTGCGCTCGAACATCTCGGTCGGCCTGCCGCTCGACCTGCTGATCTACGAGGAAAACAAGCTGGCGGTGACGCGCTTCGTCACCATCGACGAGAAGAACCAGTACTTCCAGATGATCCGCAGCACCTGGGGCCAGCAGCTCAAGAGCGTGTTCGAAGGCATTGCCGACCCGGTCTGGAACGCGGCGCCCGACGCCGGTGCGCGCGCGCTGTCGACGACGAACACCGACAGCCGGCCGGTGCGGGTGGCGCCGCCGCACAGCCTGGCCAGCAATGTGCAGCCGGGGCCGCTGCAGACGCTGGCGCAGCAGGACGGCGGCAACCGCCAGCACTGATCTCCGCAAGCGCAAAAAAAAAACGGCTGCAGGATATGCAGCCGTTTTTCATTGGAGGCGAACCCCGGGGTCAGGCCACGATGGTCTGCGCTTCCGTGCCCTGGCGTTCGCGGATCTCGCCGATACGCGAGACGGTCTCGCCCGCGGCCTGCAGATGGGCGATGGCCGCATCCGCATTATCCTTCGACACGATCACCACCATGCCGATGCCGCAATTGAACACGCGGTGCATTTCCGCATCGGCCACGCCGCCGTGCTGCTGCAGCCAGGTAAACAGCGGCGGCATGGTCCAGGCGTCGCGCTGCAGCACCGCGGTCAGGTTATCGCGCAGCACGCGCGGCACGTTCTCGACCAGGCCGCCGCCGGTGATGTGCGCCATGCCCTTGACTTCCAGCTTTTCCAGCAGGGACAGCAGCGGCTTCACATAGATGCGGGTCGGTTCCATGAGCACGTCGGCAAGGCGGCGGCCGTGGAAGTCGGCGTTCAGGTCGGGATTGGCGACCGAGATGATCTTGCGCACCAGCGAGTAGCCGTTGGAATGCGCGCCGGAAGACGCCAGCCCCAGCACCACGTCACCCGGCACGATCTTGCTGCCGTCGATGATCTTCGACTTCTCCACCGCGCCGACCGCGAAGCCGGCAAGGTCATATTCGCCATCCGGGTACATGCTCGGCATTTCCGCCGTTTCGCCGCCGATCAGCGCGCAGCCGGCCTGCTCGCAGCCCTTGGCGATGCCCTTGATCACGTCGGTCGCGGACGGCACGTCCAGCTTGCCGCAGGCGAAATAATCGAGGAAGAACAGCGGTTCGGCGCCCTGCACCAGGATGTCGTTGACGCTCATCGCCACCAGGTCGATGCCGACGGTATCGTGTTTCTTCAGGTGGAAAGCCAGCTTCAGCTTGGTGCCCACGCCGTCGGTGCCGGATACCAGCACCGGCTCCTTGTACTTCTTGCTGATTTCGAACAGTGCGCCGAAACCGCCGATACCGCCGAGCACGCCTTCGCGCATCGTGCGCTTGGCAAAGGGCTTGATCGCTTCGACCAGGGCGTCGCCCGCGTCGATGTCGACACCGGCGTCGCGGTAGGAAAGGGATACGTTGGAAGTGGAACTCATGTCTAGATTAAGTGCAGAGGCGGTAAAATAGGCGGTTTGGGCACGCTGGCGCAGCGCAGCCTTGATGAAACCGCTATTTTAACAAACCCGACCCGTCCAACCTGCCGATCCATGCCATTTTCTTTGAATCCGGAGCAGAAACAGACCTTATTGTGGCTCGCGGTCGGGCTGATACTGGTGGCGCTCCTGGCCTGCCTCGGGCCGGTGCTGGCCCCGTTCATCGCGGCCGGCATCCTGGCCTACGCGCTCAACCCCGCTGTTGACTGGTTGTCATTGAACCGCTTCGGCCGGCTGTATGCGCCGCGCTGGCTGGCGGTCCTGCTGGTCATGCTGTTGCTGCTGGCCGCCGTGCTGGCGCTGATCCTGGTGGTCTTGCCGATCATGCAAAAGCAGATTCCGATGCTGCAGGAACAGATTCCCGCCGGACTCTCCCGGCTCAACGCCTTCCTGGCGCCGAAGCTGCGCAGCCTCGGCATCAATGTCCGGCTGGATGAGGCCGGCATCCGGCGCATGGTGACGCAATATGTCGCCACCAGCGGCGATGAAATCTGGAGTTCGGTGCTGGCATCGGCCAAGGTGGGCAGCGCCGCCGTGCTCGGTTGGATCGCGACCCTGTCGCTGATCCCGATCGCGCTGTTCTACCTGCTTCTAGACTGGCATGCGGCGCTGCGGCGCCTGCAGAACATGATTCCGAGGCGCTGGGTCGGCGAAGTCACGGCCTTCGGCCGGGAGACGGACGGGCTGCTGGCGCAGTACCTGCGCGGCCAGCTCGCGGTGATGCTGGCACTGTCGGTATACTACTCGGCGGCGCTTGGCCTGGCCGGCTTCGACGTCGCGGTGCCGGTCGGCGTGGTCACCGGCCTGCTGGCCTTCATCCCCTATATCGGCTTCGGGCTCGGCCTGATCCTGGCGCTGGTCGCCGCGGTGCTGCAGTTCGAAGGCGCGCACGGCCTGGCGCTGGTGGCCGGGATCTACGGCGCCGGCCAGGTCATCGAGAGCTTCATCCTCACGCCGCGCCTGGTGGGCGAGCGGATCGGCCTGCATCCGCTGACCGTGATCTTCGCGCTGCTCGCCTTCGGCCATCTGTTCGGCTTCGCCGGCGTGCTGCTGGCGCTGCCGGCATCGGCCATTCTCGCGGTTGCGCTGGCCCACCTGCGCATCCAATACATCAACAGCAGTTTCTATCGTCAGTCATGAGGCAAATGCTGCTCGACCTGGGCGCGGAAAAACCGCAGACCCTGGAAACCTTCGTCGTCGGACACAATGCGGAGCTGGCCCAGCTGCTGCAGCAGTTTGCGCAGCGCGCCCCGCGCCCGCCGGGCGAACGCTTCGTCTACCTGTGGGGCGAGGCCGGCGCCGGCAAGACCCACCTGCTGCGCGCGCTGGCAACGGATGCGCGCGCGCGCTACATCCCGGCCGGCGCCCCGGAGCAGGAGTACCTGTTCGACCACGGCATCGACCTCTACCTGATGGACGACTGCCAGCTGCTTTCGCCGGACATGCAGATCGCCGCCTTCGGCCTGTTCAACCAGGCGCGCGAAAACGGCGCGCTGCTGGTGAGCGCCGGCGACAAGCCGCCGGCCGGCCTGGCGCTGCGGGAAGACCTGCGTACCCGGCTCGGCTGGGGCCTGATCTACCAGGTGAAGGGGCTCACCGATGACGAAAAAATCGCCGCGCTGACCCACGCCGCGCAAGCCCGGGGCATAACATTGTCGCCCGGCGTGTTACCCTATCTGATCACGCATTACCGCAGGGATATGCGGTCGCTGTCGGCCATGCTCGACGCGCTCGACCAATATTCGCTGGAGACGCAACGGCCGATCACGCTGCCCCTGCTGCGCAGCCTGCTGCAACTCGAAGGTGAACCGAAGGCATAATGAATCTCGCTTTATTCGATCTTGACCATACCCTGATCCCGCTCGATTCGGACTACGAATGGGGGCAATTCCTGGTCCGCATCGGCGCCGTCGATGCCGTGGAATTCGCGCGGCGCAATGCCGACTTCTATGCGCAGTACGAGGCCGGCACGCTCGATCCGGTGGAATACCTGGAATTCGCGCTCGGCACCCTCGCGCAATTCCCGCGCCGGCAGCTGGACGAATGGCGCCGCCAGTTCATGGATGAAGTCGTCCTTCCCGGCGTGCGTCCGGTGGCGCAGGACCTGGTGAAGCGTCACCAGGACGCCGGCGACGAAGTCGCGATCATCACCGCCACCAACAAGTTCGTGACCGAGCCGATCGCGCAGGCATTCGGCGTGGCGACCCTGATCGCGGCCGAACCCGAAACCACCGCCGACGGCGAGATCACCGGCAAGCTGGTCGGCATCCCCACTTCCGGTCCCGGCAAGGTCATCCATACCGAACGCTGGCTGGCCGGCCAGGGCAGGACGCTGTCCAGCTTCGACCGCAGTTACTTCTACAGCGACTCGCAGAACGACATCCCCCTGCTCTCCACGGTCACCCACCCGGTTGCCACCAACCCGAACGCCTTGCTCAAAGCGCATGCACAAGCGCAAGGCTGGCCCATCCTGACACTGTTCGATGATTAAAAAGTTTATCAAGCGCATACTTGGCGGCAAGAAAAAAGAAGAAGCGCCCAACCAGCCCGTCGTGCTCGGGCCGCAGGAGCACGGCATCGATCCGACGCTGCTGTCACCCAATGCCGTGCGCGTGACGCAGACGCTGCAGGAAAACGGCTTCAAGGCCTTCGTCGTCGGCGGCGCGGTGCGCGACCTGCTGCTCGGCGTGAAGCCGAAGGATTTCGACGTGGCGACCAATGCGACGCCGGAACAGGTGAAGCGCCTGTTCCGCCGCGCCTTCATCATCGGCAAGCGTTTCCAGATCGTGCACGTGATGTTCGGCCAGGAGATCATCGAGGTCACCACCTTCCGCGGCGCCTCCGCCGACAATGCGCCCAAGGACGAACACGGCCGCGTGCTGCGCGACAACACCTTCGGCGAGCAGCACGAGGATGCGGTGCGGCGCGACTTCACGATCAACGCGATGTACTACGACCCGGCCAGCCAGGCGGTGCTCGACTACCACCAGGGCATCGCCGACATCCGCAACCGGACCCTGCGCATCATCGGCGTGCCGGAAGCGCGCTACCGCGAAGACCCGGTGCGCCTGCTGCGCGTGGTGCGGTTCGCCGCCAAGCTCGGCTTCACCATCGATCCCGCCACGCGCGAACCGATCGAGGTGATGGCGCCCTTGATTAACAACGTGCCGGCCGCCCGGGTATTCGACGAAATGCTCAAGCTGCTGATGAGCGGCCATGCGCTGGCCTGCCTGCAGCAGCTGCGCAAGGAAGGCCTGCATCACGGGCTGCTGCCGCTGCTCGACGTGGTGCTGGAACAGCCGCTGGGCGAGAAATTCGTCACCCTCGCGCTGGAAAACACCGACGATCGCGTGCGCCAGGGCAAGGGCGTGTCGCCCGGCTTCCTGTTCGCCTCCCTGCTCTGGCACCAGGTGCTGGAAAAATGGAATGCGTACAAGGCGGCGGGCGAATTCCCGATCCCCGCGCTGCACCTTGCCGCCGACGACGTGCTCAACACCCAGACCGAAAAGCTGGCGCTGCAGCGGCGCATCGCCACCGACATGCGCGACATCTGGGCAATGCAGCCGCGCTTCGAACGCCGCACCGGCAAGTCGCCGTACAAGCTGCTGGAACACCTGCGCATGCGCGCCGGCTACGACTTCCTGCTGCTGCGCTGCGCATCCGGCGAGCTCGATCCGGAGGTCGGCCAGTGGTGGACCGATTTCATCGCTGCCGACGGTCCTGGCCGCGAGGAACTGCTGGCACGCAAGCCGAAGACGGAAGGCGAAGGACAGGCGCCGAAAAAGCGCCGGCGCCGCGCCGGACGCAGCAGGAGCAAGGCGGTGCCGGCGGAAGGCAGCCTGGAATGAAGACGGGCAGGACGCCGGCCTACATCGGCATCGGCGCCAACCTGGGCGATGCGCAGGACGCGGTGCGGCGCGCGATTGCGCTGCTCGCCGCCCTGCCCGGATCCCGTCTTGCCGGCCAGTCCAGCCTGTTTTCCACGGCGCCGGTGGACGCGGGCGGGGATGATTACGTCAATGCGGTCGTGCGCATCGACACCGAACTCGCCCCGGCCGACCTGCTGCAGGCCCTGCATGCGATCGAACAGGATTTCGGCCGCGAGCGGCCCTACCGCAACGCGCCGCGCACGCTCGACCTCGACATCCTGCTGTACGGCGAAGCGCGCATCGCGTCGGCATCGCTGACCGTGCCGCATCCGCGCCTGACGGAACGCGCTTTCGTGCTGATCCCCCTGCTGCAGCTCGATCCGCTGATCTCCATTCCCGGACAAGGCCCGGCGCACGCCTTCGTGCCCGCCGTTGCCGGGCAGTCCATCCGCAAGATCTGATCATCCCCTATGCAAGTCCCCGTCATCGTGCAAACCCTGGGTTTGCTGACCGTGGCCAACGTTTTCATGACCATCGCGTGGTACGGCCACCTGAAGAACCTTGCCAGCAAGCCGTGGTGGGTCGCGGCGCTGGTGAGCTGGACGATCGCGCTGGCCGAATACCTGCTGCAGGTGCCGGCCAACCGCATCGGCTACACCGAACTCAGCCTGGCGCAGCTCAAGATCATGCAGGAAGCGATCACGCTCACCGTGTTCGTGCCGTTCGCAATGATCTACATGAACCAGCCCTTCAAGCTCGACTACGTCTGGGCCGGCCTGTGCCTGGTCGGCGCCGTCTATTTCATCTTCCGCTCATGAGCCTGGACCGGTACAAATACATTGTCGTCGAGGGGCCGATCGGCGCCGGCAAGACCACCCTCGCCCGCAAGCTGGCCGATACCTTCGGCGCGCAGACGCTGCTGGAACTGCCGCAGGAGAATCCTTTCCTCGAAAAGTTCTACCGCGACCCGTCGCGCTACGCACTGCCGGCGCAGATGTTTTTCCTGTTCCAGCGCATGAACCAGTTGCGCGACATGGCGCAAACCGACCTGTTCGACGCGCGCGTGGTTGCCGACTTCCTGCTCGACAAGGACCCGATCTTCGCCCGGCTCACGCTGGGGGACGACGAGCTGAACCTGTACCAGCAGCTGTACAGCCACCTGCGGCCGCAGGCGGCGGTGCCCGACCTCGTGATCTACCTGCAGGCGCAGCCCGAGACCCTGGTCGAGCGCGTGAAGAAGCGCGGCATCGCGATGGAAGCCGGCATTTCCGAACTGTACCTCTACCGTCTTTGTGAAAGTTACAGCCGTTTCTTTTATCATTACGACGCCTCGCCGCTCCTGATCGTCAATACCGAAAACCTGAATCCGGTCGGACGCGAAGAGGACTTTCACCTGCTGGTCAGGCGCATCGGAGAAATGCGCGGCAAGCGGGAATTTTTCAATATTGGGGAATGACTATGTCGGGATATCTGCAAGATGGCGTGCGCAGCAAGGCGGTTACCGTGCCGTCGCTGCTGGCGATGCGCAACGCGGGCGACAAAATCGCCATGCTGACCTGCTATGACGCGAGCTTCGCCGCGTTGATGGACCGCTGCGGTGTCGATGTATTGCTGGTCGGCGACTCCCTCGGCAATGTCTGCCAGGGCCACAGCTCCACCCTGCCGGTGACGCTGGATGATATCGCCTACCACACCGCCTCGGTGGCGCGCGGCAACCAGACCGCCCTGCTGATTGCCGACATGCCCTTCGGCACCTACGCGACGCCGCAAGCGGCATTCGACAATGCGGTCAAGCTGATGCAGGCCGGCGCGCAGATGGTCAAGCTGGAAGGCGGCGCGTGGCTGGCCGACACCGTGCGTTTCCTGACCGAGCGCGCGGTGCCGGTATGCGCCCACCTGGGCCTCACACCCCAGTCGGTGCACCAGCTGGGCGGCTTCAAGGTACAGGGCAAGACGACCGAGGGCGCGGAAAAGCTGAAGGCGGATGCACTGGTGCTGCAGGAAGCCGGCGCATCGATCCTGGTGCTGGAAGCGATCCCGACCGCGCTCGGCAAGGAAGTCACCGAGTTGCTCGCGATGCCGACCATCGGCATCGGCGCCGGCCCGGATTGCTCGGGCCAGGTGCTGGTAATGCATGACATGCTGGGCGTCTTCCCCGGCCGCAAGGCGCGCTTCGTGAAGAACTTCATGGATGGCCAGACCAGCATCGAAGCCGCGATCCGCGCGTATATCGCGGCGGTGAAGGACAAGTCGTTCCCGGCGGCGGAGCACTGCTTCTAGTAGCGCGTCCAGATAAAAATAAAGGGTTGTAGGGTGGGTAGAGCGCAAGCGAAACCCGCCATGCGTTTCGGCGGAAGTAGCCCAAACGGTGGGTTTCGCTGCGCTCTACCCACCCTACGGTCCTGTAGTCATCAAAATCATCTGGATGATCTACTAGTAGCGCGTCCAGATAAAAATAAAGGGCTGTAGGGTGGGTGGGGCTGCACAAAGTCGAGTGCAGCAGAACCCGCCGAAACGACCTGCGCTGAGCAAAGCACCGACCGCGCCCGTCCGGGCCTGCCCTCCTGCCTACCCCTTGTCCTCGTAACGCGCCAGGCTCTGCGGCAGCTTTGCCGCCAGCTCTTCCGCGTGACTGACGGTCAGGCCGAGGTCGCGCAGCCTGCCGTCCTTCAACCCGTAAATCCAGCTGTGGATCGTGAGCGCCTGCCCGCGCTCCCACGCGTCCTGCACGATGGTCGTCTGGCAGACGTTGACCACCTGCTCCAGCACGTTCAATTCGCACAGCCGGTCCTGCTTGACGCCGAGTGGCAGCGAATCGCCGAGATAACGCTCATGCTTCTGGTGCACGTCCTGCACATGACGCAGCCAGTTGTCGGCCAGGCCGACGCGCCGGCGCGCAAGCGCCGCATGCACGCCGGAGCAGCCATAATGGCCGCAGACGATCACATGCTTCACCCCCAGCACTTCAATCGCGAACTGCAGCACCGACAGGCAGTTCAGGTCGGTATGGACGACGACGTTGGCGATGTTGCGGTGGACGAAGAGTTCGCCCGGCAGCAGATTGACGATTTCATTCGCCGGCACGCGGCTGTCGGCGCAGCCTATCCACAGATACTCCGGCGACTGCTGGCCGGCCAGCTTGCGGAAAAACTCAGGATCCTGCGCAACCATCGCAGCGGCCCAGTCCTGGTTATTGCGGAACAGGTGTTCCAGCGTCACGGAATTCTTGTCGGGTTCTGTCATCTCGATCAGTCGAAGTCGTAGTGGGTCTCAGCCCTCGACACGTTGAGCCAGTGATCGCGGATGATCAGCGCCGATCATGCAGGAAGCTGCTGCAGTGGACGGCGGTGGCGAATGCGGCGGTGCGAAGGGCACCGCGGCATTATACAGATGACAGTATTGCCGTCCGCTAAAAGGCGGGAACGGACGGCCGGTGGGAACCGCCGGCCGGAAGGAATCAAACGTTACCGCGGGGCATTTCTTCGGGCTTCTCGCCCAGCATCGCCGGCTTGAGCCTGGTATCGATCGGCTTGTCGCCGAGCCAGATTTTCAGGATCGCATTGTAGAAGGCGATATCCGGCAGGACGTCGGAAATCCTCTTGCCGTTCAGCTGGATCACAGTGCCGGAGCCGGGCAGCCAGTCGACGGTCAGCACATCGCCCTTCTTCGCTTCGGGGATCGACGCGAAGATCTCGCCGAACTTCTGCAACTGCATGATGATCTTGGATTTTTCCGTCCGGTCCAGGTTTTGCTGGATGCCCGACATGAAGCCGCGCCCGAGTTCCTCGTTGCTGATATCCCGCAACAGCACGATCGACACGCGGCGCGGGCCGGTTGCATTGAGCACATCGGCAACCGTTGACTTCTTCTCGGGAAGGTACAGGCCTGCAACATAGACCTTGAAGATCGCCTTGTAGCGGATGCCGGCGCCGTTGAGCTTCAGATCCTGGTTGGCGATTCGTACAGCCTCGTCGAGCTTTACGCCGGCCACTTCGGCGGCGCCGGCGGGTGCCCCAAGGAACAATGCTGCGGTCACGCCGACGAGGCCGAGCGCGCGGGAAAGGCGAATGCCAAGCTTCATTTTTGTCTCCAGAGTAATAGTGATGAATCGCAATAGCACGGGCGTTTCATTATCCAGAGAAAGACTAGAGCGACAACTCTAAAACCGGAGCAGTTTGATAAAAAATAAAGCCGCAGGCCTTGACGGCCGGCGGCTTTCTGCCGGTGCGGACGAATCCGGAGGACTTACTCGAAAAACTCCTTGACCTTGTCCTTCCACGACTTGCTCTGCGGGCTATGCTTGGAGCCGCCAGCATTGGTCAACTGCTCGAATTCGGCCAGCAGTTCCTTCTGGCGCTCGGTGAGCTTGACCGGCGTTTCGACCACGACGTGGCAGAACAGGTCGCCGGCATAACCGGAGCGCACCCCCTTGATGCCCTTGCCGCGCAGCCGGAAGGTCTTGCCGGACTGCGTGCCTTCGGGCAGCGTGAAGGAAGCCTTGCCGTTGAGCGTAGGCACTTCCACCTCGCCGCCGAGCGCTGCCTTGGCAAACGACACCGGAATTTCGCAATGCAGGTCGTCGCCTTCGCGCTGGAACACCGGGTGCGGCTTGATGCGGATTTCCACGTACAGGTCGCCCGGCGGACCGCCGTTCATGCCCGGCTCGCCGTTGCCGGACGAGCGGATGCGCATGCCGTCGTCGATGCCGGCGGGGATCTTCACTTCCAGCGTCTTGTTGCGCTTGATGCGTCCGGCGCCGCTGCAGCTCGGGCAGGGGTTCGGGATGACCTTGCCGGTGCCGTGGCACTTCGGGCAGGTCTGCTGGATGCTGAAGAAACCCTGCTGCATGCGCACCTGGCCCTGCCCGCCGCAAGTGCCGCAGGTGGTCGGCGTGCTGCCCGGCTTGGCGCCGGAACCGTGGCAGGTATCGCACTCATCCCAGGAAGGCACGCGGATCGTGGTGTCGTAGCCATGCGCCGCCTGCTCCAGCGTGACCTCCAGGTTGTAGCGCAAATCCGCGCCGCGGTACACCTGAGGGCCGGAACGGCCGCCACGCGCGCCATGACCGAAGATGTCGCCGAAGATGTCGCCGAAGGCATCCGAAAACCCGCCGCCGAAGCCGCCGGCACCCGCGCCGAAGCCGCCGCCGCCCATGTTCGGGTCGACGCCGGCATGGCCGTAACGGTCGTAGGCTTCGCGCTTGCTCGCGTCGGAGAGCATCTCGTAGGCTTCCTTGGCCTCCTTGAATTTCTCTTCCGCGCCCTTGCTGTCCGGATTGCGGTCCGGATGGTATTTCATCGCAAGCTTGCGATACGCCTTCTTGATCTCGTCCTCGGAAGCGTTCTTCGCTACGCCCAGTACTTCGTAATAGTCTCGCTTTGCCATGTTGTCGGCCTGTTTCTAAACGCAAAACGCCGAGTCGAGGATCTGGACGATCGCATCGGCTCGGCGGGACCGTCGCGGCGGCGGCCGCGACGAAGGGTGATTACTTGTCCTTGACTTCCTTGAAGTCGGCGTCGACGACGTCCTCTTCCTTGGCCTTGGCTTCCGATGCACCCGCACCCGCGCCGCCGGCAGCACCCGCGGCACCGGCCGCGCCTGCCTGCTGCGCCTGGGCGTCGGCATACATCTTTTCACCCAGCTTCTGCGCGGCGGTCGACAGCGCGGCGACCTTGGCGTCGATGTCGGACTTGTCGTTGCCCTTCAGGGCTTCTTCCAGGTCCTTGATCGCGGATTCGATCTTTTCCTTTTCGCCGCCGTCGAGCTTGTCGCCGTACTCGGACAGGGCCTTGCGGGTCGAGTGTACCAGCCCGTCGCCCTGGTTGCGCGCATCGGCCAGTTCCTTCAGCTTCTTGTCTTCGTCCGCATACAGCTCGGCGTCCTTCACCATCTTCTGGATTTCCTCCTCGGACAGACCGGAGTTGGCCTTGATGGTGATCTTGTTTTCCTTGCCGGAAGCCTTGTCCTTCGCGCTCACGTGCAGGATGCCGTTGGCGTCGATGTCGAAGGTCACCTCGATCTGCGGAATGCCGCGCGGTGCCGGCGGGATGCCTTCGAGGTTGAACTCGCCCAGGAGCTTGTTGCCGGTCGCCATCTCGCGCTCGCCCTGGTAGACCTTGATGGTCACCGCCGGCTGGTTGTCGTCCGCGGTCGAGAACACCTGGCTGAACTTGGTCGGGATCGTGGTGTTCTTCTGGATCATCTTGGTCATCACGCCGCCCAGGGTTTCGATGCCCAGCGACAGCGGGGTCACGTCCAGCAGCAGCAGGTCCTTGCGGTCGCCCGACAGCACGGAACCCTGGATCGCGGCGCCGACGGCCACGGCCTCGTCCGGGTTGACGTCCTTGCGCGGCTCCTTGCCAAAGAATTCCTTCACTTTTTCCTGCACCTTCGGCATGCGGGTCATGCCGCCGACCAGGATCACGTCCTGGATGTCGGACACCTTCACGCCGGCATCCTTGATCGCGATGCGGCAGGGCTCGATGGTGCGCTCGATCAGCTCCTCGACCAGCGATTCCAGCTTGGCGCGGGTAATCTTCATGTTCAGGTGGACCGGCGCGCCGTTGACCATCGCGATGTACGGCTCGTTGATCTCGGTCTGCTGCGAGGACGACAGCTCGATCTTCGCGCGCTCGGCCGAAGCCTTGATGCGCTGCAGCGCGATCGGGTCCTTCGACAGGTCGAGGCCGTTGATCTTCTTGAACTCGTCGATGATGTAGTCGATCAGGCGCTGGTCGAAGTCTTCGCCGCCGAGAAAGGTGTCGCCGTTGGTGGACAGCACTTCGAACTGCATTTCGCCGTCGACGTCGGCGATCTCGATGATGGAGATGTCGAAGGTGCCGCCGCCCAGGTCATACACGGCGATCTTGCGGTCGCCCTTGCCGCTCTTGTCCAGGCCGAACGCGAGCGCGGCCGCGGTCGGCTCGTTGATGATGCGCTTCACATCCAGGCCGGCGATGCGGCCGGCATCCTTGGTCGCCTGGCGCTGCGCGTCGTTGAAGTAGGCCGGCACCGTGATCACGGCTTCGGTCACTTCCTCGCCGAGATAGTCTTCGGCGGTCTTCTTCATCTTGCGCAGGACTTCAGCGGATACCTGCTGCGCGGCGAGCTTCTTGTCGCGCACCTGCACCCAGGCGTCGCCGTTTTCGGCCTTGACGATCTGGTAAGGCATCAGGTTGATGTCCTTCTGGACTTCCTGTTCCTGGAACTTGCGGCCGATCAGGCGCTTGACTGCATACAGGGTGTTCTTCGGGTTGGTCACCGCCTGGCGCTTTGCCGGCGCGCCGACCAGGATTTCGCCGTCTTCCTGATAAGCGACGACGGAAGGCGTGGTGCGGGAGCCTTCGGAGTTTTCAATAACCTTGGGTTGACCGCCCTCCATGATCGCGACGCAGGAGTTGGTCGTGCCCAGGTCGATACCAATGATCTTGCCCATGATGATGTTCCTTTAAAAACGAGAGTTCTTCGATGTGTTGTATATGTGGAACAAAGTGCCGCTTTCAAGCATCTTTGCCGCCGTTTTCTGGATTTTTATTGCGCCACCGTGACAAGGGCGGGCCGCAACAGCCGGTCGGCGATGAGGTAGCCCTTCTGCAGTACGGTGACGATGGTATTGGCTTCCTGGTCGGCCGGCACCATCGAGATCGCCTGGTGCTTCATCGGGTCGAGCTTTTCGCCCGGGACCGGGTTGATTTCCAGCAGGCGGTTGCGCTCGAAGGCGGCGTTGAGCTGCTTGAGCGTCATTTCCACACCTTCCTTGAGCGAATCCACCGACGGCGTGTCGAGCTTGAGCGCCATTTCCAGGCTGTCCTTGACCGGCACCAGCGCTTCGGCAAAGTTTTCAATGGCGAATTTATGCGCCTTGGCAACGTCTTCCTGGGCGCGGCGGCGGATGTTTTCCGTGTCGGCCTTCGCCCGCAGGAAGGCATCCTGCATTTCCGATGCCTTGGCTTCGGCGGCGGCCAGACGCTCTTCCAGTCCGGGCACCGATTTCGGCTGTGCAGCCTGCTCCGCGCTAGCCGCATCCTGCGGCTGCGGGATCGCCTGTTCCACCTGGTCTTGCATCTTTTCCTGATCGTGCATCACAAAAAGTCCCCCAAAATCAATGGCTTAGCTGTAATTGCCATTGTAAATGAGGGTTACTCGGACTTTTTCAAGGGGAATTTTCTGATTTCCATCCGTCAGCATCGTGACGGAAGGCGTAAAGCCTTGTTACACACTTTACCCCTCCCGGGGCTTCTATTTTCCGGCAGGCGTACTACGATGACCTTGAAGACATTGCAATCGAGCCTTGTCCGATTGCAGGAGTGCCATCATGAAACTACCATTGATTTCAGCGTCTGTAGTCGCTTACAGCCTGCTTGCCACGGCCTGGATCTGCCAGGCCGACGTGCTTGCGCTCTATTGAGCGCGCGCCGCAACGCCCGAGGGCACGCCGGCGCGTCATTTTAATTCTTCGCACCCAGCTGTAGCGCGTGTTCCCGTGCGCGGTCCGCGTCGCGGCGCATATCGTCGCGCATCTGCGGCGCGAGCATCGTCGGCCAGCCGACCAGGTGCTGCTCGGCGATCTCGGCCAGTGCCGCGATCCAGTCCGGTGTCTCGTTCAGGCAGGGAATATAGTGGAATTCCTTGCCGCCGGCCTTGAGGAAATCCGCCCTGGCTTCCATCGCGATTTCCTCCAGCGTTTCAAGGCAGTCGCCGGTAAAGCCGGGGCATAGCACGTCGACGCGGCGCGTGCCTTCCTTTGCCAGCTTTTCCAGCGTCGGTGCGGTGTACGGCTGCAGCCACTCGGCCCGGCCGAAGCGCGACTGGAAGGTCACCAGGTACTGCTCGGGCGACAGGCGCAGGGCCTCGGCCAGCAGGCGCCCGGTCTTCTGGCATTCACAGTGATAGGGATCGCCCAGCAGCAGCGTGCGCTTCGGCACGCCGTGAAAACTCATCACCAGCTTGTCCGGGCGCCCGTTCTGGTCCCAATGGGCCAGCACCGTTTTCTTGAGTGCCTGGATATAGCCTTCATGGTCGTGATAGTGCTTGACCAGGCGCAACTCCGGCACGTTGCGCACCCGGCTGTAATGGCTGAACGCGGCGTCGAAGATCGACGCGGTGGTCGTTGCGGAATACTGCGGATAGGCGGGCAGGATCAGGATGCGGTCGCAGCCTTCGACCTTGAGCTGGTCCAGTACGTCCGGCAGCGACGGCTGGCCATAGCGCATCGCGTGGACGACGGTCACCTCATGCCCGCGCTCGCCGAGCGCACCGCGCAGCAGCATCACCTGCTTGCGCGTATGGGTCAGCAGCGGCGCACCTTCGTTGGTCCAGACCGACGCGTACTTGGCGGCCGACTTGGACGAACGGAACGGCAGGATCGCGCCGTGCAGGATAAGCCACCACACCGGCCGCGGGATCTCGACCATGCGCGGATCCCACAGAAATTGCTTGAGGTAGCGGCGCACCGCGGACGGCGTGGGCTCGTCGGGACTGCCCAGGTTGACCAGCACGACAGCGGTTCTGGCCAGTGTGCCATGGGTGTGCGGCGGTTCCGGATGGGGACGCATGATGTCTGAATATCCTTGAAGTCTGTGGTCACGAGGCCAGCAGCTCGCGCGCGTGCTTGCGCGTGGTCGCGGTGATCTCGAGTCCGCCCAGCATGCGGGCGATTTCCTCGACGCGGGCCTTGGCGTCGAGCGCATCGATGTGGGACAAGGTGCGCCCTTCGGCGCTGCGCTTGCTGACCTGGTAATGCTGGTTCGCCTGGCTTGCAACCTGCGGCAGGTGGGTCACGCACAAGACCTGGCGGTCCTGGCCGAGGCGCTTGAGCAGGCGCCCCACCACTTCGGCCACGGCGCCGCCGATGCCGCTGTCGACTTCGTCGAAGATCAGCGTGGGCGTGACGGTGGCGGTGGAGGTAATCACCGAGATTGCCAGCGAGATGCGCGCCAGTTCGCCGCCCGACGCCACCTTGGCCAGCGGCCGCGCGGAAGTGCCGGCGTGCGCGGCGACCAGGAATTCCACCTGTTCCATGCCGTAGCTCGCCGGTTCGCAGGGATGCAATGCCACTTCGAAGCGGCCGCCGGCCATGCTCAGGTCCTGCATCGCGGCAGTGACGGCGCCGCCGAGCGCCTTGGCGGCCTTCGCGCGCGCCTTCGAGAGTTTTTCCGCCTCGGCCACGTAGGCCGCCTTGAGCTTGTCCTCCTGCGCGCGCATCGCATCGAGGTCGGTGGCGTCGGCCAGCTGACGCAGCTGCGCCGACAGCGATTCATATTCCTGCGGCAGGTTCTCCGGCGCCACATGGAACTTGCGCGCGGTCGAGTGGATCGCGTCGAGGCGGGCCTCCACTTCGCGCAGCCGTTCGGGGTCGAGCTCGACCCGCCCGAGATAATCATTCAACGCATACACCGCTTCCTGCAGCTGGATGCGCGCCGGTTCGAGCACGTCGACCACCGGCTTCAATGCGGCGTCGATGTCGGCCAGCTTGCCAAGCTTCTGGGTCAGCGCGGAAAGCTGCGACAGCATCGGGTTGGCATCGGATTCCGAAATCGCATCCAGCGCCTCCTGCGCACCCTCGATCAGGCTGGCGGCGTGCGCGAGCCGGCTGTGCTCGTTGCTGATCTCGGTCCACTCGCCCGGCTTGGCCGCGAGCTTTTCCAGTTCGCCGACCTGCCATTCGAGGCGCTCGCGCTCCAGCAGCACGTTTTTCGCATTGGCTTCGAATTCCTCGCGTTGCCGCGCCAGCGCGCGCCACGCCTTATGCGCGGCCGCCACGGCGCGCGCCTGCTCGAGCAGGCCGGCCTGGCTGTCGAGCAGCAGGCGCTGCGCATCGGTTTTTAGCAGCGACTGGTGCGCATGCTGGCCATGGATGTCGACCAGCATTTCGCCGAGTTCGCGCAATTGCGCGGCAGTGGCGGTGATCCCGTTGATGAAGGCCTTGGAACGGCCGGCATTGTCGATCACGCGGCGCAGCAGCACGCAGCCTTCGTCATTGGCGAATTCATGCGCCTCCAGCCAGGCGTCGGCCTCGTCATGCGTGCCGAACTCGGCGGTGATGTCGGTCTTGGCCGCCCCCTCGCGTACCACGCTGGCGTCGCCGCGGCCGCCGAGCGCCAGCGCCAGCGCATCGATCAGGATCGACTTGCCGGCGCCGGTTTCACCGGTGAAGACCGTAAAACCGGGCGCGAACTCGAGTTCGATCGAATCAACGATCACAAAATCGCGAATGGAAAGTGTGCGAAGCATGTAGGACTTGGCGTGATGGCAAAAACAGCTTGTTATTTTAACTTCCCCGCCACCGACGGATACTCGTTCCAGTGCAGCTTTTCGCGCAGCGTGTCGTAGTAGCTCCATCCTTGCGGATGCAGGAAGGTGATGGCGTGCGCGGAACGCCGGATGAAGATGCGGTCGTGATGCTGCAGGCTGGCCAGCGACTGCATGTCGAAGTTGACGCTGATGTCGCGCCCGCCCATGATCTCGACCATGATGGTGCAACTGTCGGGAATCACGATCGGCCGGTTCGACAGCGCGTGCGGCGCGATCGGCACCAGCACGATGCCCGACAGGCTGGGATGGAGCAAGGGGCCGCCGGACGACAAGGCATAGGCGGTGGAACCGGTCGGCGTGGAAATGATCAATCCGTCCGAGCGCTGGTTGTACATGAAGTGGCCATCGACCTCGACCTTCAGCTCCGCCATGCCGGTTGTCGCGCCGCGCGCGACAACCACGTCGTTGAACGCGAGCGCATGGAAGATCGGTTCGCCGTCGCGCAGCACCGAACCCTCGAGCAGCGAGCGCTGTTCATGGTCGAGCTTCCCGCCAAGCATGTCGGCCAGCACCTGGATCATGCCCTCCTGCGGGATGTCGGTCATGAAGCCGAGCCGGCCCTGGTTGATGCCGATCAGCGGCACGTCGTAGGGCGCGAGCTGGCGCGCGATGCCGAGCATCGTACCGTCGCCGCCGACGACGATGGCGACGTCCGCATGCTGCCCGATCTCGGCGGGCGTCATCGCCGGCACGCCGGGAAGGGACACGCTTTGCGCGGTCTCCGCCTCGAGCACGACGCGGTAGCCGGACTTGGCGAGGAATCCGGCAATGTCGGACAATGACTGTTCGATACCGGCGGCCATGTACTTGCCGATGATGGCAACTGTCTTGAAGGCAAGGGACCCGGCAAATGGCTTGGAAGGCAACATGCAGCAGATTAGACCATAATTTAGCGCGCCGTTACAGGCATTGAAACCAACCCGGCAGATCCCATATGTCCCTTATCAAGGCTGTTCTCTTCGATCTCGACGATACCTTGTGGCCGATCGTGCCGGTGCTCCGGCGCGCAGAAAACCTGATGTACGCCTGGCTGGCCGACAACGTGCCGGACGTGGCGCGGCGGGTGAGCATCGACGGCATGCGCGCGCGCCGGCAAGAGCTGATGGCAAGCGACCCGGTCTACCAGCTCGACTTGCGGGTGCTGCGCCGCACGGTGCTGACCGAAGCCTTCGTCGAGGCGGGGGCGGATCCAGCGCTGGTGGACTGCGCAATGGAGGTGTTTTCGAAAGCGCGCAATGAAGTCACGCTGTTCGAGGATGTGTTGCCTGCGTTGCAGCGCCTGCAGGAACGCGTCGCGCTCGGCTCGGTGTCGAACGGGGTGGCGGACCTGCATGCGATCGGACTCGCTCATTTGTTCCGCACTTCGATGGCAGCCTACCGCACGGGGTACGCGAAGCCCGCGCCGGAGATTTTCCTCGCGGCATGCGAAGCGCTGGGCGTGGCGGCATCCGAAACCCTGTACGTCGGCGACGATCCGCTGCTCGACGTCGAAGGCGCGCAAAAGGCGGGCTTGCGCAGCGTATGGGTCAACCGTGCCGAGCTGGAACCGGCGCGCAAACTGCCGCCGCACGTGAAACCGGAGGCGATTTTTTCGAATTTGTATGAACTGGAGCAATGGCTTGACGGCAGGACGGTAAAGCTCTGACAACAGTCAAGAGTGGAGTGACGTCCGGCACTGGCACCGGCAGACCCGGCTCGCTAAAATAACCCTATGCAACTCGATTCCCGTGCCCAAACCCTGCTCAAGGCCCTGGTCGAACGGTATATTGCCGACGGCCAACCGGTAGGTTCGCGCGCGCTGTCCAAAATTTCCGGTCTGGACCTGTCGCCCGCGACCATCCGCAACATCATGGCCGACCTGGAGGAAATGGGCTTCGTCTGCAGCCCGCACACCTCCGCCGGACGGATTCCGACGCCGCGCGGCTACCGCCTGTTCGTCGACACCCTGCTGACGGTGCAGCCGCTTGACGAAACCACGGTCGAATCCAGGCTGCAGCCGGGCCTGCAGAAGGCGTCGCCGCAGAAGATCATTTCGAACGCGGCGCAGATGCTGTCCTCGCTGTCGAAGTTTGCGGGCGTGGTGATGACGCCGCGGCATGAATCGGTGTTCCAGCAGGTCGAATTCCTGCGGCTGTCCGAGAAGCGCATCCTGCTGGTGATCGTGACGCCGGGCGGCGACGTGCAGAACCGCCTGCTGCTGACCGACGTCGACTACACGCCTTCGCAACTGGTGCAGGCGGCGAACTACATCAACCAGCACTACGCGGGCCTGGGCTTTGACGAGGTACGCGGCCGCCTGCAAAACGAGCTGCGGCAACTGCGCGACGACATGACGCGCCTGATGCAGGCCGCGGTGGAAGCCGGCAGCGATGCGTTGGCGGAAAACGAGGAAGACGTCGTCATTTCCGGCGAACGCAACCTGCTGAGCGTGACCGACCTCGCCTCCAACATGACCTCGCTGCGCAAGCTGTTCGACCTGTTCGAGCAGAAGACCGGCCTGATGCAGTTGCTGGACGTATCCAGCAAGGCAACCGGCGTGCAGATCTTCATCGGCGGCGAATCGCAGCTGGTGCCGGTCGAGGCGATGAGCATCGTGACCGCGCCCTATGAAGTAAATGGCAAGGTGGTCGGCACGCTGGGCGTGATCGGCCCGACGCGCATGGCCTACGAGAGGGTGATTCCGATCGTTGACATCACCGCCAAGCTGCTGTCGAACGCGCTGAGCCATTCCTGATTCCTGCGGCGCGCCGGAAAACCGCGGCGCGCGCCTGACCTGCGCAGGCCGCCTGCCGCGGCGCCGCTACCAGAATTTCCACCAGCGATCCTTGTGCTTCGGCTGCTGCTCATGCCTGCCGCGGTGACCGCCGCCCGACTGCAACCCCATCCGTTCGAGCGCGTCCGCGTGGCTCATGCCCTTCACCCGGAAATACGCATACTGGTAATCCTGCGGGATCTTGAACGGCATGTTGTACGGATCGTTCAAATAGGCCTTGACCTGGTCCTTGTACGCGCCCCACTCGGGTAGCGCGCCGTTGTTCCTGGCCGCGAGGCGGCGTGCCCAGGCAATTGCCTGCTCGGCAGCTTTCTGATCCAAGTCGACCTCCTGCGACGGCATCGATGCGGGTCCACAGCGACCCAAACTGCCCGTCCTGCAGTTTCCAGGCTTATCGGCAGAATGCGGCAGGTCTTTATGCTGCAAGTCAGGCAACGCCGGCAGTCCGGCCTCAGATCATGATTTCGGCGAGCAGCTTGTTGTTGGCGGCGTCGAGTTGCACGAACTGCAAGCCGGTACGAAAGCCGTCGGTGCCGCGCAGGATGCTGTAGATGACCTTGGCGGACGCAAAGACCCGCACCATGCTGCCGTTGAGCGGCGCTTCGAAGCCGACGTTGCAGCTTTGTCCTACGGGCAGTTGCTCGGTCACCATTACGCAAATGCCGCCGAGCGAGATGTCGACGGTCTGGGCATGGATAGTCGGCTTGCCGGGCAGCGCGATACGCGCACGCGAGCGCAACACCTTGCGCGGATAGCTTCTTGTTTCGGACTTGGCGCTCATCAGGGGATTCAATTCTTATATTGCTTCGGCTCGGGGAGCCGGGAAATCGGCAGAAAAATGCCTGGCGGTCATTTTACAACCGCCAAGGCATTTCGCCTCATACGTCTTTCTACTTAGTAGTGGGGATTACCGGGGACGATGCGGACAATCGGTTTTGGTGCAATGGCCGTAGAGTGCCAGTGCATGCTCCGAGATGTCGAAGCCGCGCTCTTTCGCGACCCGCTGCTGGCGCTTTTCGATTTCTTCGTCGAAAAATTCCTCGACCCTGCCGCAGTCGAGACAAACCAGGTGGTCGTGGTGCGAGCCCTGGTTCAGTTCGAACACCGCCTTGCCGGTTTCGAAATGATTCCGGTGCAGCAGACCGGCCTGTTCGAACTGCGTGAGCACGCGGTAAACGGTTGCCAGTCCGACATCCATGTTTTCGGTAAGCAGGATCTTGTAGACGTCTTCGGCGCTGAGGTGGCGTACCTGGCTGTTCTGGAAGATTTCCAGGATCTTTAGCCGCGGCAGCGTCGCCTTCAGGCCGCTCGCCTTCAGATCGGTAGGAGTATTGGACGGCATGTTGTTGGTCGGATTCACGTTATGTGCTTTATCATATAGCGTTTTGGCCTGATTGCTCAACGAATTGAGACCCTTTATGCGATTGTCGCCCTCCAGCACCTTCCGCCCGGCTTTCCTGGCGGCGCTCTGCGTGCTTGCCTGCGTTGCGGGTTGCGCCAGCAAGAATCCCCTGATCGACGAGCCAGCGGCAGCCGCCGGCACCGCCAAGGCGGCCGACACCGCGAGCGGCGTGACCACGACCGCGCCGACCGGCGTGCAGCGCTTCCTCGGATTCCTGACACCCTACCGGGTCGACATCCAGCAGGGCAACTTCATTTCCCGCGAAATGGTGGCCCAGCTCAAGGAAAGCATGCAGCGCAGCGAAGGGGTGACCCCGGAGCAGGTGCGCTTCGTGCTCGGCACGCCGTTGCTGACCGACATGTTCCACGCCAACCGCTGGGATTACGTGTTCCGCCTGAAAAAACGCACGGGTGAAGTCATCACCAGCCGCGTGACGGCTCACTTCAAGGACAACCGCCTGGTCAACATCGAGGGCGACACGCTGCCCACCGAACAGGAATATCTCGACTATATCGCCGGCTCCGCAACGCAGAACGGCAAGTAATCACAAGCACCTCATGACCCAACTGAAAATTGCCGTGGCCGGCGCATCCGGCCGCATGGGCCGCATGCTGATCGAAACCGTGCAGAACGCCGAGGACGCAGTCCTTGCCGGCGCGCTCGATATTGCCGCTTCGCCCGCCATCGGCGGCGACGCCGCCGCCTTCCTCGGCAAGCCGGCCGGGGTGATGATCGAGTCCGACCTTGCAAAAGGACTCGCGGGCGCCGAATTCCTGATCGACTTCACGCGGCCGGAAGGCACGCTCGAGCACCTTGAATACTGTGCGGCGCATGGCGTGAAGATGATCATCGGAACCACCGGTTTCGACGACGCCGGCAAGGCCGCGATCGCCGCCGCCGCGCAAAAGACCGCGGTGGTGTTCGCGCCCAACATGAGCGTGGGCGTGAACGTCACTCTGAAGCTGCTGGAAATGGCGGCGAAGAGCTTTTCCCACGGCTACGACATCGAAATCATCGAAGCGCATCACCGCCACAAGGTCGATGCGCCGTCCGGCACTGCGCTCAAGATGGGCGAGGTGATCGCGTCGGCGCTCGGCCGCGAGCTGGATGATGTCGCGGTGTATGCGCGTGAAGGTGTGACCGGCGAACGCGACCCGTCGTCGATCGGTTTCGCGACCATCCGCGGCGGCGACATCGTCGGCGACCACACCGTGCTGTTCGCCGGCATCGGCGAGCGGATCGAGATCAGCCACAAGTCGTCCAGCCGCTTCAGCTATGCGCAGGGCAGCCTGCGCGCCGCCCGCTTCCTCGCCGACAAGAAGACCGGCTTGTACGACATGCAGGATGTGCTCGGTTTGAAATGACCGTCCGCTCCGGCCACTTCCCTGCCCTGCATGAAGTACGTGCCGCCCCTCATCGCCGCCGTCGCGACCTTGCTGCTGCATGCGGCCCTGATTGCCGCCGTGGTGGCGGCGCTGCCGGACGCGCCTGAACCGCCGGTGCCGCCGGAGCCGCTGAAGGTCGACTTGCTGAAGCAGCCGCCGCCGGCGCCCGCCGTGCTGCCGGTGCCGCAGCCGGCAGCGCCGCCGCCGGCTGCCCGGCCGCAGCCCAGCGCCCGGCCCGAAGCGCAAGCGGCTGCACCGTCCCCGCGGCCGGCAGCAAGAACGCCGGCGCCGGAGGCGGCGCCTGTCCCCGCACCCGCACCTCCCGCCGCCGCCCTGACACCGGCTCCAGTGCCGTTCCCGCCGCAGGCCGCGGCGCCGGCGCAAGCTCCGCGGGCCGCCGCGCCGGCTGCGCCGCCGGCTTCCAGGTCGGACGCCTATGTCGATCCATCCTATCTCGCCACCCAGACCGAAAAATGGTATCCAAGCGTATCGCGGAAGCTGGGCGACGAGGGGCGCGTGGTGCTGAAAGTCGGCATATCGAAAGACGGCCGCGCCGAGAATGTAGAATTGAAGGAAGCGAGCGGCAATCCGGTACTGGACAAGGCCGCCGTCGCGATGGCGAAGTCGCTCGCGTTCCGGCCCGCCACCGCCAACGGCGCTCCCGTGCCGGCAACGATCGAACTCCCCGTCGCATTCAGGTTGACGAACTAGGAAGAAAGCATTCACCGCCATGAATCAAACACTCGGCTTTGCACATTACTGGGCTCAAGGGGATGCCGTCACGCATGCCGTGGCCTACCTGCTGCTTTTGATGTCGGTAGCCAGCTGGTACTACATCTTTTCCAAGGCCTGGAGTTCCTGGCGCATCCGCCGCAGCGCCGGCGCCCTTGATGGATTCTGGAAGGCGCCGACGCTCAACGACGCGATCGCGGTCGTGCGCGATGCCGACAGTGAAAACGTATTCGCACCGCTTGCGGCGCAAGGCGCGGAGGCCGCGAACGTCACCGCGCAGGCCGGCTCGCTCAACGCCAGCATCGACCCGGGCGAGCTGATCACGCGCACCCTGCGCCGGGAGATCAACCGCGTTTCCGCGCGGCTGGAAAACGGCCTCACGCTGCTTGCCTCGGTCGGCTCGACCGCGCCCTTCGTCGGCCTGTTCGGCACCGTCTGGGGCATCTATCATGCGCTGGTCGCGGTCTCGTCCGCCGGCACGGTGCAGATCGACAAGGTGGCCGGCCCGGTCGGAGAGGCGCTGATCATGACGGCGCTCGGCCTGGTCGTCGCGATTCCGGCGGTGCTCGCCTATAACGCGTTTACCCGGGTCAACCGCGTCACGCTGGCGGAGCTGGACGCGTTCGCGCACGACCTGCACGCCTTCCTCACCACCGGCTCTCGCGTGGGGAAATAACATGGCTTTCGGCGGATTCAACGACAACAAGCAGCAGGCGCCGATGTCGGACATTAACGTCACACCGATGGTCGACGTTATGCTGGTACTACTGGTTATCTTCATCATTACCGCGCCGCTGTTTACCCACGCGATCAAGCTCGACCTGCCTGACGCACCGTCGGCGGCGGCGCCGCAGAAGCCGGAGACGATCACGCTGTCGATCGACGGCGACGGCCGGATCTTCTGGAACAACGACCCGGTCGACCAGAAGGACCTCGGTCCGCGCCTGGCGCAGCAGGCACAGAAGAATCCGCAGCCGGAACTGCAACTGCGCGCGGACAAGGCCACGCGCTATGAAATCATCGCCCAGGTCATGGCCGCCGCGCAGAACAACGGCATGACCAGGCTCGGCTTCGTCACCGACGTCAAGGACAAGTAGCATGCCCACGGTCACCCTCGACGGCCGCCGCCTCGGCGACTGGCACGCCTTCCACGCCGAATGCAGGACGGCGTTCGGATTCCCCGGTTTCTACGGCGGCAACATGGACGCCTGGATCGACTGCCTGTCCGGCCTGCGCGACGATGACGGCATGACCCGCTTTGCGCTCGGCCCGGACGAGGTGCTGCGAATCGAGCTGGCGCATGCCGGCGAACTGCGCCGGGCGGCGCCGGAAATCCTCGAAGCGCTGCGCGCCTGCGCCGAGGAAGTGAACGAGCGCTGCGCCGAAAACGGCGAAAAACCTGTGCTCGACCTCGTCTTGCGTTGAGTTTTCGGCAAGGATCCGCTGTCGCTGCGCCGCAATAGCGCGTGTTGAACCGGTATAATGGCCGGTTTACATCCACTTCCAGCATCATCCGTCATGCAAGAAAAATATCTCCCCGGAGACGTCGAAAAAGCGGCGCACGACCACTGGCATGCCATCGACGCGTACAAGACCGTCGAACACGCAAAAGACAGGAACGGCAAGGAAAAGAAGAAGTTCTACGCCTGCTCCATGCTGCCCTACCCGTCCGGCAAGCTGCACATGGGCCATGTGCGCAACTACACCATCAACGACATGCTCACGCGCTTCCTGCGCATGAACGGGCACAACGTGCTGATGCCGATGGGCTGGGACGCGTTCGGCCTGCCCGCGGAGAACGCGGCGCTGAAAAACGGCGTGCCGCCGGCAAAGTGGACCTACGACAACATCGCCTACATGAAGAAGCAGATGCAGGCGATGGGTCTGGCGATCGACTGGTCGCGCGAAGTGGCGACCTGCGATCCGAGCTATTACAAATGGAACCAGTGGCTGTTCCTGAAGATGCTGGAAAAGGGCATCGCCTACCGCAAGACGCAGGTGGTCAACTGGGATCCGGTCGACCAGACGGTGCTGGCCAACGAGCAGGTGATCGACGGCCGCGGCTGGCGCACCGGCGCGCTGGTCGAAAAGCGCGAGATCCCCGGCTACTACCTGAAGATCACCGACTACGCCGAGGAACTGCTCGACCATGTGGTCAACAAGCTGCCCGGCTGGCCGGAACGGGTGCGCATCATGCAGGAAAACTGGATCGGCAAGAGCGAAGGCGTGCGCTTCGCCTTCCCGCACGAGATCCACGACGCCGAAGGCAAGCTGATCCAGGATGGCAAGCTGTTCGTGTTCACCACCCGCGCCGACACCATCATGGGCGTGACCTTCTGCGCGGTGGCGCCCGAGCATCCGCTGGCCTCGCACGCCGCGGCCACGAACGGGAAGCTGGCAGCCTTCATCGAGGAATGCAAGCGCGGCGGCACCACCGAAGCCGAACTCGCGCTGAAGGAAAAGGAAGGCCTGCCCACCGGCTTGTTCGTCAGCCATCCGCTGACCGGTGAAAAGGTCGAAGTCTGGGTCGGCAACTACGTGCTGATGAGCTACGGCGACGGCGCGGTGATGGGCGTGCCGGCGCACGACGAGCGCGACTTCGCGTTCGCGAAGAAGTACAGCCTGCCGATCAAGCAGGTGATCGCGGTCGAAGGCGAGACCTATTCCACCAAAGCCTGGCAGGAATGGTATGCCGACAAGCAGCGCGGCGTGACGGTCAATTCCGGCGCGTATGACGGGCTGGGCTACAAGGCGG
>Ga0196971_1000548_pt1 | contig 26535 bp, 21 predicted proteins | sample S1v_1013CmetaG_FD_148660 | JGI IMG/M metagenome (GOLD analysis project Ga0196971, IMG submission 148660) | Soil microbial communities from Anza Borrego desert, Southern California, United States - S1+v_10-13C | ecosystem: Environmental > Terrestrial > Soil > Desert | place: USA: California...
AAGCCGTCGCCGGCCAGCATTGCATCGAAACGGGCGGCGATGCGGTCGTGGAGCACGCTGCGGTCCGACGGTTCCAGCGACAGCGGCAGCATGTCGAAGGGCAGCGCTATCTTCTGCTTGCCGGACAGCAGTTGCGACATCGGGCGTCCGGTGAGCGTATGGATTTCCAGCGCACGCTGGATGCGCTGGGAATCGTTCGGCTTCAGTCGTGCGGCAGTCTCCGGGTCGATTTCCGACAGGCGCGCATGCAAGGCGGGTACGCCGAGTTCGGCCGCTTCGGCGTCGAGCCGCGCGCGGATCTCCGGATCGGCCTGCGGCAGTTCGTCCAGCCCGTCGCGCAGCGCCTTGAAATACAGCATGGTGCCGCCGACCAGCAGCGGTAGCCGGCCGCGCTGCACGATCTCGCTTACCAGTCGCAGCGCGTCTTGCCGGAACTGCATCGCGGAGTAGGCGTCGAGCGGGTCGAGGATGTCGATCAGGTGATGCGGTACGGCGGCGCGCTCAGCGGCCGTCGGTTTCGCGGTGCCGATGTCCATGCCGCGGTAGACCAGGGCGGAGTCGACGGAAATGACTTCGCACGGGATCTCCCGCGCCACTTCCAGCGCGGCGGCGGTCTTGCCCGATGCGGTGGGGCCCATGATCGCCACGGCGAGCGGCTTTGCCGGATTGCTCACTTCTTATTGCCCGCGCAGGAACAGTTTGTCGAGGTCGGACAGCGCGAGCTGGACCCAGGTCGGACGGCCGTGGTTGCACTGGTCGGCACGTTCCGTGGCTTCCATCTGGCGCAGCAGGGCGTTCATCTCCGGCAAGGTCAGCGCGCGATTCGCGCGTACCGCGGTGTGACAGGCGAGGGTGCCCAGCATTTCGTTGCGGCGCTCCAGCAGCACGCGCGATCCGCCGAATTCTCGCAGGTCGCGCAAGACGTCGCGCGCGAGGTTCTGCGCATCCGCGTTCTTCAGCAGCGCGGGCACGGCGCGCACGGCGAGCGTGGTGGGCGACAGGGCGCTGATGTCGAAGCCGAGCGATTTCAGCGCGGCCTGGTTTTCTTCGGCCGTGCCGACCTCGACCGCATCGGCATGGAAGGTGACGGGAATCAGCAGCGGCTGCACCTGCAGTGCATCGGCATCCAGCGCATTCTTCAACTGCTCGTACAGGATGCGCTCGTGGGCTGCATGCATGTCGACGAGCACGAGGCCTTTCCTGTTCTGGGCAAGCACGTAAATGCCGTGCAACTGCGCGAGCGCGAAGCCGAGGGGGAATTCTTCATCGGCCTCGGCGGGCATGGGCTGAGGTGCAGCCTGCAGGGACGGCACGGACTGCGGTATCGAGGGTGAAGGACCTGAAAACAGCGCACCGTAATCGGCTGTCGTCTGGGCCACGCCGAGGCCGGATGAAAACTGCATGCCGAACGAGGACTGGCGCTGTTCGCGTATCCAGGGCAAGGCCGCGGACGACGAGACAACCGGTGCCGCCGCGTCATTGTCCCCGCCTGGCGCGGTCTGCGCCAGCGTGCGGCTGATGGCGTGGAAGACGAACTGGTGCACTGCGCGGCTGTCGCGGAAACGCACTTCAATCTTGGACGGGTGGACGTTCACGTCCACCAGCGCCGGGTCGAGATCCAGACCCAGCACGTAGGAGGGATAGCGGTCGCCGTGCAGCACATCCTGGTACGCCGCGCGCACCGCGTGCGTCAGCAGCTTGTCGCGCACGAAGCGGCCGTTGACATAAAAGTATTGCGAATCGGCGCGGGCGCGCGAGGCGGTGGGCAGGCCGACGAAGCCGTGCAGGCGCAAGGGCCCGGCCGATTCGTCGAGGCGCAGCCTTGCACCGGCGAAATCGGCGCCGAGGATGTTTGCGCTGCGTTTTTCGACTTCGCTCACGTTCCAGTGGTCGACGGTCTTGCCGTTGTGCGACAGCGAGAAGGCGACGTCCGGGCGCGACAGTGCGATGCGCCGCACGACCTCGGCGCAATGGCCGAATTCGGTCTGCTCGGATTTCAGGAACTTGCGCCGGGCCGGCGTATTGAAATACAGGTCGCGCACGTCGATGGTCGTTCCCTGCGCGCCGGACGAGGGCACAACCTGCCCGGTGTGGCTGCCCGAGATTTCCCAGGCGTGCGGTTCCTGCGCGGTGCGCGAGGTCAGCGTGAGCTGTGCGACCGATGCGATGGAGGCCAGCGCTTCGCCGCGAAAACCAAGGGTGCTGACATTCTCCAGATCGTCGAGCGAGGCGATCTTGGATGTTGCGTGGCGCGCAAGCGCAAGCGGCATTTGCGACGGCGGGATGCCGCGGCCGTTGTCGGTGATGGCGATGCGCTTGACGCCGCCTTCCTCCAGCCGGACGGTAATCTGGGTCGCGCCGGCGTCCAGGGCATTCTCCAGCAGCTCCTTGACGACCGCGGAGGGCCGGTCGACGACCTCGCCGGCGGCGATCTGCGAAATCAGATGGTCGGGGAGCGCCTGTATCGGGCGGGGCGGGGTGTGCGGTGCATTCATCCGCGAATTATAACGTCCGTAACGTCCGCTTCCGCGGGTGCCGGCGGCGGTGTAAATGTTTGTTCCATCTCTTAATCCGGGGAAAATCCGTGGTGTATGATTCGCCGTTCAGAACCCGGAGCGAGCATGGACTTTCTGCAATTCTTCGACATGATCCTGCATGTCGACAAGTACCTCGGTACCTTCATCGCCGAGTACGGCACGATGGTGTACGTCGTGCTGTTTGCCATCGTATTTTGCGAGACAGGACTGGTGGTGCTGCCCTTCCTGCCGGGCGATTCCCTGCTGTTCATCGCCGGCGCCTTCTGCGCCACCGGCGCGATGAACGAATGGGTGCTGATGAGCCTGCTGATCATCGCCGCCGTCACCGGCAATACCGTCAACTACTGGATCGGGCGCGCGATCGGGGAAAAGGTCTTCACGCACGATTACCGCTGGCTGGACAAGGATGCCCTGCGCAAGACCCACGCGTTCTACGAGAACCACGGCGGCAAGACGATTATCCTCGCGCGTTTCGTTCCCGTGGTGCGTACTTTTGCACCCTTCGTGGCGGGCGTGTCGGCAATGACCTTCGCGAAATTCCAGTTCTTCAATATCGTCGGCGCGCTGATCTGGGTGATCGGCCTGGTCGTGGCCGGCTACTTTTTCGGCAACATCCCGTTCATCCGCAATCACCTCAACACGATCGTGCTGGTCGGTGTCCTCGCGGCCGTGGTCCCCGTTGCATTGGGCGGCATGTGGAAGGTCTATCAGAAGCTGGCGGGCGGACGGCGCTAGCCCCTTGTCCTCTCCTGGAAAAGAAAATGGCCGCATCTGCGGCCTTTTTTCTTGCTGCCTTCCTGACTCAGGCGGCGACGGCGTCGATCAGCCCCATTTCCGCGCTCGACATCAGCCTGTCGATGTCGACCAGGATGAGCATGCGCTGGTCCACCGTACCGAGGCCGATCAGGTAATCGGTATTGAGCGCCGTCCCCATTTCCGGCGCCGGCTTGACTTGGTCGGCATTGAGCGTGATCACGTCGGAAACGCTGTCCACCACCATGCCCACCACGCGGCCGTTGATGTTGAGGATGATGACGACGGTGAACTGGTCGTAGGTCGGCGTGCCCAGGTTGAACTTGATGCGCATGTCGACGATGGGCACGATGATGCCGCGCAGGTTGACCACGCCCTTGATGAAGTCCGGCGCATTCGCAATGCGGGTCGGCTCTTCGTAGCCGCGCAATTCCTGCACCTTGAGGATATGGATGCCGTACTCTTCCTTGCCCAGTGTGAAGGCCAGGAATTCACGCGCGGCGATATCGTCGGCTGTTTCGACAGCGGTGGCGGTGGTCTGCATCATGTTCCTTGTCCCTTTCAAATTTCCCCTATGCAACAAAGAGTAGCAGACTCTCCGCCACTTTGCGACACTGCAGCGCGGTAAAAGGCAGGCCGGCCGGGGAGGGATGACGGATTGTCAACAGGTCCGGTCAGAACTCTTCCCAGTCGCCGCTGTCCGGTCCTGCCGGACGCGCGGCCGGCAGTGCCGCTGCCCGCGCCGGACGGGCGGGCAGGGCAGGCGTTTTCGCCTTCGGTGCCGGCTGCTGCGCCGTCAGCCGCTTCACCGGCGCATTGCCGTCGCGCAGTTTGAACACGCTGACCACCGCCGACAGGTTGCCGGCCTGTTCCTGCATCGCGCTTGCTGCAGCCGCGGCCTGCTCCACCAGCGCGGCATTCTGCTGCGTGACGTTGTCCATCTGGGTGATCGCCTGGTTGACCTGCTCGATGCCCGCCGTCTGCTCGTTGCTGGCCGCCGCGATCTCGCTGATGATGTCGGTCACGTGGCGCACGCTGGTCACGACCTCATCCATGGTGGTGCCGGCCTGGTCGACCAGCCTGGCGCCGATGCCGACCTTTTCCACGGAATCGCTGATCAATGCCTTGATTTCCTTCGCCGCCGCGGCGGAGCGCTGGGCGAGGTTGCGCACTTCCGCCGCCACCACCGCGAAGCCGCGGCCCTGCTCGCCGGCACGGGCCGCTTCGACGGCTGCGTTCAGCGCGAGGATATTGGTCTGGAAGGCGATGCCGTCGATGACACCGATGATGTCGACGATCTTCTTCGCCGATTCGTTGATCGAGCCCATCGTCTCGACCACCTGCGACACCACGGTGCCGCCCCGGACGGCGACTTCGGATGCCGTCGCCGCCAGCTTGTTTGCCTGCGCGGCGCTGTCCGCATTGTGCTTGACCGTCGAGGTCAGCTCTTCCATCGACGACGCGGTCATCTGCAACGAACTTGCCTGTTCCTCGGTGCGCGCCGACAAGTCCATGTTGCCGCGTGCGATTTCGCTCGATGCATCGGTGATCGTGTCCGTGCCGGCACGTACCTCGCCGACGATGCGCACCAGGCTTTCGTTCATGTCGCGCAGCGCGGCAAGCAGCTGCCCCGTCTCGTCTTCCGATTCGACCGTGACGCGCGTGCTCAGGTCGCCGTCGGCTACACGGCGTGCCACGTGCACTGCACCCTTGAGCGGCGCGGTGATGCTGCGCGTGACATACCAGGCGACGAAGACACCGATGGTCAGGGCGGCGCCGGCGAGCGCCAGGGTCAGCAGGAGTGCGTTGCCGTAAGCGTCGTTCGCTTCGACAGAGGTCTGCCGGGCCAGCTTCTGCTGGTGGGCGATCATCTCGTCGATTGCCTCGACCCAGGCGCGCTGATGCGGGACGACGCTACTCAGCAGCACGGGAATCACATCCCCTTGCTTCTTCGCCAGCGCGATGGCCCTGTCGACGCCGGGCGCGGTAGCGGCCTGGCCGGCCGCGATCTTGCCCAGCAAGGCCTTGCCCGCTCCATCGGTCATCATCTTGCCGAGGGCGGCGGCGCTTTCCTGGTACTCTGCATTGGCCGCGTCGATATGCTTGATCTCGTTGTTGACCTCATCCTCGTTGGTCATCACGGACACGTTGCGCACTGCCACGGCGACACGCATGACGGCCTGGCGCATGTCGTTCAGTTCCTTGGTCACGACATTGTTTTCGTTGATGACCTTGTCCAGGCTGGTATGGATGTTGGACATGCTGGAAAGGCTGGCCAGCGCCAGCACCACCAGGAGAAGCAATACGAGGCCAAAGCCGAAGCCAAGGCGCGTGCCGATGTGAAGATGTCGAAGTTTCATGTGTCCCCCCGCCCGGCAGTGAAATGCCGCGGTTGTTGTCGGTTGAATATGAGAGCACGTCTGGCGCGTGCGATGCGGTAGCCCGGGTTGTACTCTGACGGTACGTCGATTTTTTCTGGCTATATTAGAACCGAGTTCAGGGACAGGATCACCTTCGTATTTCTACTTAGTGATCAGACATGCCTGAATTACATCATCCGGCTCTTGGCCAGCGGCGGGTTCTTGGCGAAGTACTTGCGGATGCCCTTGAGGATGGCGTCCGCCATCTGGTCCTGGTAGGCATCGTCGGTCAGCTTCGATTCCTCTTCAGGATTGGAGATGAATGCGGTTTCGATCAGGATGCTCGGGATGTCGGGCGCCTTGAGCACCGCGAAGCCCGCCTGTTCCACCGCATTCTTGTGCAGGCGGTTGATGCCGCCGATTTCATTGAGCACCGCCTTGCCGACCTTCAGGCTGTCGTTGATCTGCGCCGTGGTCGTGAGGTCGAGCAGCACGTGCGCGAGCTGGCGGTCGTGCGATTTGATGTTCACGCCGCCGATCAGGTCGGCCGCATTTTCCTTGTTGGCCAGCCAGCGCGCGGCGGTCGACGACGCGCCTTTTTCAGACAGCACGAACACCGAGGAGCCGCGTGCCGTCGCTTCGATCCACGCATCCGCATGGATGGAGACGAACAGGTCGGCCTGCACCTTGCGCGCCTTTTGCACGCGGGTGTGCAGCGGGACGAAATAGTCGCCGTCGCGCGTGAGCATCACGCGCATGTTGGGCTGGTTCTCGATCTTGTTCTTCAGGCGCTTGGCGATCGCCAGCACCACATCCTTCTCGCGGCTGCCGGCACGTCCGATGGCGCCGGGGTCTTCGCCACCATGGCCCGGGTCGAGCGCGATGGTGACCATGCGCGTGGTCGTCGTTGCCTTATCTTCCTTGCCATCAGCCTTGGCGGCCGGCGCTTCCGGTTGCGCGGGCAAGGGTTCAGGTTGGATGTCGGCGAGGGGCGGCTTCACTTCGGCAGGCTGCTTGTCCCATTCGCCTTTCTGGATCAGCGCGAGGATGGGATCGGGCGGATTGACCGGGTAGAGATCGAAGATCAGCCGGTGGCGGTATTCGCCGACCGGAGCAAGCGTGAAGACCTGCGGGTTGACCTCTTCCTTCAGATCGAACACCAGGCGCACCACGTTCGGCCGGTTCTGGCCCACGCGCACCTGCTTGATGTAGGGATCGTTCGACTGGATCTTCGCGACCAGCTCTTTCAAAGTCGGGTTGAGCTCGAGACCTTCGATATCGACCACCAGCCGTTCCGGGTCCTTGACGATGAAATGGCTGGTCTTGAGGTTGGTATCGTTCTCGAGCGTGACGCGGGTGTAGTCTTCGGCCGGCCAGACGCGCACCGCCAAAATCTGGGCAGCGTGCGAGGGCAGGGGGGCAACAACGGAGAGAAGGAGTGTGCCGCCGGCTTTGAGAATCGTGCGGCGGGTTCCTGATGTCACAGATTTGGTGCGAATTTCAAACGGTCGAGGCATTGACTACCCTGGTCGGTCAACGCCTGCAATTCTATATCACGCCCGGCAACTTTGATGCTCAAAAGCACTTTAATGTCTGGCGCGGGCAACACGCCGGCCGCCTTTTCCGGCCATTCGACGATGCAGATGGTGCTCTGGTTGAAATGCTCGCGGAAGCCGGCATCGAGGAATTCCTCCGGGCTGCCTAGCCGGTAAAGATCGAAATGGATGATTTCCACCGGATCACCGCCGAGACGCACGGTGTACGGTTCGGCCAGCGTGTAGGTCGGGCTCTTGACGTGGCCCGCGTGGCCTGCGGCATGCAGCATGGCCCGGGTGAGGGCCGTCTTGCCGGCGCCGAGGTCGCCTTCCAGGTAGATCGTCAGGCCGGGGGCGAGGGCGCGCGCCAGCGCGGCGCCGAGGGCGGCGGTGCCGGCTTCGTTGTGCAAGTGGGTCTGGAAGTGCTGCATCTCGTAAAATGGCGTCTTTGGTGTTTTTCGCTTTCGTTTCCCGTGCGACCGGGAAATCCTGCCTGTCATGACCGTTTCCGATAACAATCTGTCCACGCTCGCGCTGGCCATCAAGGCGTGGGGACGTGAACTCGGGTTTTCCGACATCGGCATCGCCGACATCGACCTGCGGCATGCGGAAGCCGGCCTGCAGGCGTGGCTGGACGCCGGCTTCCATGGCGACATGGATTATATGGCAGCGCATGGCATGAAGCGCGCCCGGCCGGCGGAACTGGTGCCCGGCACGGTCCGTGTCATCACGGCGCGCATGAATTACCTGCCGCGCGAGGGCGGCGAGCAGTGGCGCGAAACCGAGGCTGCGCGCGCGGCCGAACCGGGGCAGGCCGTGGTGTCCATCTACGCGCGCGGCCGGGACTACCACAAGGTGCTGCGTGCCCGCCTCCAGCAACTGGCGGACCGCATCCGCGCCGAAGTGGGCGAGTTCGGCTACCGCGTGTTCACCGACTCGGCCCCCGTGATGGAGGAAGCGCTGGCCGAGAAGTCGGGGATAGGCTGGCGCGGCAAGCACACGCTACTGCTCAGCCGCGAAGCGGGTTCGATGTTTTTCCTTGGCGAGCTGTTCACCGACCTGCCCTTGCCCGTCGATCCGCCGGAGCAGTCGCATTGCGGCCAGTGCCGTGCCTGCATCGACGTCTGCCCGACACAGGCCATTCTCGGCCCGTACCGGCTGGATGCACGGCGCTGCATCTCCTACCTGACCATCGAGCTCAAGGGCAGCATTCCGGTCGAGCTGCGCCCGCTGATCGGCAACCGCGTCTACGGCTGCGACGATTGCCAGCTCATCTGCCCCTGGAACAAGTTCGCGCAACGCTCGGAGCTGCCCGATTTCGACGTCCGTAACGGGCTCGACGATGTGAGCATGCTCGACCTGTTCGCGTGGGAGGAAGAGGAATTCAACCGGCGCCTGGAGGGCAGTCCGATCCGCCGCATCGGGCATGAGCGCTGGCTGCGCAATCTCGCGATCGGCCTCGGCAACGCTGCTGCCCAGCGCCGCGGCGACCCGGCCATCGTCGCCGCGCTGGAGGCACGCGCCGGGCATCCGTCGGAACTGGTGCGCGAGCACGTCGCCTGGGCGCTCGCCCGGCATCGCTGATCAGCGCGCCAGTGCCAGCCAGACCGGGATGGTGAACACCGACAGCACCGTGCCGGCCGAAATCAGGAATGCCACGAACGGCCCGTTGCCACCCATGCGCGCGGCCAGCACATAGGCGCTGGAAGCGGTCGGCAGGGCGCAGAAGGCGACCGCAATCTGCAGCTGCAAAGGCGGCAGGTTGGCCCAGCGCCCGACGAAATAACCGATCGCCGGCAGCGCCACCAGCTTGACGGCGAGGAAGTAGATCGCCAGTCCCTTCGCCTCGTGCAATCCCGACAGGCGCAGGCCGGCGCCGACCGTCAGCAGGCCGACGGCGATCGAGGCATTCGACATGCGCGACAGCGTGGCGCCGATCACTTCCGGCAATTGCAGCCCCAGCAGGTTGAAGCTCATGCCGGCGGCCGTGGCAATGAGCAGCGGATTCTTCGCCAGTTCTCCCAGCAGGCCGCCGCCGCGATGGACCAGCGCATGCACAGCCGCCATGTTGCAGATGGGGACGGCGAAGCCGATGATCAGGGCCATGAGGGTGGTGCCCTCCTCGCCGGCGAGGCGGGAGGCGATGGCGAGCGCGATGTAGGAATTGAAACGGAAGGCGGTCTGGACGCCCGACTCGAACATCATGGGCGGGCTGCGGAAGAGCGGCTTGGCCAGCCATCCGAGCGCGATGCCGCAGGCCACCCCGACCAGGGCCACCTGCAGCATCTTCCCGGTGGTGTCGAAATCGAAGGCGGTGCGCGAGGTGGTGTAGAACAGCAGCGCCGGGAAGAGGAAGTAGTAGATCAGCTTTTCCAGCCCGCTCCAGAACTGCGGCCCCCAATCCGTGTAGCGCATCAGCAGGAAGCCGAGCAGGATCAGCGCAAAGTCGGGAAAGAGGATGGTGGCGATCGACATGGAGCGGGGCGGGAATGCGATGGAGCCTGCATCTTACCGAGTATTGCGGCGTCCCGCCCTCCGGGATATCGCTTACCGGAGGCCGGGCTTACTTGAGCAGGCGGGCGAGTTCGACGGCCGTCTTCACATTCATCTTGTCGAAGATGTGCGCGCGGTGCACTTCCACCGTGCGCATGCTGATGCCGAGCTCGTCGGCGATCACCTTGTTCATTTTTCCGGCGAGGATGAGGTCGAGGACTTCCCGCTCGCGGATGGACAGGGTCGCCAGGCGGGTGTGCACCTCGGCCGCGGCGCCGGCTTCGCGCGAGGCGGCGAGCGCTTCCTCTACGCGGTCCATCAGCTTGTTGTCGTTGAACGGTTTCTCGAAGAAGTCGAAGGCGCCGCGCTTGAGCTTGTCCACCGCCATGGGCACATCGCCGTGGCCGGTGAGGAAGATCACCGGCAGGCGTGCGGTCAGTCCACGCGTGGCCAGGGTGTCGAACAGCGCCGAGCCGCTCATGTCCGGCATGCGCACGTCGAGCAGCAGGCATTCGCCCTGGGGGTCGAAATCCTTCTTCGCGTCGAGCGCGGCCAGGAAGGCAGTGCCGCTTTCATACGCGACGGTCTCAATGGCACGCGAGCGTGCGAGCCACGTGAGCGAGTCGCGTATTACTTCTTCGTCATCAACGATGTGCAGCATGCTGTCTCCCCGTATGCGGACGCGGGCCGCCCGTCCGTCATCCGTGCATTATAGAGAGTTGTCAGGAGGCAAGGCTAATTCCTGCAGGGCCGCCGGGGCCATTATTGGCCCTCAGTGGCCGATTCCGCCACAGTTTCCGCCAGGACCGGCAGCGAGAACCGGAATATCGTGCCGCCCCCGGGGTTGTTTGCGTGGACCAGCGTCCCGCCGTGGAATTCGACCGTGGTCCTGCAGATGTTCAGGCCCATGCCCATGCCTTCGGCCTTGGTGGAGAAGAAGGGCGAGAACAGCCGTTCCGCGACTTCCTGCGGGATGCCGTGCCCCTGGTCGATGACCGAAATGACAATGCTGCGCTGGCCGCCCGGCTCGGCATCCTGTCCGGCCACGATGCGCAGGATGCGGCGCTCGGGCGCCACGTCCTGCATCGCCTCGATCGCATTGCGCGTCAGGTTCAGCAGCACCTGCTCGAGCATGACGCGGTCGGCGAGGACGCTCGGCAGCTGGGGTGCGACCTGCACCTGGATGGCGACGAAGAATTGCCGTGCCTGCAGTTCGACCAGCGGGATCACGCTGTCGATCAGCGATTGCACAGCGATCGCTTCGCGGCTCGGCTCGCGCCGCTTCACGAAGGTGTGCACGCTGCGGATGATATGCCCGGCGCGCTGCGCCTGGGTGCTTGCCTTTTCCAGCGCGGGCTTGAGCGACTCCGGATCGAAACGGATGCCCTTGGCGACGCTGTTCTCGATCAGGTTGAGGGCGCCTGTGGTGTAGCTAGAAATCGCCGCCAGCGGCTGGTTGAGCTCGTGCGCCAGGGTCGAGGCGATTTCGCCCATGGTCGCCAGGCGCGCGCTGGCCTGCAGCTTTTCCTGCTGGCGCCGGTTCAGGTCTTCCACCCGCTTGCGGTCGGAAATATCGAGGATCGATCCCATCCAGCCCGTCTGCTTGCCGCTGTCGTCCACCAGCGGCGATTCGAAGATCAGCACCGGGAAGCGTTCACCGTTGGAGCGCTGGAAAATGGTTTCGAACTGCGGCGTGACCGTTCCCGCCAAAACGCGTGTGAAGCGCTGCTTGTATTCGTCCATCGCTTCCGGCGCCCAGTAAGGCATCGGCGGCGCCTTGCCCACCAGTTCCTCGGCCGGGATGCCGACCATTTCGCAGAACGCCGGGTTCACGTAAGTGATGCGGCCTTCGAGGTCGCGTGCGCGCAGGCCGGTCATCAGCGAGTTTTCCATCGCTGTCCGGAAGGCGACCTGCTGCCGCAGTGCGCCTTCCGCCGCCAGCCGGCGGTTGATGTCGCGCCAGAGCGCGATCAGGCTCCAGATCAGGCCGATCGAGAGTGCGATGACCGAGCCGACCAGCAGGTTGGGCAGCAGCTTCGGCGCGCTCTTGACGCTGTTGGTGCGCAGGATCAGGTTGGCATAGGGAACGTCGAGCGCCCGGCTGTGGGTGTACACGCCGCGGCCCGGGCCGCCGGCAGCGCGGCGCGCGATCACATTGTCGTCGCCGTCGCTGAGCAGGATCTCGTTATCCTGCGCGAACCACCACGGCACCATTTCATCGAGGATGCTGTTGACGGAATAGCTGGCCACGAGGCTGCCGAGGTACTGCTCGCCGAGATAGAGCGGGACGTGGTAATCCATCAGCATCGGCCCGTTCAGTCCCGGCGGCGGGGCGGGCTGGCTGTAGTGCGGTGTCTTGGTGGCCCGCGCGCGTTCCGCCGTGATGCGCGAATTCGACGAAAAATCGGTCAGTGCGATGGAGGAATCGTCGGTGGAAACCACGGTCTTCCCCTGCGCGTCGAGCCAGACGATGCGGTTCAGTTCGCGATTGTTGCGGATCAGGACGGCCATGCGATCCTGCAAGCGCTTGCCGGAAAGATAACCGGTGCTGATTTCATTGCCGATCAGGCGGATGCTGTCTTCGTTGCGGTCGAGCTGGAAGCGGATGGTCTGTTCCACCCACAGGGTGTCGGCGATCAGCTGCTCCTGGCGCTCGGTCGCCTCCATCTGCTGCGCCTGCCAGGGCAGCCACAGCAAGGTCGACACAAAGAGCATCACCAGCAGCATCGGGACCAGCCAGTGCCAGATCCGCCTGCGGCCGGGGAAGCCGAAACTGAACAGCGATGCAAGTTGTTTGTTGAGCATGGTCGGGCGGGGCAATGCGGGTTCTTGACAGGTTCAAGTGTAGCCCACCGCCAAGCCGCCTTGCTGGCTTGCGATTGTGGTTATCCACAGTTGTTGCCGCAGATGGCGGCGGGGAGAATGATTCGACCGGAAGTCTATCCCTACCCTGAGCACGGAATCCCCTCATGAATCTGGTTGCGTGGTTTGCCGCAATTGCTGTCATCTTTTCCAGCGCCCAAGCCCGGGCAGAAGCACCCTCGCAGGCGCCCATCGTCATCAAGTTCAGCCATGTCGTCGCCGCCGACACGCCCAAGGGCAAGGCTGCCGAACGCTTCAAGCAGCTCGCCGAAAAGGCGACCGGCGGCCGCGTTCGTGTCGACGTCCATCCCAACAACCAGCTCTACAAGGACAAGGAAGAGCTGGAGGCGCTGCAATTGGGCGCGGTGCAGATGCTCGCGCCTTCGCTCGCCAAGTTCGGCCCGCTCGGCGTGCGCGAATTCGAAGTCTTCGATCTGCCGTATATTTTCCCGTCGAAAGAAGTGCTGTACCGGGTGACCGAAGGGCCGGTCGGCCAGGGGCTGTTGAAGAAGCTGGAGTCCAAGGGCATCACCGGCCTGGCGTTCTGGGATAACGGCTTCAAGGTCATGTCGTCCAACAAGCCGCTCAGGACGCCAGCCGATTTCAAGGGCCTGAAGATGCGCATCCAGCCGTCGAAAGTCCTCGATGCGCAGATGCGCGCGCTCGGCGCGAGCCCGCAGGCGCTGTCCTTCAACGAGGTCTACCAGGCGCTGCAGAGCGGCGTGGTCGACGGCACGGAAAACCCGCCGTCCAACTTCTACACGCAGCGCATGCATGAAATGCAGCGCCACCTGACCGTTTCCAATCACGGTTATCTCGGCTATGCCGTCATCGTCAACAAGAAATTCTGGGACGGCCTGCCGTCCGGCATACGCACGGCGCTGGAAGGGGCGATGAGGGAAGCGACGGTCTACGCCAATGCGATCGCGCAGAAGGAAAATGAAGAGGCGCTCGAAGCGATCCGCAAATCCGGCAAGACGACGATCTACGTCTTGTCGGACAAGGAAAGAGAAGAGTGGCGCCGGGCGCTTTTGGCCGTGCACCGGGAAATGGAGCCGCGCATCGGCAAGGATTTGCTGGCGGAAGTGTACCGGGCGGCATCGGTCTACGCCGGCAGATAAGGCGCGAAAATCCGGAACGGCGGGACGCGGGATTCCGGCTTTTCACATTGCATGCATGGGGGCAGGAAAGGAAAGCGGATGTAAATCAACGGGTTGCGTCACTTGGCCGCGTTGGCACGAAGAATGCAAAAGACACCAGGCATCATTAATATGACGGGTGCGACCTGTCATGAATCCAAGTTGAGGAGATAAAAATGAAGTTGAACAAGTTGCTGTTTGCACTCGTATCCGGTCTTGCCATTGCCGCCTCGGCCCAGGCGGACAACTACCCGAGCAAGCCCATCACCCTGATCGTACCGTTCGCTCCGGGCGGCACGACCGACATCGTGGCGCGTATCGTTGCCGACAAGCTGGGCAAGGAACTCGGCCAGAGCGTCGTCGTGGAAAACCGCGGCGGTGGCGGCGGCAGCATCGGCGCGGCGGCGATTTCCAAGGCGAACCCGGACGGCTATACCATCGGCGTCTCGACCGTCTCCACGCACGCCGTCAACGCGGCCTGCAACCCCAAGCTGGGCTACGATCCGATCTCCGGCTTCGCGCCGATCACCAACATGGCGCGCACCCCGAACGTGCTGACGGTGAATTCGAAGTTCCCCGCCCAGGATTTCAAGCAGTTCCTGGAGCAGGTCAAGAAGAGCCCCGGCAAGCTGAACTACGCGACCTCCGGCACCTGCAGCATCCAGCACATGGTCGGCGAGCAGTTCAAGGCTTCCACCGGCACCTTCATCCTGCACATTCCGTACCGCGGCGCGGGCCCGGCGCTCAACGACCTGCTCGGCGGCCAGGTGGACATGATGTTCGACAACCTGCCGTCTTCGATGTCTCACATCCAGTCCGGCAAGCTGCGCCCGCTGGCGATCGCGTGGAACAAGCGTCTCGACGCGCTGCCGAACGTGCCGACCTTCGCCGAGCTCGGCCTGAAGCAGGTGAACGACCCCGCCTGGTATGGCCTGGTCGCCCCGCCGAAGACGCCCGAGGACATCATCAAGAAGCTCAACGCCGCGGCCGTGAAGGTGCTGAACATGCCCGAGGTCAAGGACAGGCTGAAGCAGCAGGGCGCCGAGCCGGTGGGCAATACGCCGGCCGAGCATGCCGCCGAGATCAAGGCTGAACTGGAGAAGATGAAGAACGTCGTCACCAAGCAAGGCATCAAGTTCGACGGCGTCTGATTCGCGCCCAAGCAATGTCGAAAGCCGCCGCCTCGTCACCGGGCCGGCGGCTTTTTTTCATCCGATGTGGTTATCCACGATTGCGAGTCGTGGACAAGAAGGCAATAATTGCAAAGTGCAACCGCAGTGTTCCTTCGGTTTTTCCGCTTGAAAGCCGCTTGTCCGGTTGGCAATATGCGGGATTGCCTGTTTTCGGGCTCTGTCGGCTTCTGTCGACCTTCGCAGCCGGCGTTCTGCCGTCTCCGTGGTTCACTGCCTTTCCGCGTTCAACACATTTAGTTTTTCGAGATCATTATGGACTTCTCTAATCCGCAGTTCTGGGTAGCGCTCATGCAGATCGTCGCCATCGACATCGTGCTGGGCGGCGATAACGCGGTCGTGATCGGGCTGGCCTGCCGACGCCTGCCGGAGAAACAGCGCAAGCTCGGCATCTTCTGGGGCATGGTCGGCGCCATCGGTCTGCGCGTCGTTCTGATCCTGTTCGCCGTGACCCTGCTCGCCGTTCCCTACCTGAAACTCGTCGGCGCCGCGCTGCTGCTGTGGATCGGCATCAAGCTGCTGCTGCCGGAACACGACGAAGGCGGACACAACATCGAAGCCGGCGCGACCCTGGCCGCGGCCATCAAGACCATCATCGTCGCCGACGCCGTCATGAGCCTCGATAACGTCATCGCGATCGCCGGCGCAGCCAAAGACAGCAAGTTCCTGATCGTCTTCGGCCTGCTGCTCAGCATCCCGATCATCATGCTCGGCAGCCAGCTCGTGATCCGCCTGATGGACCGCTTCCCGGTCGTGATCGTGCTCGGCGGCGCGCTGCTTGGATGGATCGCGGGCGGCATGGCAGTCAGCGATGTGGCCGTGCATGACTGGTTCGAAGCGACACTCCCGGCAGCGAAGTGGATCGGCCCGGTGGTCGGCGCGGTGGTGGTGGTCGTCATCGGCAAGATGCTGGCGGCGCGAGCGGAGGCAAAGGAGAAGGTGCCGCTGGAAGACCTTGCTGCCGAAAAATCCGAAGGCAGCCGCGCCAAATGAGCGTTGGCCAGCTTCACAATAAACAACTCTCATTCGGAGAAGAGCGATGCTGAAAGTACTATTGGCGGTTGATGGTTCCGACACCTCGTTGCGTGCGGTAGCGCATGTGGCCAAGCGTGCGGCCGCCGGCAAGGATGGATACCAGGTGCACCTGGTGAACGTGCAGTATCCGCTGCACGGCGGTGTCTCCACCTTCGTCGATGCCGGCCAGATCAAGCAATACCACCACGAAGAGGGCATGAAGGTGCTGGACGCCTCCCGCCAGCCGCTCGAGGCCGCCGGCGTGCCTTTCGAGCAGCACCTGTTCGTGGGCGAGCCGGCGGAAGTGATCACCCGTTTCGCCAAGGAGCAGGGCTGCGACGAAATCATCATCGGCACCCGCGGCCTGTCCGGTATTTCCAGCCTCCTGGTCGGCTCCGTCGCGACCAAGATCATCCACCTGGCCGACGTGCCGGTGTTGCTCGTCAAATAATCTTTCTCTCCAGGCGGCCGGCGCATCTGCCGGCCGCCTTCCTCCCGCATTCATTGATTCTTTGCCAAGCTGCGGCGAGAGCGCCCGCGCTTTCACTGCGGCTTTCCACAATTGTTTAGAGAATGGCCACTCGCAATAATGGTGCATCGAGGCACGCTGCCGCCTTGTTTTTGTGCGCGCGAATGCATCTCCGTCCGGAGTGAATTCGCACAACAGATCTTTTCGTGTATCAAATACCAATTATTGGAGGAGTGACACTCATGAATCTCAAGCCTTTGCGCTTCCTCGCAGGTCTTGCCCTGGTCGCCAGCACCGCTGCTTATGCACAGTCCTATCCGGCCAAGACGGTCACCGTGATCGTCCCGTTCGCTGCGGGCGGCCCGACCGATACGGTTGCGCGCCTCGTCGCCCAGTCGATGAGCAAGACGCTCGGCCAGCAAGTGATCATCGAAAACGTCGGCGGTGCCGGCGGCACGATCGGCGCGGCCCGTGTGGCCAAGGCCGACCCGGACGGCTACACCCTGTTGCTGCACCACATCGGCCAGTCCACCGCGCCGGCGCTCTATCGCAAACTGTCGTATAACGCCCTGGACAGCTTCGAGCCTATCGGCCTGATCACCGACGTGCCGATGACCTTCGTCGCCCGCAAGGACTTCCCGGCCAAGGACTTCAAGGAACTGCTCTCCTACGTCAAGGCCAACAAGCAAAAGGTGACCTATGCCAACGCCGGCGTGGGTTCCGCATCGCATCTTTGCGGCATGCTCTTCATGAGCGCCATCGACACCGAACTGACCACGGTTCCCTACAAGGGCACCGGCCCGGCGATGAACGACCTGCTCGGCGGCCAGGTGGATTTCATGTGCGACCAGACCACCAACACCACCAGCCAGATCAAGAGCGGCAAGATCAAGGCCTACGGCGTGACCACCAAGTCGCGCGTGCCGTCGCTGCCCGACCTGCCGACGCTGCATGAAGCCGGCCTGGCGAACTTCGAAGTCGCCGTGTGGCACGGCCTGTACGCGCCCAAGGGCACGCCGAAGGCTGCCGTCGACACGCTCTCCAAGGCACTCCAGGTTGCGCTGAAGGATCCTAACGTCAAGCAGCGCTTCGGCGAACTGGGCACGGAGCCGGTTGCCGAAGCCCGCGCAACGCCGGATGCACACCGCAGCTTCCTGAAGGCGGAAATCGACAAGTGGAGCCCGATCATCAAGAAGGCCGGCGTCTACGCTGACTGATCACCCGCATTTCCCGCTGTAGCGACATTGCTGTAAACGGCACGCCGCCGGGGCAACCCCGGCGGCGTGCCGCGGCCTAATGGAATCTAGATCCGGCGGCCGGAAAATGGGATAAGATGCCTTGACCCGCCCTGGGTAAACACTGCGGCGAGACCGAAGGCACCACTCCCATCGATCCAATAAGTAGAAGGAGATACGCTTTGCCATCGTTCATTCGCGGCCCCAAGGACTTCTGGTCCGGGGTCATTTTCGTCATCTTCGGGCTTGCCGCCGTCATCATCGGCCGCGACTACTCGATGGGCACCGCCGGAAGGATGGGGCCGGCTTACTTCCCCACCATTCTCGGCGGCTTGCTGACCCTGATCGGATTGATCGGCGTGGTCCGCTCCATGGTCAGGACCGGCAGTCCGATCGGCCGCTTCGCCATTCGCGAAATCCTCCTGGTCTTATTCTCGGTGGTGGTGTTCGGCCTGCTGGTGCGCGGCGCCGGCCTTGCGCTCAGCGTCGTCCTGGTCGTCGTGATCAGCGGCATCGCCAGCACCAAGTTCAAGCTTGGGCCCTACGTGCTCCTCGGTGTCGGCATGTCGGTATTCTGCGTGCTGCTGTTCGTCAAGGCGCTCGGCCTGCCGATGCCCATGTTCGGGCCGTGGCTCGGTTTCTAAGGGAAAGACGTCATGGAAATTCTCAACAACCTGGCGCTCGGTTTCGATACCGCTCTGACCCTGACCAACCTGATGTACTGCCTGATGGGGGTGTTCTTCGGCACCGCGGTCGGCGTGCTGCCCGGCCTCGGCCCGGTGGCTACCATCGCGATGCTGCTGCCGGCGACCTTCTCGCTGCCGCCGGTCTCGGCGCTGATCATGCTGGCCGGTATCTACTACGGCGCGCAATACGGCGGCTCCACCACCGCCATCCTGGTCAACCTGCCCGGCGAGTCCTCCTCAGTGGTGACCGCGCTCGACGGCCACCAGATGGCAAAGAACGGCAATGCCGGCAAGGCACTGGCGACCGCGGCGATCGGCTCCTTCTTCGCCGGCACCGTCGCCACCGTGCTGCTGGCACTGTTTGCCCCGCCGCTGGCCGAACTGGCGCTGAACTTCGGCCCGGCCGAATACTTCTCGCTGATGGTGCTGGGCCTGGTTGCTTCCGTCGTGCTCGCACATGGTTCGTTGCTGCGCGCCATCGGCATGATCATCCTCGGCCTGTTGCTGGGCCTGGTCGGCACCGACGTTAACTCGGGCACGCCGCGCTACACCTTCGACCTGCCGCAGCTGGCCGACGGCATCAACTTCGTTGTCGTGGCGATGGGCATGTTCGGCCTCGGCGAAATCATCTCCAACCTCGAGCATGAGGAAAACCGTTCGCTGGTGATGAAGAAGGTGACCGGGCTGATGCCGACCAAGGACGACCTCAAGCGCATCGTGGCACCGATCCTGCGCGGCACCACGCTCGGCTCCATGCTGGGCATCCTGCCGGGCGGCGGCGCAATGCTGGCTTCCTTCGTGTCCTATTCCATCGAGAAGAAGGTATCGAAGAACTCCGCCAACTTCGGCAAGGGTGCGATCGAAGGCGTGGCGGCACCGGAAGCGGCCAACAATGCCGGCGCCCAGACCTCGTTCATCCCGATGCTGACGCTGGGCATCCCGTCCAACCCGGTGATGGCGCTGATGATCGGCGCGATGATCATCCAGGGCATCCAGCCGGGACCGGCGGTGGTGACCGAACAGCCGGCCTTGTTCTGGGGCATCATCGCCTCGATGTGGATCGGCAACTTGTTCCTGATCGTGCTCAACCTGCCGATGATCGGCCTGTGGGTACGCATGATCATGGTGCCGTACCACTTCCTGTTCCCCTGCATCCTGGTGTTCTGCGCGATCGGTGTGTTCTCCCTGAACAACAGCGACTTCGACGTGTTCCTGATGGCGGGCTTCGGCTTGTTCGGCTACATCTGCTCCAAGCTGGAAATGGAGCCGGCGCCGATGCTGCTGGGCTTCATCATCGGCCCGATGATGGAAGAGTACCTGCGCCGCGCGCTGCTGCTGTCGCGCAGTGATCCGATGGTGTTCCTGCAGCGGCCGATCTCGGCCACCATGCTGGTGCTGGCCGCGCTGGCGATGATGGTCGTGCTCAGCCCGAACCTGCGCAAGAAGCGCGAGGAAGCCTTCGAGGAGTAAGCAGGATGGCATCATGACAATCGGCGTGTTCCGGAAACGGACACGCCGATTTTCTTTATGGGACGCAAGCCCGCGCGCATGCGGATACGCGACGCGTTTTGATTTATCCTAACGCCATGCATCCATCCTCAAACACCGCATTGTTCGCCGCCATCGTCGAGGCGCCGTTCGGCGCGATAGGCATCCGGACGGAGGCCGGCGCGATCCGCGAACTCGTGTACCTGCCGCGCAGCTTCAACGAGAAGGCGCCGACAGACGATTTGTCCGAGCGCGCCGCCCGGCAGGTCGAACGCTACCTGCAAGAACCCGATTTCCGCTTCGACCTGCCGCTGGCCGAGGCCGGCACGGCCTTCCAGCGCCGCGTGTGGGATGTCATCTCGGGCATTCCCCGCGGCGACGTCCTGACCTATGGCCAGGTCGCTAAGCTGATCCGCTCGGCGCCGCGCGCGGTCGGTCAGGCATGCGGCGCGAACTGGTATCCGCTCGTCGTCCCCTGCCACCGCGTGACCGCATCCGGCGGCCTGGGCGGGTTTTCCAACCATGACGACGAGACCGGGTTCCACCTCGGCGTCAAGCGCTGGCTGCTTGCCCACGAGGGCGTCAAGGGCTATTGATGACGGAAGCGCCTACGGCAAGCCAGTCGCCCATCGACGAGTTCTGCGACACCCTGTGGCTGGAAGACGGCCTGGCCAGGAATACCCTCGACGCATATCGGCGCGACATGACCCTGTTTGCCGCCTGGCTGGACGCCGAGAAGGGCAAGGGTCTGTATGCCGCGTCGGACACCGATATCAATGCCTATTTCGCCGCCCGCCATGCGGAGACGAAGGCGACCTCGGCCAATCGGCGCCTCGCCGTGCTCAAGCGCTTCTACCAGCTTGCCTTGCGGCAGAATCGCATTTCCGCCGATCCTTGTCTCAAGATCAAATCCGCCAAGCAGGCGCCGCGCTATCCGAAAACCCTGTCGGAGGCGCAGGTCGAAGCCTTGCTCGGCGCACCGGACGTGAACACGCCGCTTGGCCTGCGCGACCGGACCATGCTCGAACTGATGTATGCCAGCGGCTTGCGGGTATCGGAACTGGTGTTGCTCAAGACACTCGAAGTGGGCATGAACGAGGGCGTGCTGCGCATCACGGGCAAAGGCAGCAAGACGCGGCTGGTGCCGTTCGGGGAAGAGGCGCGCGGGTGGATCGAGCGCTACCTGAAGGAAGGACGCCCCGCGATCCTCAACGGCCAGGTCGACGACGCGCTGTTCGTCACGGCGCGCGGGGCGGGCATGACGCGCCAGATGTTCTGGACGCTGATCAAGAAATACGCGCTGCGGGCAGCGATCAACGCCCCCCTGTCGCCGCACACGCTGCGCCACGCGTTCGCCACGCACCTGCTGAACCACGGCGCGGATCTGCGCGTGGTGCAGTTGCTGCTCGGTCACGCGGACATCTCGACGACGCAGATCTACACCCATGTGGCGCGCGAGCGGTTGAAGAAGCTGCATGCCATGCACCATCCGCGGGGATAGGCCGAGGCCGGGCGCGAGATGAAAATCCTCCTCAACATCATCGGCTGCATCGCCGTCGTGCTGGCGATACTCGGGATTTTCCTCCCGCTGTTGCCGACTACTCCCTTCCTGCTGCTGGCTTCCGCCTGCTTCGTGCGCGGCTCCGACCGCATGCACCGCTGGCTGCGCTATCACCCGGTGTTCGGCGAATACCTCCGCAACTTCGAGGACAAGCGGGCGCTGCCCTTGCGCGCCAAGATCGTCGCGCTCGTCATGCTCTGGGTGTCCATGAGCTACTCGATCTACCTGGTCCGGCCGCTGCTGCTCAAGATCATGCTGCTGGCGATCGCCACCGGCGTGACGGTGATGATCCTGCGCCTGAAAACACTCGAGGCCGTCGAAGCGGAACATCGGCCGCAGCGCAGAAACGAGTAGGGCGCCGGTCTTGATCATTCCGAGAATCGCGGCAGGAAAGCATTGCTTTATCTCAATTTGACCCTTCGGCTAACTGGTACATTGGTACGTCAGTGAATTTTTCCGGACTACCGACATGGAAAGCCTGCGTACCATTTCCTATCTCATCCTCGTCGCCGCCACCTTCGCGGCCACCTACTTTGTCAGCCACATCTAAGGCCGCTGCACGCCCCTGAGGGGAAGCTGCAACGACGGCGACGGGCGAAAAAAAAACGGGCCCTGAGGCCCGTTTCCCACTCCCTTGCGGGGATTACCTGCGTGCGCGGCTGCCCGTCTTTTCGGCTGCCTGCGTGAACTGGCTGACTGCCGAATTCATGTTCGCTTCCATGACTTCGACCGCCTGCTTGGTGGTCTTGCTGAACTGCTCGTAGCCGGCGTTTGCATTGCCGAGCGCGGTCTTCACGATGGCAATCACATTCTCCGTGCCGGCCGGTGCGTTCTTGGAGACATCGTCTACCAGGGCGCTCATCTTGCGGCCGGTTTCGGCGATCTGCTCTTCCGCGGTGCGGGTGAGCTCAGCCTGCGCGCTGGTGGCGATGCCGGCGAGGTGACGGCCATAGGCGATCGCCTTGGCTGCGGTCGGCTGCGCCTGGGCAGCGGTCAGCGAGAAGAACTCTTGCGGGTCCTTGGCGCTGAGCAGCTGGCGGGCGGCGATCGAGGAATCCTCGAGCGAGGCCTTGGCCACGTTCAGGTTCAGGTCGACAACCTTTTCCACGCTTTCGAATGCCTTGCTGGTCAGGTTGGTCAGCAGGGACAGTTGGGCTTCGAAGTTGGCCTTGGCGGCACTGGAAAACTGTTCGGGAAGGGTAAACATTGATTCGCTCCTTTGGATGTATTCGGAATATCGGGGCCGGCGCTATTGTGCGCCGCAACAATTCATATTTTAAGGTCGACCTCCTCAAAGTCAAGCTCTTTTTTGTGCGCCGCACAAAATTCTTTTTCACTTGAGCAACCCGGGGGCGCCTTGCGCTTTTTACCATGGCTCGCCGCAGTGCAGCATGCGTCGGCCGGATTTTCGGCAGCTTTGTTGAGCATGCGCAAACCGGTTGCTGTTTAGTCAACAACTGCACTGTTCCACTAGAGGCGCGCCTTCAAAAATTATGGGAGGCAGCTGTCAGTACTTGTATCTGCGGAAATACTCCTTTAGTCTGAGAAAGAATCTTGCAGGCGGGAAAGAAGAGGCGCGTCCAACTCCGACGGGGCGAAGCCACAACACATGGGGACAGAATGTATTCCGTAAGCAAAATCCTGCATGTCGGCAGTATGGGAATCTTGTGCCGCGCGGTGCGTGCCGCTGACCGGCACGCGGTCCTGATGCACGCGGTCCCGGAGAATTACGGCGTTCATCACAGCGACTGGATGCGCAACGCGCTTGCCATCGGCAAGACCGTCAACGCTCCCCGCGTCATCAGGCCGGTCGCCATCGAGACCTGCGAGGGGCGGCCGGCGCTGCTGCTGGAAGATCCGGGAGGCGAGCCGCTATCCCTCATGCTCGGCGAGCCGATGGCTCCGGCCCGCTTTCTCGCGCTTGCCGCCAGCATCGCAGACGCGGTCGCCGAACTCCATGAACGCGACATCGTGCACAGAGCGCTGGAGCCGGGATATATCCTGGTGGACGAGGCCGCCAGCGGCGTTTGGCTCACAGGCCTGGGACAGGGCGAGAGCCTTGCAGTGCCGCACCCGGCTGTCGAGGCCGCCGCGCCCCAAGCCTATATGTCGCCCGAGCAGACCGGACGGATGCATCGCGTACCGGACCGACGCAGCGACCTCTACGCACTCGGCATCATTTTTTACCAGATGCTCACGGGGCGCTTGCCCTTCGAGGCAACGGATGCCATGGGCTGGATCTACAGCCATATCGCCCGCATGCCCACGCCGCCGGCCGACATGCGGCTTTCCCTGCCCCCGGTCCTGTCGGCAATGGTGATGAAACTGCTGGCCAAGGAACCCGAGGAACGCTACCAGAGCGCGGAAGGCCTCCTGCACGACCTGCGCGAATGCGAACGCCAATGGCGGGCGCGCGGCACGATCGACGCCTTTGTCCTCGCCCGGCACGACGTCCCGGCGCACTTCCAGCTGCCGCAGAAACTGTACGGACGCGACAGGGAAATCGTCCTGCTGCGCCAGGCCTTCGAACGCGTGGCCTGCGAAGGGCGGCCGGAACTGGTGCTGGTCACCGGCTACTCCGGCATCGGCAAGTCGTCGCTGGTCAATGAACTGTACCAGCCGATCGCGCGCGAGCAGGCGCTGTTCGCCTCCGGCAAGTTCGACCAGTACAAGCGCGACATCCCGTATGCGACCATCGTCCAGGCCTTCGCCGGGCTCGTGCTGCAACTGCTTGCGCAAAGCGAGGAACGCGTCGCGCAATGGAAACAGCGCCTGCAGGAAGCGCTCGGCGTCAACGGCCAGCTCATCGTCGATGTCATCCCGTCGGTCGAACTGATCATCGGGCCGCAGCAGCCGGTGCCGCAACTGCCCGCGACAGAAGCACGCAACCGCTTCGGCATGGTGTTCCGCCGTTTCATCGGCGTCTTCGCGCAACAGGCGCATCCGCTGGTGCTGTTCCTGGACGATCTGCAGTGGGCCGACCCGGCCAGCCTGGCCTTGCTGGAAAGCCTGCTGCTGCATCCGGAAATGCGGTACTTCATGCCGGTATGCGCCTACCGGGACAACGAGGTCGGCGCCTCGCACCCGTTCCGCCTCAGCCTCGACGCGTTGCGCAAGGGACGCACCCCGGTGACGGAGATCATCCTGGAAGCATTGCCGGACAAAGCGATCAACATGCTGGTCGCCGATGCGCTCCACCGCAGCGAGAAGGATACGCTGCCCCTGGCACGGCTGATCGTCGACAAGACCGGCGGCAACCCCTTCTTCGCCATCCAGTTCCTCGCCGCCCTGCACGAGCAGCACCTGATCGAATTCGACCGCGGGCTTTCGGGCTGGCGCTGGGACTTGCCGCGTATCGAGGCGCACGGCTTCACCGATAACGTGGCCGAGTTCATGATCGGCAAGCTGATGCGCCTGTCGCCCGCATCGCAGCGCGCGTTGCAGCATCTTGCCTGTCTCGGCACGCGTGCTCCCGGCGCATTGCTGGCCGCCGCCCTCGGCTGCGCAGCGCCGGACCTGCCGGCGGCGCTGTCCGAGGCCATGCGTGCCGGACTCGTGCTGCGTGCCGGCGATGACTACCGCTTTCTGCATGACAGGGTGCAGGAAGCCGCCTACTCGACCATCCCGGCCGGCGAGCGCAGCGCAATGCACCTGCAGATCGGCCGTGCCTGCCTCGCTGCATTCACCCGGGAGCAGGTCGAGGAGCGCGTGTTTGATGTGGTCAATCAGTTCAACCAGGACCTCACCGCGCTGGACGATGCGCAGGAACGGGAAGTGCTGTGCCGTCTCAACCGGCTCGCTGGCAGCAAGGCGCGCTCCGCAATTGCCTTCGCCGCGGCACGCAATTACTTCCGGCATGCGGCCGCGCTCCTGCCCGCGGACATCTGGACGTCCGATCCGGCCCGCGCCTTCGAATGCCATTTCGACCTGGCCGAATGCGAATACCTGAGCGGCGACGGCGAGCGCGCGGAGGAACTGTTCGCCCTGATCCTGCAGCATGTTGCCGCTCCACTGGACCGGGCGAAAGTCTACGGGCTGCGCATGAGCCTCTGCCAGACCGCGGGGCGTTTCGAGGAAGCGGTGGAGGCCGGGAGCGAAGGCCTGCAGCTGTTCGGCATCGCCTTGCCGGACGGCGATGCGGGCATCGCCGCGCAGGAAAGCCGGGAGCGCGAGCGCATCGCGTGCAACCTCGCGGGACGTCCTGCCTGCGACCTGTTCGACATCCCGCATGCGTCCGACCCCAACGCAAGTGCTTGTATCGCCTTGCTGGTGGACATGCTGCCTTGCGCGTTTGTCGCCCGCAACCGGCTGTACCGCCTGTTGATGTACAAGGCGGTCAACCTGTCCCTCGAATTCGGGCCGACGGAAAAATCCTGCCTTGCCTTCAGCGGCTACGGCATTATTCTCGCGTCGCATTTCGGCGATGTCGCATCGGGCTACGCGTTTTCCGAGCTCGGCCTGCGGCTGAATGAAAAGTACAACGACGTCCGCATGCGCGGCGCGCTGCTTTTCCTGCACGGCAATTACCTCAACTTCTGGCACAAGCCGTTCGCCGACAACATCGCCTTGATGGAAGAGGGTTTCCGCGCCTGCCTGGAAGTCGGCGACCTCGTGTGGGCGGGCTACTCGTCCTTCCGCACGCCATGGCAGATGATCGAAAAGGGCGAATCGCTCGACACGGTGTCGAATGCACTGCAAAAGTATGCCGCCTTCGCCCGGCAAAGCCGCAACGACACGGTCTATCGCGCCATCCGGCTGGTGCAGCAGTTCATCGCCAGCATGAAGGGCGCGACGAACGAGCAGGCCGGATTCAGCGACGACGGTTTCGACGAGGCCGAGTGCCTGGAAGCCTTCGATCGGGCAAGCTTCCGATCGGGCATCGCCTTCCGGCATGCCATGAAACAGATCGCCTGCTTCGTTTACCGCCGCTATGGCGACGCGTCCGATGCGGCCCGCGATGCCATGGCGATGCAGGACGTGATGATCTCCATGCCGATCGAGGCAAGCTGCACGCTCTACCACGCATTGACGCTGACCGCGCTCTACACTCAGGTCGATATCGAGCGGCAGCTGGAATTCGCCGGGACGCTGAAGGCCTGCCAGAAGCGGCTGCGCCAGTGGGCGAAACACTGCCCGCAGAACTTCCTGCACCGCTATGCGCTGCTGGGCGCGGAAATGGCGCGCATCGAAGCCCGCGACCTCGATGCGATGCA
>Ga0196971_1000549_pt1 | contig 26527 bp, 22 predicted proteins | sample S1v_1013CmetaG_FD_148660 | JGI IMG/M metagenome (GOLD analysis project Ga0196971, IMG submission 148660) | Soil microbial communities from Anza Borrego desert, Southern California, United States - S1+v_10-13C | ecosystem: Environmental > Terrestrial > Soil > Desert | place: USA: California...
CGCGCTGCACCGCGCGCCGCCATGTCGAGAGGCGTTGCTCGCGTTCATCAGCGGACATGACCGGTTCAAAGCGCTTCTGCACCTGCCACTGCGCAGCGATCTCTTCCTTCGAACCCCAGAATTTCACCGCCAGCCCGGCCAGATAGGCCGCGCCCAGTGCGGTGGTTTCGGTCACCACCGGCCGCACCACCGGCACCCCCAGCACATCGGCCTGGAACTGCATCAGCAAGTCGTTGCGCGAAGCGCCGCCGTCCACGCGCAGTTCCGTCAGGCCGATCGCCGCATCCTTCTGCATCGCCTCGAGCACGTCGGCGCTCTGGTACGCGATGCTGGCCAGCGTGGCCCGGGCGATATGTGCCTTCGTGGTGCCCCGGCTGATGCCGACGATGGTCCCGCGCGCATAGGCGTCCCAGTACGGCGCGCCGAGCCCGGCGAATGCCGGAACGACGAACACGCCTCCGGTATCCGGAACGCTGGAGGCCAGCGCCTCGACTTCGTCCGAACCCTTGATGATGCCCAGGCCGTCGCGCAGCCACTGCACGGCGGCGCCCGCGTTGAAGACGCTGCCCTCGAGCATGTAATCGGTCTGCCCGTCGATGGTCCAGCCAACGGTGGTCAGCAGGTTGTTCTTGGAGGTGATCGCCTGTTTGCCGGTGTTCATCAGCATGAAGCAGCCGGTGCCGTAGGTATTCTTCGCCATCCCCGGGCGGTGGCAGGCCTGGCCGAAGGTAGCCGCCTGCTGGTCGCCGGCGATGCCAGCGATCGGGATCGCGCCGCCAAGCAGTTCGGCGCGCGTGCTGCCGAGCACACCGCTGCCGGACACGACATCCGGCAGCAGGCTGCGCGGAATGTCGAGGACGGCAAGCAATTCCTCGTCCCACTGCAGGGTGTGGATATTGAACAGCAGCGTGCGCGAGGCATTGCTGGTGTCGACCACATGCGCGCCGCACAGTTTGTAGATCAGCCAGCAATCGATGGTGCCGAACGCGAGTTCGCCGCGCTCGGCACGGCTTCGCGCGCCGGGGACGTTATCCAGCAGCCATTTGAGCTTGGTGCCGGAAAAGTATGCATCGATGACCAGGCCGGTCTTTTCCTGGAACAGGCCGGACTTGCCCTGCTCGCGCAGGCTGTCGCACAGGCTGGCGGTACGGTGGTCCTGCCAGACGATGGCGTTGGCGATCGGCTCGCCGGTCTTGCGGTCCCACACTACTGTCGTTTCGCGCTGGTTAGTGATGCCGATGGCGGCGATGTCGGCCGCTGTCACGTTGTGCTGCGCGAGTACCTGTCGCGCGACGCTCAATTGGCTCTGCCAGATCTCGCCGGCGTCGTGCTCCACCCAGCCGGACTGCGGGAAAATCTGCCGGAACTCCTGCTGCGCAATGCCCTGCATGCGGCCTTCGCGGTCGAACAGGATGGCGCGCGAACTGGTCGTGCCCTGGTCCAGGGCGAGGATGTATTTGGTCACTGGATCGTCTCCAAGGATGGGTTTCGCTGACGCGCCACCTGCCCTGTGATTCTTTATTGGCTGGTGGGTTTCGCTCCGCTCTGCCCACCCTACGGTTCTATATAAAGGACGGTAGGGTGGGTAGAGCGAAGCGAAACCCACCTATACATCTAGTTTATCGACGATTTGCCGGATCAGTAAGCGCGGCCCTCCTTCCAGGCCTGCAGCAGCTTTTCGTAGGCAATTGTCTCGCCCTTCGGCTTTTCGTTGTCCAGCTTCTTCCAGGGCGCGCCCTTGTCGGACAGCCACTTGTTCGGATCGCCCTTGGCGTTCAGCTTGGGCGGACAAGCCTTCATGCCGGCGCGTTCGAGGCGGGCCATCACCTGGTCCATTTCCTCGGCCAGGTTGTCCATCGCGGCTTGCGGTGTCTTTTCGCCGGTGACTGCAGTAGCGACGTTCTTCCACCACAGCTGCGCCAGCTTCGGATAATCCGGCACGTTGGTTCCGGTCGGCGTCCATGCCACGCGCGCCGGGCTGCGGTAGAACTCGATCAGGCCGCCGAGCTGGTCGGCATGCTTGGTGAAGTAGTCATGCTTGATGTCCGACTCGCGGATGAAGGTCAGTCCGGTGATTGACTTCTTCAGCGACACCGTCTTGGACGTCACGAACTGCGCATACAGCCAGGCACCGGCGCGGCGCTCCGGCGGCGTGGACTTGAAGAAGGTCCATGCGCCCACGTCCTGGTAGCCGTTCTGCATGCCGGTCTTCCAGTACGGACCGTGCGGAGACGGCGCCATGCGCCACTTCGGCTTGCCGTCCGCATGCACCACGGGCAGCCCCGGCTTGATGTAGGACGCGGTGAAGGCGGTGTACCAGAAGATCTGCTGCGCCACTTCGCCCTGCGCCGGCACCGGGCCTGCCTCGGAGAAGGTCATGCCCATGGACTGCTGCGGCGCGTACTTCTTCATCCAGTCGATGTACTTGGTGAGCGCATAGACGGCCGGCGGTGAATTGGTGGCGCCGCCGCGGGATACCGATGCGCCGGCCGGGTTGCACTTGTCCGCCGATACGCGAATGCCCCACTCGTCGACCGGCACGCCGTTGGGAATGCCCTTGTCGGCGGTCCCGGCCATCGACAGCCAGGCGTCGGTGAAGCGCCAGCCCAGCGACGGGTCTTTCTTGCCGTAATCCATGTGGCCGTAGACGCGCTTGCCGTCGATGTTCTTGACGTCGTTGGTGAAGAACTCGGCGATGTCTTCGTAGGCGGACCAGTTGAGCGGCACGCCCAGTTCATAGCCGTACTTGGCCTTGAACTTTTCCTTCAGGTCCTTGCGCTCGAACCAGTCGGCGCGGAACCAGTAGAGGTTGGCGAACTGCTGGTCGGGCAGCTGGTATACCTTGCCGTCCGGCGCGGTGGTGAAGCTGATGCCGATGAAATCCTTCAGGTCGAGGCCGGGGTTGGTGAATTCCTTGCCTTCGCCGGCCATGTAATCGGACAGCGGAATGATCGCGCCATAACGATAGTGCGTGCCGATCAGGTCGGAGTCGGAAATCCAGCCGTCGTAGATGCTCTTGCCGGACTGCATCGAGGTCTGCAGCTTCTCGACCACGTCTCCTTCCTGGATGATGTCGTGCTTGACCTTGATGCCGGTGATCTCCTCGAAGGCCTTGGCCAGCGTCTTCGATTCGTAGACGTGCGTGTCGATGGTTTCGGACACGACATTGATCTCGGTCACGCCCTTCGCCTTGAGCTTGGCGGCGGCATCGATGAACCATTTCAGTTCGTCGAGCTGTTGCTGCTTGCTCAGGCTGGACGGTTGAAATTCCTGGGTAACCCACTTTTCCGCAGCTTTCATGTCAGCCCAGGAAGCCCCTGAAGCCAGCATTGCCGCCGCTGCCAACGCCGTCAGTTTCAGTCTCATATCTCCACCTGTTTTAATGTCTTCCCCCAGCAGGAATGCCCGGCGCGGGGAAGGGTTGCGCCGGGCATCGAAACGCGGGTTTAACCCCAACGCATCACAATCAGCAGCACCAGGAAGCCGACCACCGCGCCGATGGCCTGGTGCATCTCCGTCAGGCCGGCCCACGCGAGGTTCAGGTAGGCAGCGGCCAGCAATCCGATGAACAAGCGGTCACCGCGCGTGGTGCTGATCGGCAGGAAGCCCTGCCGTTCCAGCGTCGGCGATTTCATTTCCCAGATGGTCATGCCGATCAGCATCAGCACGATCACGGTAAAGAAGATGGCCACGGGAGGCGTCCATGCCATCCATCCAAGCAGTTCTCCCATGTCACACCCTCCCCATTGCAAAGCCCTTGGCGATGTAGTGCCGCACGAACCAGATCACCAGCGCGCCCGGCACGATGGTCAGCACGCCGGCGGCCGACAGCACGCCCCAGTCCATGCCGGCGGCGGAGACGGTGCGCGTCATCGTCGCCGCGATCGGTTTGGCATTGACCGAGGTGAGCGTGCGCGCCAGCAGCAACTCCACCCAGCTGAACATGAAGCAGAAGAACATCGTCACACCCACGCCGGACTTGATCATCGGCAGGAAGATCTTCACGAAAAACTTCGGGAAGCTGTAGCCGTCGATGTAGGCCGTCTCGTCGATCTCCTTCGGGATGCCGGACATGAAGCCTTCCAGGATCCAGACCGCGAGCGGCACGTTGAACACCATGTGCGCCAGCGCCACCGCGAGGTGGGTATCCATCAGGCCGACCGTCGAGTACAGCTGGAAGAAGGGCAGCAGGAACACCGCCGGCGGCGTCATGCGGTTGGTCAGCAGCCAGAAGAACAGGTGCTTGTCGCCGAGGAAGGAGTAGCGCGAGAACGCATACGCCGCCGGCAAGGCCACCGCCACAGACAGGACCATGTTGATGACGACGTAGAGGATCGAGTTGATATAGCCGTCATACCAGGACGGATCGGTGAAGATCGTCTTGAAGTTGTCGAAGGTGAGGTTGCTCGGCCACATGGTCAGCGCGCCAACGATTTCCTCGTTGGTCTTGAGCGACATGTTGAGCATCCAGTAGATCGGCAGCAGCGACAGCAGCAGGTAAAGCGCGAGGATGGGCCGCGTCAGGGTTTTGCTCATCATTTCTTGTCTCCCGTTCCGACACGTTGCATCCAGTTGTAGAGCACGAAGCAGAACAGCAGGATGATGAGGAAGTAGATCAGCGAGAATGCGGCCGCCGGCCCGAGGTCGAACTGGCCGACTGCCTTCTGCGTCAGGTATTGCGAGAGGAAGGTGGTCGCATTGCCAGGCCCGCCGCCGGTCAGCACGAAGGGTTCGGTATAGATCATGAAGCTGTCCATGAAGCGCAGCAGCACGGCGATCATCAGCACATTGCGCAGCTTGGGTAGCTGGATGAAGCGGAACACCGCCCAGCGCGAGGCGCCGTCGATCTTCGCCGCCTGGTAGTAGGCATCGGGAATCGCGCGCAGGCCGGCGTAGCACAGCAGCACCACCAGCGGCGTCCAGTGCCAGATGTCCATCACCAGTACGGTCACCCAGGCATCGATCGAGTCGCCGGTGTAGTTGTAGCTGATGCCGGCATGGTTCACCGCATAGCCGAGCAGGCCGATGTCGCCGCGGCCGAAGATCTGCCAGATGGTGCCGACCACGTTCCAGGGAATCAGCAGCGGCAAGGCGATCAGCACCAGCGACATCGATGCCTTCCAGCCCTGCGCGGGCATGGTCAGCGCAACCAGGATGCCGAGCGGGATTTCGATCGCCAGCACCGACAACGAGAAAATCATCTGGCGGTACAGCGCGCCATGCAGTTCGCTGTCGCGCATCACCATGCGGAACCATTCCGTGCCGACGAAGACGTGCTGCGTCGGGCCGAGGATGTCCTGCACCGAGTAGTTCACGATGGTCATCAGCGGCAGGATGGCCGAAAAGGCGACGCACAGGATCACCGGAAGGATCAGGAACCAGGCACGGTTGTTATGGGTTTTCATGTCATGCCACCCGCTTGTCGTTGACGTAGTAAAGGGTCCGCTCGGCCGGCAGGCGCAGCCATACCTTGTCACCCGCGGCCGCGCTGAGCTGCCGCAGCTTGGCGGCGATGGTGTGCTCGCCCACGCGGAATTCGGCGAGGTAGTGCGTACCGAGGTTGCGTACCGACGTGACGGTCGCCGGCGTCGTGTCCGGCTGCGGTTCGACCTCGCATTCGACGAATTCCGGACGGATGCCCAGCGTGGTCTTGCCGTCGGCGCCGTCCAGCGCGGCGCTCACCTTGGGCGGCAACGGGATCGTGCTGCCCTCGATGTGCACCGCGCCGCCGTTGATCTTGCAGGGCAGGAGGTTCATGCCCGGATTGCCGATGAAGTAGCCGACGAAGGTATGCGCCGGCTGCTCGAACAATTCCTGCGCCGTGCCCGCCTGCACCACTTCGCCCTGGGTCATCACCACCACCTTGTCGGCGAAGGTCAGCGCTTCCACCTGGTCATGAGTGACGTAGATCAGCGACAGCTTGAGCTCGTGGTGGATCTCCTTGAGCTTGCGGCGCAGCAGCCATTTCAGGTGCGGATCGATCACGGTCAGCGGTTCGTCGAACAGCACCGCCGCGACGTCCGGACGCACCAGTCCGCGGCCCAGCGAAATCTTTTGCTTGGCATCGACGGACAGGCCGCTGGCGCGGTGCTTCAGGTCGCTGCTCAGTTCCAGCATCTCGGCGACCTGCTGCACGCGCTTGTTGATGTCGGCCGTCTTCCAGCCGCGGTTACGCAGCGGGAAGGCGAGGTTGTCGAATACGGTCATCGTGTCGTAGATGACGGGGAACTGGAACACCTGCGCGATGTTGCGCGCCTCGGGCGGCAGCTCGGTCACGTCCTTGCCGTCGAAGAGGACGCGGCCGTGGGAGGGGCGCAGCAAGCCGGAAATGATGTTGAGCAGCGTCGTCTTGCCGCACCCGGAAGGGCCGAGCAGCGCATAGGCTCCGCCGTCGTCCCACTGCATGTTCATCGGGCGCAGCGCGTAGTCCGACGGCTGCGTCGGGTTCGGCCGGTAGGCATGAGCCAGATCAACGAGTTCAATGCGCGCCATGCTTACACTCCAGCCTGAGTCAGTGTCGGTGCAAACAAGAGTTTGCCGTCGGGTGCGTACAGGAACAGGTCGCCGGGCCTGCAGTACAGGCTGCAGCGGGAACCGAGCGCGAGATCGTGCACGCCCGGCAGCTGCGCCACCAGCGCGATGCGGCCGCGGTGCACATGCACATAGGTTTCGGAGCCGCTGATTTCGGCCAGTTCCACTTCGGCCTCGATCGCTACGTCGTCCGGATAGCGCGCGGCGAGCCGCAGGCTGTGCGCCCGCAGGCCGAGTTCGACTTCCTTGTGGCCGGCCGCCTTTTGCATCTGCTCGGGACTGAGTTGCAGCACCAGGCCGCCTCCGAGCTGCGCCATCCCGTTCGCGTCGAGCGTGGCGTGCATCAGGTTGATGGGCGGATCGCTGAAGGTGCGCGCCGCCTGGATGGAACCGGGGGCATTGAAGACATCCAGCGTCGGCCCGCTCTGCAGCAGCCGTCCTTCGTGCAGTACCGCGACCTGCCCGCCTAGCTGCAGGGCTTCGAGCGGTTCCGTCGTGGCATAAACGACCGTCGTCTTCCCTTCCGAGAACAGTTCCGTCAGCTCGTTGCGCAGTTCCTCGCGCAGCTTGTAGTCCAGGTTGACCAGCGGTTCATCCAGCAGCAGCAGGCCGGCTTCCTTGATGAGGGCGCGCGCCATCGCCGTGCGCTGCTGCTGTCCGCCGGACAGCTCGGCCGGAAAGCGTTGCAGGTAAGGTGTGATATGCAGGCGCTCGGCCATCTCGGTCACGCGCTTCTTGATCTCGCTCTCGGGCACGCCCTTGATGCGCAACGGGGAAGCGATGTTGTCGAACACCGTGAACGACGGGTAGTTGATGAATTGCTGGTACACCATGGCGAGATCGCGCTCGCGCACCGACACCCCTGTCACGTCCTGGCCGCCGGCCACGACGCGTCCTTCGGTCGGCTTGTCGAGGCCGGCCATCAGGCGCATCAGGGTCGTCTTGCCGGCCTTGGTCGTTCCCAGCAATACGTTGATTGTCCCCGGTACCAGCGAGATCGATAGCGGGTAGATGTGATCTTCCGCGCCAACTTTCTTGCTGACGTTTTCCAATGCTAGAAGCACGCTGTCTTCCTCCTAAAAATTCTTCTTGTGCGCCCTTGTTGTTTGTTCAGGCGCTGCAGCTTTTTTCGATCCGGTTTCTTGTCCGGATCCAGGCATCAAGCTTGTCCTGTGCATCCCCCGGCAGGTGCAGGCCGAGTTTGCTTCGGCGCCAGAGGATGTCGGCCGCATCCACGGCCCATTCATGCCGCATCAGGTAATCGGCCTCCGCTTCGTACAGGCCGGGCGCGATCTGCTCTCCCATGTCCGCCTCGCGTTTGCGCCCCGCCAGCAACTTGTCGATGCGCGTGCCGTAGGCGCGTGCATAGCGCGTGACGAGGGCGGGCGGCAGGAAGGCATAGCGCTTTTGCATCTCGAGCACGAATTTCTCGTAATCCAGCACCGAGCGATTGGACGGCTTTGCGCCGAACAGGTCGCCGCCGGGCAGGCAGGCGTCTTCCGTCCATGCACCGCGGTGCGATGACAGCAGCGGCGCCAGCATGTCGACCGCCTCTTCCGCCAGCTTGCGGAAGGTGGTGATCTTGCCGCCGAAGACGGACACCAGCGGCGCCCCGCCCGCATCGAGTTCGAGACGGTAATCGCGGGTGACGGCGGAAGCACTCGATGCCTCGTCCTCCACCAGCGGACGGACACCGGAATAGCTCCAGACCACATCGCCGGGCGCGATCCGCTTCCGGAAGTAGCGGCTGGCGAGGTCGCACAGGTAGACGACCTCTTCCCGGTCGATGGCGACCTTGTTGGCATCGCCGTGATATTCGATGTCCGTGGTGCCAATCAGCGTGAAGTCCTGCTCGTACGGAATCGCGAACACGATGCGGCCGTCGGGGTGCTGGAAGATATAGGCGTAGGGATGGTCGAACAGGCGCGGCACGACGATATGGCTGCCCTTGATCAGACGCAGTGCCTTTTCCGACGGGCGCTGCGCGGCGGTCTGCAGGAATTGCGCGGTCCACGGACCCGCGGCGTTCACCAGCGCGCGGGCGCGAACAAGCTTGCGCCGGCCCTGCGCATCAAGCAGTTCGGCCACCCACGCGCCGCCTTCCCGCTTCGCTTCGGTGCAGCGTGTCCGCGTCAGGATGCGCGCGCCCTTCTCGGCCGCATCGACGGCATTGAGGACAACCAGCCGCGCGTCATCCACCCAGCCGTCGGAATAGACGAATCCGCGCGTGAACTCCGGCTTCAGGGGCTTGCCTGCTGCGTGCGCGCGCAGGTCCACCCCGCGCGACCCGGGCAGCAGCTCGCGCCTTGCCAGCGCGTCGTACATGAACAGGCCGGCCCGGATCATCCATTTAGGGCGCTGACCCTTGTCGTGCGGCAGCACGAAACGCAGCGGCCACATGATGTGCGGCGCCGAGCGCAGCAAGACTTCGCGTTCGATCAGCGCCTTGCGCACGAGGTTGAACTCGTAATACTCCAGGTAACGCAGGCCGCCGTGGATGAGCTTGGACGAGGACGAAGAGGTGTGCGAGGCAAGGTCATCCTTTTCACACAGGACGACGGACAGACCGCGTCCGGCGGCGTCGCGCGCAATGCCGGCGCCATTGATGCCCCCGCCGACAACGAGCAGGTCGCATTCGAGGGTGTGCTTGCCGTTTTCCATCCGCTCTCGCCCAAGGAGTAAGTGTTAGTACGGTGCGTCAGGCGCTTAAGATACGACAATACTCGAAACTAATGCAACAATTTTTTCGCTCTTTTATGTTCGTTTGTTTTCGTTTTCAATTATATTGATGGCTTTGCACAGCATGAAGGGGAACGGCTTTGACCCTTAATCCACGTCAAAGGCGGCTGCTGGATACCGTGCGGCAACGCGTCACCATGTCTGTCGAGGAGCTGGCCCAGGAGCTGGGCGTGACGCCGCAGACCGTGCGGCGCGACGTCAAGATGATGGAAGAAGCGAACCTGCTGGCGCGCTACCACGGCGGGGTCGGGCTGCCCTCCTCGGTCGAGAACATCGACTACAGCCTGCGCCAAGGGATGAACAGCGACGCCAAGCGGCGCATTGCCTGCGAAGTCGCGCGGCAGGTGCCGTCGGGCTGCTCCCTGCTGATCAACATCGGCACCACCACCGAAGAAGTCGCCCGGGCACTGATGCACCACCAGGCGCTGCACGTGGTCACCAACAACCTCAACGTGGCCTCCATCCTCTCCGACAATCCGCATTGCGAAGTGATTCTTGCCGGGGGCGTGGTGCGGGGGCGTGACCGCGGCATCGTCGGCGAAGCGACGATCGACTTCATCCGTCAGTTCAAGGTCGACATCGGGATCATCGGCATTTCCAGCATCGAGCCGGACGGCACGCTGCGCGACTACGACCCGCGCGAGGTCAAGGTTGCGCAGGCGATCATCGAGCAGTCGCGCGAGGTATGGCTGGTCGCCGATCACGACAAGTTCGGCCGGCAGGCGCTGGTGCGCATGGCCCATGTGTCGCAGATTGACATGCTGTTTACGGATGCCAGGCCACCAGAGGCGCTGGGGAGGGTGTTGCGGGAGGCGCGGGTGGAGGTGGTGGTGGTGGGTTAGGTGCGCAAAGTTGATGAACGTCGAGCGCATGGTGGGTTTCGCTTCGCTCTACCCACCCTACCGTCCTCTATAAAGAACCGTAGGGTGGGTAGAGCGAAGCGAAACCCACCGGAAACCTCGACTACTTAGCCAAGCTGGCCAAGCATGGTTTCTGCGTTGGAGACTTCAAACTTGCCCGGCTGCTCGATGTTGAGCTGCTTGACGACGCCGTCTTCCACCAGCATCGAGTAGCGCTGCGAGCGAACCCCCATGCCGCGCGCCGTGAGGTCGAATTCCAGGCCGAGCGCCTTGGTGAATTCGGCGCTGCCGTCGGCCATCATGCGCACGATGCCGGTGGCCTTCTGGTCGCGACCCCATGCACCCATGACGAAGGCGTCGTTGACCGAGATGCACCAGATCTCGTCCACGCCCTTTGCCTTGAGCTGGTCTGCGAGGGCGATGTAGCCGGGCACATGCTTGGCCGAGCAGGTCGGCGTGTAGGCGCCGGGGAGACCAAATACGGCAATCTTCTTGCCCTTGGTCAAGTCGCTGACCTTGAAGGTGTTGGGGCCCAGGGAGCAGCCTTCCGATTCGACTTCGATGAATTCCGACAGGGTGCCTTCCGGCAGGCGGTCGCCGATCTTGATGGTCATGGTGTGTCCTCTCTTTTCTTGAGTGCGAAAAAACGCCGCGCGCCGCTGTCACGCGGGGCGCGGCGTCGAGACCGCAGTATGCCTTTTTCTTGCTTTTCTTGCAGTCTTGTCCGAATCAGTCTGCCTGTTTGCGCAGGAAGGCCGGGATGTCGTAGGTTTCCATGCCGTTCTTTTCGAGCGCGCGCACGGTCTCGGATGCCGACTCGCGGCGCCATACCGCCGGCGCCTTCAGGCCGTCGAAGGAGGCCGCCGGCTGGGCTGCGCCCTGGTGCATGCCGGTGTGCTGCATGATCGGCTCGTTGTGCGTGCCGGTGCGCAGGACCGGGGTCTGCACCAGCTGCACGTTCTTGCGGCCGCGGCCGAGACCGGTTGCGACGACGGTGACGCGGATCTCGTCGCCCATGTTCTCGTCGTAGGCGATACCTTGCGCGATCGAGGCGTCGGGTGCGGCGAAGGCGCGCACGGTTGCCATGACTTCCTTGATTTCCTTGCCCTTGAGGCTGCGGCTGGCAGTGACGTTGACCAGCACGCCGCGCGCGCCGGAGAGGTCGATGCCGTCCAGCAGCGGGGAAGCCACTGCCTGCTCGGCGGCGATGCGTGCGCGGTCGACGCCGGAAGCGGTCGCGGTGCCCATCATGGCCTTGCCCTGCTCGCCCATGATGGTCTTGACGTCGTTGAAGTCGACGTTGATGTGGCCCGGGACGTTGATGATCTCGGCGATGCCGGCCACGGCGTTGTTCAGCACGTCATCGGCGTGCTGCAGCCATTCCATCATGCTGTCGTCTTCGTAGATGTCTTCCAGCTTCTCGTTGAGGATCACGATCAGGGAATCGACGTGCTGCGACAGTTCTTCCAGGCCGCGCTCGGCGATTTCCATGCACTTCGCGCCCTCGTAGGAGAAGGGCTTGGACACCACGGCGACGGTCAGCGCGCCGAGCTGCTTGGCCACTTCCGCGACGACAGGTGCGGCGCCGGTACCCGTGCCGCCGCCCATGCCGGCAGCGATGAATACCATGTGCGCGCCGCGCAGCGCGTCTTCGATGCGCTGGCGGGATTCCTCGGCCAGCTGGCGGCCCACGTCAGGCTTCATGCCGGCGCCCAGGCCGGAGTCGCCGATCTGGATGATATTGTTGGCCTTGGACTGCTGCAGTGCCTGGGCATCGGTATTGGCGGCGATGAACTCCACGCCGGCCACGCCCTTGTTGATCATGTGCTGCACTGCATTGCCCCCTGCACCGCCCACGCCGACAACCTTGATCACGGTGCCGAGATTCGCGTTATCGATCATATCGATTTCCATGACAGTTTTACTCCCTTAGATGAAGCAGTTTTCAGTCGATAGTCACCACGCTATGGGGCGACTAGCAACTGCAAACTGCGGTTGATACACGATTATTAAAATTTTTACTGCTTAGAAATTGCCCAGGAACCACTCTTTCATCCGCTGCCATACCGCCTTCACCGAACCATCCTGGCGAGTGACGATGTGGCCGCGCAGGTACTGCTTCTTCGCTTCCAGCAACAAGCCCAACACAGTCGAATAGCGCGGGCTGCGCACCACGTCCGCCAGCTGCCCGCTGTACTCCGGCACGCCGAGGCGTGTGGGCTTGAGGAAGATGTCTTCGGCCAGCTCCACCATCCCCGGCATCATTGCGGTGCCGCCGGTGATGACGATGCCGGACGACAGCACCTCTTCGTAGCCCGACTCGCGCACCACCTGGTGCACGAGGGCGAACAATTCTTCGACGCGCGGTTCGATCACCGCCGCCAGCGCCTGGCGCGACAGGGTGCGCGGGCCGCGATCGCCGAGGCCGGGCACTTCCAGCGTCTCGCCCGGATCGGCCAGCACCTGCTTGGCGACGCCGTAACGCAGCTTGATCTCTTCCGCTTCCGCGGTCGGCGTGCGCAGCGCCATCGCGATGTCGTTGGTGATCTGGTCGCCGGCGATGGGGATCACTGCGGTGTGGCGGATCGCGCCTTCGGTGAAGATCGCCACATCGGTCGTGCCGCCGCCGATGTCGACCAGCACCACGCCGAGTTCCTTTTCGTCGGCGGTCAGCACGGCATCGGCCGATGCCATCGGCTGGAGGATCAGGTCGGATACTTCAAGGCCGCAGCGGCGCACGCACTTGACGATGTTCTGCACCGCCGAGACCGCGCCGGTAACGATATGCACCTTCACTTCGAGGCGGATGCCGCTCATGCCGATCGGCTCGCGCACGTCTTCCTGGCTGTCGACGATGAATTCCTGCGGGACCGTGTGCAGCAGCTGCTGGTCGGTCGGGATGTTCACCGCCTTGGCGGTCTCGATCACGCGCGCGACGTCGGTGGCCGTCACTTCCTTGTCCTTGATCGCGACCATGCCGCTGGAATTGAAGCTGCGGATATGGCTGCCTGCGATCCCGGTATAGACGTTCTTGATCTTGCAGTCGGCCATCAGCTCGGCTTCTTCGAGCGCGCGCTGGATCGATTCGACCGTCGCCTCGATGTTGACCACCACGCCCTTTTTCAGCCCCTTGGACTCGTGCTGGCCCAGCCCGATGACCTCGTGCCTGCCGTTCGGCATCACTTCGGCCACCACAGCAACCACCTTGGAGGTGCCGATGTCGAGGCCGACGATCAGGTTTTTCGCGTCTTTTGTCATGTCGTTTCGCTTACTTTTTTTTGCCTTCGATACCGAACTTCAATCCTGTTGCCTTCAACGCCAATCCATTCGGGTAACGCATATCCACACTTTCAATCCTGTCCTGCAACCGCGTGACCAGTTGCGGATAAATCTTCACCAGCCTGTCGACGCGGTCTTTCAGGGTGGCGCTGTTGGCCTCCCGCCCCAGTTCGACCGTCATGCCGTTGTCCAGCCGGACGCTCCAGGCGTAGCGGCTGGATAGCCGCACTGCCTCGGGCGCCAGACTGACCGGCTTGAACCAGTCCTGCAGCTCGCGGTAGCGCGCGACGACTTCCTTCGCGCTGCCTTCCGGTCCGTCGAACGCGGCCAGCTCGCCGTCTTCCTCGGCCTCGGCGAGGTTGGCGGTGAACACATCCCCTTTCACCGACAGCAGCCTGCCGTCCTCGCCCCAGGTGCCCAGCGGCTGGTGCTCTTCCACTGTCACGATCAGCTTGTTCGGCCATTCGCGCCGCACCGACGCCTTGCGCACCCAGGGCACCGCTTCGAAGGCCACGCGAACCGTATCGAGGTTCGCGGTGAAGAAGTTGCCCTTGATGCGCGGCAGCGCTGCGGTACGCACCGTGGATGCATTAACGTGTCGCAGCGCGGTTTCGCTGACGCCCTCGACACGAATTGTCTTGAGCGTGAACATCGGCCGCTGCGCCACCCACCACAGGCCGGACGCAAGCAGGCTCAGCACCAGCACGCCGAGCAGGGCGTTGGTGGTTGCATTGAGCATGCGTACGTCGTGCCACATCGTCGTTCGCTCTTCCCTTACGTCGGCGTCCAGTCCTTGCCCGGCTTCAGGTCAAGGTCGGCGGAACGCAAAATTTCCACGCACAAGTCTTCATAGCTGACGCCGGAGGCCTTCGCCGACATCGGCACCAGCGAATGGCCGGTCATGCCCGGAGAAGTGTTGATCTCCAGCAGGAAGGGCTCGTTGTCGGCAGCGCGCAGCATGAAGTCCACGCGCGCCCAGCCGGACGATCCCACGGCGTTGTACGCGCGCACCGCCAGCGACTGGATGCGCTTGGTCAGTTCTTCGTCCAGCGGCGCCGGGCAGAGGTACTGCGTGTCGTCGCTGAAATACTTGTGCTCGTAGTCGTAGTTGCCCTGCGGCGCGCAGATCTCCACAATCGGCAGCGCGCGCGCCGTGCGGCCCTTGCCCAGCACCGGCACCGTCAGCTCGCGTCCGGTGATGAATTCCTCGGCCAGTACCACGTCGTCGTACTTCGCGCAGTGCTCGAAGCCGGCCTGCAGCGCGGCGCCGTCGATGACCTTGCTGATGCCGATGGTCGAGCCTTCATGCGGCGCCTTCAGCATCACCGGCAGGCCGAGCTCGTCCGGCACCTTGCGCAGCTCTTCCGGCGTCGCCTCGACCGAGTCGAGCACGATGAAGCGCGGCGTCGGCAGGCCGTGGTTCAGCCAGATGCGCTTGGTCATCACCTTGTCCATGCCGATGGACGAGGCCATCACGCCGGAACCGGTGTACGGAATGCCGAGCTGTTCCAGCACGCCTTGCAGCGTGCCGTCTTCGCCGAAGCGGCCGTGCAGCGCGATGAATACGCGGTCGAACTTTTCCGCGGCCAGCTCGGCGAGGCTGCGCTGCGCCGGGTCGAAACCGTGCGCGTCGACGCCCTTGCTCTGCAGTGCCTTCAGCACGCCGCCGCCCGACATCAGCGAAACCTCGCGCTCGGCGGAGCGCCCGCCGTACAGCACGCCGACTTTTCCAAACTCTTTTTTCAAATCCGTGTTGCTCATGTTGAATCCTGCTTCAGCTCGTTTGAGCCAGTTTTCCCGGCACGCCGCTGATCGAACCGGCGCCCATGGTGATGACGACATCCCCATCCTTGGCCATGTCCATGATCGTCGACGGCATATCGGCAATGTCTTCCACGAAGATCGGTTCCACCTTGCCGAGCACGCGCAGCGCATGAGCGAGCGCGCGGCCGTCGGCGGCCACGATCGGTTGTTCGCCGGCCGGGTAGACCTCGGCCAGCACCAGTGCGTCCACCGAGGACATGACTTTCACGAAGTCCTCGAACAGGTCGCGGGTACGGGTGTAACGGTGCGGCTGGAAGGCCAGCACGATGCGCCGGCCCGGATAGGCGCCGCGCGCGGCGGATAGCGTCGCCGCCATTTCCACCGGGTGGTGGCCGTAATCGTCGACCAGCGCAAAGCTGCCGCCGGCCGGCAGCTTGATGTCGCCGTAACGGGTGAAGCGGCGGCCCACGCCGTTGAACTCGCGCAGCGCTTTCTGCGTCGCGGCGTCGTCCACGCCCAGTTCGCGCGCGATGGCAATCGCGGCGCAGGCGTTCTGCACGTTGTGCATGCCGGGCTGGTTCAGGTGTACGTGCAGCGGCGGATATTCTTCCTGCAGCACGGTGAACTCCATGTGGCCGTCCACTGCCTTCGCATCGACCGCGCGCACCTGGGCTTCTTCGTGGAAGCCGTAGGTGAGGATGGGCTTGGAGATGAAGGGCATGATCTCGCGCACGTTCGGGTCGTCGATGCAGAGCATGACGACGCCGTAGAACGGAAGGCGCTGCGTGAACTCGACGAAGGCCTGCTTCAGCTTGGCGAAGCTGTGGTCATAGGTCTCCATGTGGTCGGCATCGATGTTGGTGATGACTTCGATGCACGGCGACAGGTTGAGGAAGGAGGCGTCCGACTCGTCGGCTTCGGCGACGATGAAATCGCCCGCGCCGAGTTTCGCATTGGCGCCGGCGCTGTTGAGGCGGCCGCCGATGACGAAGGTGGGGTCCAGCCCGCCCTCGGCCAGCACGCTGGCGACGAGGCTGGTGGTGGTGGTCTTGCCGTGGGTGCCGGCGATCGCGATGCCCTGCTTGAGGCGCATCAGTTCGGCCAGCATGATGGCGCGCGGCACGATCGGAATGTGCTTGGCGCGCGCGGCGATCACTTCGGGATTGTCGCCCTTGACCGCGGTCGAGGTGACGATGGCATCCGCTCCCTGGATATTCTCCGCCGCGTGGCCGAAGGTGATCTTGGCGCCGCGCTCGGCCAGACGCTGGGTCGCAGCGTTGCTGGACAGGTCGGAACCGGAGATCGTGTAGCCGAGGTTGAGCAGCACCTCCGCGATGCCGCTCATGCCCGAACCGCCGATGCCGACGAAGTGGATGTTCTTGACTTTGTGTTTCATTCTATTTCGCTAATTCTTCCAGTACGTTCGCAATCGTTTCGTTCGCCTGGCGTCTTCCGATACCATGCGCCGCCTCTGCCATCGTCCTGCATTCCTCGCGGGTGAGCGACTGCAGCAGTTGCGCCACCCGTTCCGGTTTCAATTCTCCCTGCGGCAGATGCACTGCCGCCTTCTGCTTCGCCATCCACTGCGCGTTGTCGCGCTGATGGGAAGTGGTCGACGCCACCAGCGGCACGAGCACGCTGGCCACGCCGGCGGCCGTCAGCTCCGACACGGTGATCGCGCCGGCACGGCAGATCACGAGGTCGGCTTCCGCGTATCGGCGCGGCATGTCGTCGATGAAATCCACGACTTCCGCCTGTACCTGCGCATCGGCATAGGCCTTGCGCAGGACATCGATGTGCTGCTTGCCGGACTGGTGCGTGACGACCGGGCGAATGTTCGCGGGAATCCGCGCGAGCGCCGCGGGCATGCACTCGTTCAATACTTTCGCGCCGAGGCTGCCGCCGACGATCAGCAGGCGCAGCGGGCCGGTTCGCGCCGCATAACGCTGGGCCGGCGGGGCGACCTCGATGATTTCCTTGCGCACGGGATTGCCGGTGACCAGCGCCTTCGACGCCGCGCTGCCGAAATCCGCCGGGAAGCCGAACAGCACGCGCTGCGCCACCGGCGCCAGCGTCTTGTTCGACAGCAGCAGTGCCGCATCGGCGTTGACGAGCACCAGCGGCACGCCGCGCGCCTTGGCCATCATGCCGCCGGGCACGGTCACGTAGCCGCCCATGCCGAGCACCACGTCCGGCTTGCGTCGGCCGATGATGCTGAAACAGGAGACAAACGCGCGGGCCATCTTCAATATGCCGCGCGCGGTATGCATCAAGCCCTTGCCGCGCACACCGGCGAAGTCGATCGAATCCATCTCGATCCTATGCTTTGGCACGATGTCGCGCTCCATGCCGTGCATGGTGCCGAGCCAGGAAACCTGCCAGCCGCGCGCCTGCATCGTCTGGGCGATGGCGAGGCCGGGGAAGATGTGACCGCCGGTACCGGCCGCCATGATCAGGAGGCGCTTCATATGCGGCCTCCCCTCATGAGAACGCGATTCTCATAATCAATACGCAGAAGAATGGCGAGCCCCACACAGTTGATCAGTACACCCGAGCCGCCATAACTCATCAGCGGCAAGGTCAGTCCTTTGGTCGGCAGCAAACCGAGGTTCACACCCATGTTGATGAATGCCTGCACGCCGATCCAGATGCCGATGCCCTTGGCCGCGAGTCCGGCGAAGGTCAGGTCCATCGCGATCGCCTGGCGGCCGATTTCGAAGGAACGCTTGACGATCCAGTAGAACATGGCGACGACGACCAGCACGCCGGCAAAGCCGAGTTCCTCTCCGATCACCGCCAGCAGGAAGTCGGTGTGCGCTTCCGGCAGGTAGTGCAGCTTCTCGACGCTGCCGCCGAGGCCGACGCCGAACAGTTCGCCGCGCCCGAAGGCGATCAGGGAATGCGAGAGCTGGTATGCCTTGCCGAGCGCGTTCTCTTCTTCCCACGGATTGAGATAGGCGAAGATGCGCTCGCGCCGCCAGGGCGAGAGCAGGATCACCATGCTGAAGATGCCGACCAGCGTGGCGCCGATGCCGCCGAACCAAATGCCGTTGATGCCGCCCAGGAACAGGATGCCCATGGCGATACAGACGATTACGCCGAAGGCGCCGAGGTCCGGTTCGAGCAGGAGCAGCAGGCCGACGAAGCCGATGGCGGCGGTCATGGGCAGGAAGCCCTTGGTCAGCTTGTGCATCACTTCCTGCTTGCGCACCGTGTAGTCGGCGGCGTACAGCACGACGAACAGCTTCATCAATTCCGAAGGCTGCAGGTTGAATACCTTGAACGATAGCCAGCGGCGTGCGCCGTTGACACCCTTGCCGATGCCCGGAACCAGGACCAGGGCGAGCAGGACCAGCGTGGCAACGAAGAGGTAAGGCGCGAGCTTCTGCCAGGTTTCGATGCGCACGCGGAAGGCGAGCAGGCCGGCCACCAGGGCGGCGCCGATGTAGACGGCCTGCCGCACCAGGAAGTGCGTATTCTTGTAGTTCGCGTACTTCGGCGAATCCGGCAGCGCGATCGATGCGGAGTACACCATCACCATCCCGAACAGCATCAGGAGCACGACCACCCACACCAGGGGCTGGTCATACTCCATCATCTTCGAACGCTGCACGACGCCGGGCAGCGGCGCGCTTGACGACGAAGACGAGAAGGATGGCAGCGCAAATTTCATGCGATCACCTCGCCGCGGGACAGGGCCACCTCGCGCACGGCGTCGACGAAGACTTGCGCGCGATGGGCGTAGTTCCTGAACATGTCGAGGCTGGCGCAGGCGGGCGACAGCAGCACGGCGTCGCCCGTTTGCGCGAGGTCGGCCGCCTTCTGCACGGCTTCTTCCAGCGAGGAGCAATCGGTCAGTTCGACTCCGGTGTTCGCAAGCGCAGCGCGGATGGCAGCCGCTCCTTGCCGATCAGGAGTACTGAACGGGCATACTTGGCAACCGGCTCGGCCAGCGGAGCGAAATCCTGCCGCTTGCCGTCGCCGCCGGCGATCAGCACGAGGCGGCCGGTGCTGCCCGCGCTGCCGATCTCCGGGCCGAGGCCGTTGAGTGCGGCCACGGTCGCGCCGACATTCGTGCCCTTGCTGTCATCGTAGTAGTCGACACCGCCGATGTTGGCCACCAGCTCGACGCGATGCGGCTCGCCGCGGTATTCGCGCAGGGCGTGCAGCAGCGGCGCCAGCGGCAGGCCGATCGCGCGGCACAGCGCCAGCGCGGCCAGGGAGTTCACGGCATTGTGCAGGCCGCGGATCTTGAGGGCGTCGACCGGCATCAGGTGCTTGACCATGACCGGCACGGGCGCGGTGTCTTTCTTGCGGCGCGGCTTTTCCCCTTCGTCGAGGGCGATCGCGGTGCTGAGCCAGTGGATGCCGTTTTCATTGACCAGGCCGAAGCAATCCGGCTGCGACGGTTCGTCGACGCCGAAGCTGATGCACTGGGCCAGCGGCGATGCCATCTGCATTACGCGGACGTCATCCCGGTTCAGCAGGCGAACCGTCCGTGCACCGAAGATACGCGCCTTGTCGGCGGCGTAGTCGTCCATGCTGCCGTGCCAGTCGAGATGATCCTGGGTGACGTTGAGCACGGTTGCGGCATCGGCCTGCAGGCTGAACGTGGTATGCAGCTGGAAGCTCGACAGTTCGAGCACCCAGGCCTGCGGCAGCTCGTCGTTGTCGAGCGCATTGCGCAGCACGTCCAGCGCCGCCGGGCTGATATTGCCGGCCACGACGGTCTTCAAACCGGCACGGCGGCACAGCAGGCCGGTCAGGCTGGTGACCGTGGTCTTGCCGTTGGTGCCGGTGATGGCAACGACTTTCGGTGTGTAGGCGCGTGCGACGCGCAGGGCAGCGAGCGCCTGTGCGAACAGTTCGATCTCGCCCCACAACGGAATATTCTTTTCGGCGGCGGCCGGGATGATTTCCGCCAGCTCGCGGTTGGGCGCAAGCCCGGGGCTGACGGCGATGAAATCGATGGCGTCCAGCAGGACGGCGGTGAATGCGCCGCCGATGAACTCCGCGCCCGGAATCGCTTCGCGCAACGCAGGCAGGCGCTCCGGCTCGGTGCGCGTATCGGCGACGCGCACGGCGACGCCGAATCGGGCGAGCCAGCGCGCCATCGCCAGGCCGGATTCGCCCAGGCCGAGCACGAGCACGCGCTTGCCTTCGTAGGCCAGGCTCTCTTCCAGGGTCACCGACGGTGCGGGCGGCGTCTCTTCAATGACGGCGTCGGCTGCCGTCGCTTCTTCTTCGGCAGCCGGCTCGTCCATTAGTGGGTCAACGCCGGCAGCGGCGTCGGCAACGCGCTCGTCGACGTCGCCAACGGCCACGTCTTCCGCGTTGTCTCCCTGCTCTTCGTTCACGTTGTTATCCACGCAGTGTTTCCCCAAATTCCCTATTTAACGCAGCTTCAGTGTCGACAGTCCGAACAGCACCAGCATCATCGTGATGATCCAGAAGCGGACCACCACCTTGGTTTCCTTCCACCCCTTCTGTTCGAAGTGGTGGTGCAGCGGCGCCATCAGCAGGATGCGCCGGCCGACGCCGAAACGCTTCTTCGTGTACTTGAAGTAGCTCACCTGGAGCATCACCGACAGCGTCTCGACCACGAAGATACCGCCCATGATGAACAGGACGATCTCCTGGCGGACGATGACTGCGATGGTTCCGAGTGCACCGCCGAGGGCCAGCGCGCCGACGTCGCCCATGAATACCTGGGCCGGATGCGCGTTGAACCACAAGAACGCGAGACCGGCTCCTGCCATGGCCCCGCAGAAGATTAGCAGTTCCGCCGCGCCGGGTATGTGAGGAATAAAGAGGTATTTCGCGTACACCACGCTGCCTGTGAGGTAGGCGATGAGGCCGAGGGCCGATCCGACCATCACCGTCGGCATGATGGCGAGGCCGTCGAGACCGTCGGTGAGGTTGACTGCATTGCTGGTGCCGACGATGACGAAGTAGGTCAGCGCGATGAAGCCCCACACGCCCAGCGGGTAGCTGATGGTCTTGAAGAAGGGGACGATCAGGTCGGCCTTGGGCGGCAGGTCCAGGTTGAAACCGGACTTCACCCAGGCGATGAACAGCTCCAGCACCTGGGTATTGGTCGGCGCCGAGACGGAGAACGCGAGATAGAGCGCGGCGGCGATGCCGATCAGCGACTGCCAGAAGTATTTTTCGCGTGAGGACATGCCCTCCGGGTTCTTGTAGACCACCTTGCGGTAGTCGTCGACCCAACCGATTGCGCCATAGCCGAGAGTCACGACCAGCACCACCCACACGAAGCGGTTGCTCCAGTCAGACCACAGCAGGGTCGAGATGCCGATGGCGAGCAGGATCAGGGCGCCGCCCATGGTCGGCGTGCCGGTCTTGATGAGGTGGGTCTGCGGGCCGTCGGTGCGCACTGCCTGGCCGACCTTCAGACGCGTCAGCATGCGGATCATGGCCGGACCGGCGAGCAGGCCGATCACCAGCGCCGTCAGCGTGGCGAAGACGGCGCGGAAAGTGATGAAGTTGAATACCCGAAGCGGGCCGAGGTCTTGTTGGAAGTATTGTGCTAGCCAGAGCAGCATGTCAGTGAGATCCCTGTCCTTGTTCTGTTGTATTGACGAGGTGCTGGACCACGCGCTCCATCTTCATGAAGCGCGATCCCTTCACCAACGCCGTCGTGCCGGCGGTGACCAGTGCTTCGGCTGCCTGGTTGATCGTTGCGATATCCTCGAAATGCGTTGCGCCGGGCCCGAACGCGCTGCTTGCATGCCGTGCCAGCTGGCCCAGCGTGAGCAGGTGCTCGATGCCCTTGTCGCGTGCATAGTTGCCAACCTCGACATGGAACTGCGGGCCTTCGTCGCCCACTTCGCCCATGTCGCCCAATACCAGCACGCGGGGCGCGGCGGCATGCGACAGTACGTCGATGGCGGCGCGCACCGAATCCGGATTGGCGTTGTAGGTATCGTCGATCACCAGGGCGCCACTCTTTGCCGTCTTGCGCTGCAGGCGGCCGTTCACCGGCGCGAACGCCTCCAGTCCGCGGATGACCGCTTCCTGGGGGAGCCCGATCGCCAGCGCACATGCGGTCGCTGCGAGTGCATTGCGGACGTTGTGCACGCCCGCGGCAGAAAGTGATGCCTGGAACTGTTTCCCACCGGCAGTAATGGACAGGTCACTGCCGAAATCGTTCACCCTGAATGTGCAAGTCACGTCGGCGTCCGGCGACAAACCGAAGCTCATGACCCTGCGCTGGCCTGCATAGCTGCGCCACAGGCTTGTGTAAGTATCATCGGCGGGGAAGACCGCCACGCCGTCGTCGGCCAGCCCGAGGATGACGTTGCCGTTCTCCCTGGCGACGGCTTCCACGCTTTCCATGAATTCCTGGTGTTCGCGTTGGGCATTGTTCACCAGGCCGACCGTGGGTTGGGCGGTCGCCGTGATCGTGGCAATTTCGCCAGGATGGTTCATGCCGAGTTCCACCACTGCCGCCTTGCAGCCGGCGTCGAGCCGGAACACGGTGAGCGGAACGCCGATATCGTTGTTCAGGTTGCCGCGGGTGGCAAGGATGTTGTCGGGGCCGTAAGCGGCCGCCAGGATGGAGGCGACCATTTCCTTCACGGTCGTCTTGCCGTTGCTGCCGGTGACGCCGATGACGGGGATCTTGAACTGCCGGCGCCAGTACGCGCCGATTTCATTGAGCGCGAGGCGCGTATCCGGCACTACCAGCGCGGGGACAGTCAGGCCGTCCGGCACGCGTTCCACGACCACGGCGGCTACGCCCTTGGCCGCCACATCATTCAGAAAATCATGCGCATCGAAACGTTCGCCGCGCAGGGCGACGAACAGATTGCCAGGTGCTACCTGACGGCTGTCGGTCGAGACGCCGTCGAATGCTGCATCTGCCGCAGGATTGTTCACAATCGCGGCTTGTGAAATCCACGGCTGCAGTTGAGCCAATGACGATTTCATCAGTTTGTTCCCTTCATTGTTGCCCGTGCAGCCAGCGCAAGCGCGGCATGGTCTGCATCCAAAAACGGCAATTTCTTGCCTTTGATTTCCTGGTAGGACTCGTGCCCCTTGCCGGCAAGGAGGACGACGTCGCTTTTCGCGGCATGCCGCACCGCCCACAGGATGGCGGAGGCACGGTCTTCGATCACATGCAGCGCATCCTTGGCGAGGCGCGCGGTATCGATTCCGGCGACGACCTGTTCAAGAATCTTGCCCGGGTCTTCGCTGCGCGGGTTGTCGCTGGTGGCCACGATATGGTCCGCCGCCTGCGCCACCTTGCCCATCTGCGGGCGCTTGCCCGGGTCGCGGTCGCCGCCGCAGCCGAACACGCACCACAGGCGGCCGTTGCGCTGGCGCGCCACCTCGCGCAGGGTGGACAGGGTCTTTTCGAGCGCGTCCGGGGTATGCGCGTAGTCGATGACGATCAGCGGCGCATCCTGTCCGCCGAGCTGTTCCATGCGCCCGGGCACCGGGGTCAGGGCCTCCACGGCCTCGAGTGCTGCGCGGATGTCGATGCCCCGCGCCAGCAGCGCACCGGTCACGCCGAGCACGTTGCTCACATTGAATTGCCCCACCAGCTGCGTCTTGACCTGAGCCGATGCGCCGGGAGCTTCGAGACGGAACACGGTGCCGCCGTGGCTGGTACGGATATCGCTCGCGCGCAGCACAGGCACGCTGCCCGCGTTCCTGCCCACGGTGGTATAGCCGGTGATCTGCACCGCCGGACGTGTTTTCTGCAAGTGCGCCACCAGCCGCAGCCCCATGTCGTCGTCGAGGTTGATGACCGCATGCTCCAGGCCGGGCCAATCGAACAGCGCGCGCTTGGATGCCTCGTAGGCGTCCATCGTGCCGTGGTAATCGAGATGGTCGCGCGTGAAATTGGTGAACAGCGCGACATTGAAATGCATGCCGTTCAACCGCCCCTGGTCGAGGCCGATCGAGGATGCCTCGATGGCAAGCGCCTGCGCGCCGGCGGTGCGCAACTGCGCCATCCGGCGCTGCAGCTGGACGGCGTCGGGCGTGGTGTAGCCGGTCACGTTGAAGCCGCCGTGCTGCCCGTTGCGATAGAGCGCCGCGCCGAGCGTACCGACCACTGCCGTCGGTTGGCCCAGGCGCGACAGCGCCCTGCCCAGCCACTGCGTGCAGGATGTCTTGCCGTTCGTCCCCGTGACGGCCACGGTAAACATGGCGGCGTCGGGCTGGTCGTAATACGCGTTCGCGATTTCGCCGGCCTGCTCCTTCAGGTTTTCCACCGCGAGGTGCGGAAGCGCCAGCTTGTCGTCCCAGGTGAAATCCTTTGCCTCGTAGACCACTGCGCGCGCACCGGCCTCGACGGCGCGCTCGATGTAATCGCGGCCGTCGGCGGCATCGCCGGGATAGGCAAAAAAGACATCGCCCGGCGAGATGTTCCTGGAATCCGAGGTCAGCTGCGCCTTGGGCGCATTGGCATGCAGCCAGGAGAGGATATCGGCCATGGCAGTGGTCGGCGTTGCACTCATCACATGCTCTCCTCGACAGGATTGGCCGGCACGATGATGTCGGTCACGGTGGAGTCGGGCGGAACGTTCAGGGCGCGCAGTGCGCTCGCGGTCACGGCGGAGAACACCGGCGCGGCGACCTGTCCGCCGTAGTGGAAGCCGTTGGACGGCTCGTCGACCATGACCGCCACGACGATGCGCGGGTCCGAAACAGGGGCGAATCCGACGAAGGAGGACACATATTTGTTGGCGTACTGCCCGCCCACCAGCTTGTGCGCGGTGCCGGTCTTGCCGGCCACTCGGTAGCCAGGCACCTGGGCCTTCGGCGCGGTGCCTTCGGGACCGGCGGCCATCTCGAGCATGATGCGCAGTTCGCGCGCGGTCTTCTCGGAAATCACGCGCTGGCCGATCGGCTGGTCGCCTGCCTTCTGCAGCGTCAGCGGAATGATGTCGCCGTCGCGCGCAAAAATCATGTACGAGTGCGCGACCTGGATCAGCGAGGTCGAAATGCCGTGGCCATAGCTCATGGTCGCCTGCTCGATCGGCTTCCAGGACTTGTGCGGGCGCACGCGGCCGGCAACGGCGCCGGGGAAGCCGAGCTTCGGCTGCTGGCCGAATCCGACCGTGGTGAACATGTCCCACATCTGCTGCGGCTGCAGCTGCAGCGCCAGTTTGGCGGTGCCGACGTTGGACGATTTCTGCAGCACGCCCTGCACCGTCAGCACGCCGTGAGGGTGCGCGTCGCCGATGGTAGCCCTGCCGATCGTGAGCTTGCCCGGCGCGGTCTGGATATTGGAGAACGGTGTGACGAGCCGGTTTTCCAGCGCCAGTGCGATCGGGAAGGGCTTGAGCGTCGAACCCGGCTCGAAGGTATCCGTCATCACCCGGTTGCGCAGCTGGGCGCCGGTGAGCTTGGCGCGGTCGTTCGGGTTATAGGTCGGCAGGTTGACCAGAGCCAGCACCTCGCCGGTTTTCACGTCGAGGATGACCATCGCGGCGGCCTTGGCCTTGTGCTTCTCGACCGCTTCCTTCAGGTGCGAATAGGCGATGTACTGCAGCTTGCGGTCGATCGACAGCGCGAGGTCCTTGCCGTCGTGCGGCAGGCGCACCGATTCGATGTCCTCGACGATGCGCCCGAGCCGGTCCTTGATCACGCGGCGGCTGCCGTTGACGCCGGCCAGCGTCTTCTGGAACGCGAGCTCCATGCCTTCCTGGCCGATGTCCTCGACATTGGTGAAGCCGACCACGTGCGCCATCACGTCGCCGTCCGGGTAGTAGCGCTTGTACTCGCGGCGCATACCGATGCCGGGAACGTTGAGCGCGGAGACCTTGTCGGTAACATCCTGCTCGACCTGGCGCTTCAGGTAGACGAAGGTGCGGTCGGAATCGAGCTTCTTGCGCAAATCCTTCTCGCTCATGTCGAGCAGCCTGGCGAGCTCGCGGATCTTGTCGGCGGGCGCTTCGAGCACGTCTTCCGGGATCGCCCATACCGCCTTGACCGGCATGGACGATGCCAGCACCTGGCCATTGCGGTCGGTGATCTTGCCGCGGGTGGCGGGCAGCTCCAGTGTTCGGGCATAGCGCGAGGCGCCCTGCTTCTGCAGGAATTCGGTGGAGATACCCTGCAGCCAAAGCGCGCGGCCGGCGAGCGCGGCGAAGCCGGCAAACAGCGCAAACAGCACGACGCGCGAGCGCCATACCGGCAGCTTGAGCGCGAGCACCGGGCTGGCGCTGAACTGGACACCCTTGCCGGCCGCTGTGCGTGAGGCGGCGCGCATCACTGGCCTCCCTGCGTCAGGTACTGGGTGCGGTCAGGGGTGACGGGGACCATGCCGAGGTCGCGCCGGGCGTTGGCTTCGATGCGTGCGTGCTTGGCCAGCGTGGACT
>Ga0196971_1000550_pt1 | contig 26522 bp, 26 predicted proteins | sample S1v_1013CmetaG_FD_148660 | JGI IMG/M metagenome (GOLD analysis project Ga0196971, IMG submission 148660) | Soil microbial communities from Anza Borrego desert, Southern California, United States - S1+v_10-13C | ecosystem: Environmental > Terrestrial > Soil > Desert | place: USA: California...
CTGCACCCGGGCGACCGCGTGCTGCTGTACATGCGCAACCATCCGCGTTATCTCGAAGTGCTGTGGGCGGCATGGTGGGCCGGCCTGGTCGTGGTGCCGGTCAATGCCAAGCTGCACACGAAGGAAGTCGAATGGATCGTCGACAATGCGCAGGCGCGCTGGGCCTTCGTGACCGCGGACGTCGCGCCCGCGCCGCTGGCCGGGCTGGAGCGCCAGGTGGATGTCGAGTCGCCGGCTGCCGACGCGCTGCTTGCCCCGGCCGAGGACATGAGTGCGGTGCCGGTTGCGGAACGGGCCGCCGGGGATACCGCGTGGCTGTTCTACACCAGCGGCACCACCGGACGTCCGAAGGGGGTGATGATCACGCATCGCAACCTGATGACGATGGGAATGACCTACTTCGTCGACGTCGACAACATATCCGCCGCGGATGCGATCGTCTACGGCGCGCCGATGTCGCATGGCGCCGGGCTTTACGCGATTCCCCACCTGATGGCGGGCGCGCGCCATGTGGTGCCGCTGTCCGGTGGCGTGGATCCCGCCGAGCTGTTCGCGCTCGGGCGCGCGCTCGGTCCGCTGTCGACCTTCGCCGCCCCCACTATCGTCAAGCGCCTCGTCGACCATGCGGAAGAAACCGGGCTGACGCCCGCAGACGCGGCAAGCGCGTTCAAGACCATCGTCTACGGCGGCGCGCCGATGTACGTCGCCGACATCCGGCGCGCGCTGCGCGTGATGGGGCCGCGCTTCGTGCAGATCTACGGCCAGGGTGAAACGCCGATGGTCGGCACCGCGCTGTCGCGTCGGCATCTGGCCGATACCGGCCACCCGCGCTACCTGGAGCGGATCGCATCGGTCGGCGTGGCGCAAACCGCGGTGCGCATCCGGGTCGCGGATGAACAGGGCCGGGAACTGCCGGTGGGCGAAATAGGAGAAGTGCTGGTCAAGGGCGACAGCGTGATGGCCGGCTACTGGCGCAACGAACAGGCAAGCGCCGCCGCGATACGCGACGGCTGGCTGTTTACCGGGGATGTCGGCTGCCTCGACGCGGACGGTTTCCTTACGCTCAAGGACCGCAGCAAGGACCTGATCATCAGCGGCGGCTCCAACATTTATCCGCGCGAAGTGGAAGAGGTGCTGCTGACCTGCGCCGGCGTGGCGGAGGCCGCGGTGGTCGGCGCGCCCGACCCGGAATGGGGCGAGGCGGTGGTCGCCTTCGTGGTGCCGGTCGCCGGCACGCAACTCACGGAGGCGGCGCTGGACCGGCATTGCCTGGAACAGATCGCCCGCTTCAAGCGGCCCAAGCGCTACCTGATCGTCAGCCAGCTGCCGAAAAATAATTACGGCAAGGTACTCAAGACGGCGCTGCGGGAACAGCTGGCGGCGCAGAGCGTGTAGCCGGCGTCGAGGCGGACAACCTGAGTTGGCGCCGCGCGCCTTCCGGTGGAACCACCTGCTAGAACTCTTCCCAGTCTCCCCCGGCGGAGGGAGAGTGCGCCGCAGGAAGGCGTTCGGTCTTCACCGCGCGGCGCGGCGCCGGCGCCGGACGTGCTGCCGCGCTTGCCCTTGCCGGCGCGGCGGCGACCGCGAGCGCCGACTGTTGCGCATCGACCTTGAAGACGCTGACCAGCTGCTGCAGCTTGTGCGCCTGCTCCTGCATTGCCTGTGCGGAAGCGGCCGCCTCCTCGACCAGCGATGCGTTCTGCTGCGTGACTTCATCCATCTGCGACACAGCCTGGTTGATCTGCTCGATGCCCGCGGTCTGTTCCTGGCTGGCGGCCGAGATCTCGGCCATGATGTCGGTCACTTGCTTTACCCCTTCGACCACCTCGTGCATCGTGGTGCCGGCTTCGTTGACCAGGCGCGAGCCGTTGTCGATCTTTTCCACCGAGTCGCTGATCAGCGCCTTGATTTCCTTCGCCGCGCCGGCGCTGCGCTGCGCCAGGTTGCGCACTTCAGCCGCCACCACCGCGAAGCCGCGGCCCTGTTCGCCGGCGCGCGCCGCTTCCACCGCCGCGTTCAGCGCGAGGATATTGGTCTGGAAGGCGATGCCGTCGATCACGCTGATGATGTCGACGATCTTGCGGGCCGAGTCGTTGATCGAACCCATCGTCGTCACGACTTCGGACATGACCGATCCGCCCTTGCCGGCGATGTTCGATGCGGATTGCGCCAGCGTGTTCGCCTGGCGCGCATTGTCGGCATTCTGCTTGACGGTCGAGGTCAGCTCCTCCATCGAGGAAGCGGTTTCCTCGAGTGAACTGGCCTGCTGTTCGGTGCGCGACGAGAGCTCCATGTTGCCGCTCGCGATCTCCGACGACGCGGCGCCGATGGTATCGGTACCCTTGCGCACTTCGGCGACGATCTTCGCGAGGCTGTCGTTCATGTGCTTCAAGGCTTCCATCAGCTGCGCGGCTTCGTCCTTGCCGGTCACCTCGATGCGGCTGGTAAGGTCGCCCGAGGCCACCGTTTGTGCGACCTGGACCGCGTTGGCGATCGGGACGATGATGCTGCGCACCAGCAGGAAAGCCGCGGCGCCGCCGGCGGCAACCACGAAGATCACGGCGCCGAACAGCAGCATGCTGGTGGTCTTGTGGCTTGCGGCCGACTCCGCCACCGAGGCTTGCGCCATCTTGTTCGACTGGTCGAGCGCGTAGGCGACGATGGCCTCGAGTCTTTCGGTGGGAGCCCGGTCCATGCCCTTGACTGCAGCGTCCACCGCGTGGGCGCTATCCTTGTTCGCGACATCGAATTGCTTCAGCGCGTCGAGATATTTGGCTTGCAGCTCTGCCAGGGCTTTCTGCGCTTCGCCCGCGCCGGAAGCGTCCAGGCCGGCTTTGGCGAGCACGTCCTTCAGATGCGCGAGGCTGGCTTGCGCGGCGTCGCCTTCCTTGGCGAACGCCTGGCGGTACTTGTCGAAGCTTGCCTGGTCGTTCCCGCGCAGCAGGATATTCTTCCATTCCTGGATCTGCGTCTTGAACTGCACCTGCGCATGCCGCGCGCTGTCGATCGCATCTTCCATCAGGATGGCGCGTTCCAGCGCCCGGGCGGTGCGCGCGTTGCTGTCGGCAAGTGCATGCCAGCCCTGGATACCGACGATGGCCACTGCGGCCAGCAACATGCCGGCCAGCAGATAGAGCCGGGTACTGATCTTCATGTTTGAAATGGTCATAGTCTTCCCCTTTGCAACGGCGGATGCCGTGCTGTCAGCTTGCGGGGAACCCGAGGTATGTCCTGCCGGCGCCCGCCTGCTCCGTTTCAGTGCGTGTACCTTCACCGCACCGCCCGGTCGCCTGCAGCAAAGATGACCGGCTGCAGGCGGGCGTCGAATGGCAACGCAAGCCGCAGCGTTTTTGCTTGCGTGATTGCGTGCTGGCGATACGGGATAGGTACGGGACGTACGGGCGCCATCGTCGATTTTGCGCCCGATCCAAACATCGTAGACGAAGCATTAATTTCCGTAAAGGAAAACCATGACGCGTGCATTGCCTTCCAGACGAGCGCCGCGATAAATCGCGCTGGCCGTGCACCGGAACATGCCGGGAGAGGGATCAGGTTTCCTGGTCCGGGGGCGTATCGGCGTCCATGCCCCACTCGTGCCAGTCTTCGCCAAACAGCTCGACCGGATGCTGGGTGCGTTCCGAGCCGTTGCCGCAGGCGAGCGAATCTGACGGGCAGTACTTGTCGCAGCCCCAGCAGAGGCGCTCGGGATGCTTCGGATGCAAGGGGAATTTCTTGGCCATTCGGATGCCTGCTGCATGGGGGCGAGACCGGTGCGGTCCCGCATGCGATTCTACACGGCGTACATGCCGCCGCGGGCGGCGCGAATGCCGCACAAGCGGCTGACGCTCAGCGCTTTTCCATGAACGCGGCGAGACGCTTGACACCCTCGTCCAGCCGCTCGATGGAACTTGCGAAGCACCAGCGCACATAGCCTTCGCCTTCCGGTCCGAACGCATTGCCGGGCGCAAGGCCGAGCTTCGCGTCGACCACCAGCCGCTTGCACAGGGACAGCGTGTCTCCGGCGCCGTCGACGCGGAAGAACAGGTACATCGCGCCCTTCGGCTTCGGTGTCGCGATACCCGGCAGCGCGTTGAGCCTTTCATACAGGAAGTCGCGCGCCGCCTGGTAGCGGGCGACGGTATGGGCGATGATTTCCTCGCCGCGCTCGATTGCGACGATGCCCGCACGCTGCACGAAGCCCGGCGCGCACGAGGTGTTGTATTCGATCAGCTTGCCGAGATCGGCCATCAGCGGCAGCGGCGCGACCACCCATCCGAGGCGCCAGCCGGTCATCAGCCAGGACTTGGAAAAGCTGTTTGCCGACACCAGCCGGTCTTCCGGCTGCGCGATGTCGAGGAAGGAGGGCGCGCAGGACTTCACGCCGGGCTGGCCGTCGTACACCAGGCGTTCATACACGTCGTCGGCGAGGATCCAGATGCCGTGGCGGCGGCAGTGCGCGAGGATGACTTCCTGCTGTTCCCTGGTAATCACCCAGCCGGTCGGATTGTTCGGCGAATTGATGAGCACCGCCTTCGTGCCGGGCGTGAGCGCGTCGATCAGCTGCTGCACGTCGAGTTCCCAGGTCTTGCCGCCGTTCTTTCCGAACTGGAGCGGCACCTTCACCACGTCTGCGGACAGGATCTTCGGGATTTCAGTAAGGTTGGGCCACAGGGGCGTCACCGCCACCACGCGGTCGCCGGGATTGATGATGAGCTGCGACAGCAGCATCAGCGCCGACACGCCGGAAGAGGTCACCGCGATGCGGCCCGGATCGACCGGACGGTGCAGTGCCGACAGGTAGCCTGCGATCGCTGCGCGCAGCGGCGGGATGCCGAAGTTGTGCGTGTAGAAGGTATCGCCGGCGTCCAGCGCCTGCTTGGCCGCCTCGCGGATGAACGCCGGCGTCTCCTGGTCCGGCTCGCCGAACCAGAACGGCAGCACGCCTTCGAGGCCGATGCCGGCATTGGCGACTTCGCGGATGCGCGACGCGCCGAGGTCTTGCACGGCGGCGCGCGCGGCCGGCAGGGAAGGGGAGTTCAGAAGCATAGGATGATCCGGTTGGCGAGATCGACAACGAAGGCGGGACGCAGGTATCCGACGAAGGCAAGCGCCAGCACCGCCGCCAGGGCGGCGCCGAGCAGCAGACGCTTGAGCCGGTCGCGCATGGTCACGGTGATGTATCAGGCCGGTACGGCTTGCGGCCGCACGATCGCCTTTTCATTGATCGGCAGGTTCACCAGCGCGGCGAACACGCCGAGCGCGATGGTGATGCCCCAGACGACATCGTAGCTGCCCTGCTTCGTGAACACGTAGCCGCCCAGCCACACGCCGAGGAAGCTGCCGACCTGGTGCGAGAAGAACACGAAGCCCGACAGCATCGACAGGTACTTCACGCCGAAGATGCCGGCGATCAAGCCGTTGGTCAGCGGCACCGTGGACAGCCACAGCAGGCCCATCGCGCAGGCAAACACATAAACCGACCAGGACGACAGCGGCGCCAGCAGGAACAGGCTGATCACCACCGCGCGGCTAATGTAAATCGACGACAGCAGGTAGCGCTTGGGCAGGAAGCCGCCGAGCTTGCCGGCATAGTAGGACCCGAAGATGTTGAACAGGCCGATCAGCGCCAGCGCCATCACCGCCACGTTCGGATCCATGATGCCCTTGTCCTTCAGGTAGGCCGGCATGTGCACGCCGATGAACACCACCTGGAAGCCGCATACGAAATAGCCGGCCACCAGCAGCAGGAAGGGGCGGTAGGCGAAGGCTTCGCGGACCGCTTCCATGATGCTCTGCTGCGGACCGGAGGATTTTTCCTGTGGCATTTCGCGCAGGCCGAACGCCATCGGCAGCATCACCAGCGCGACCAGCGCGGCGAGGATGAAGAACGCGTTCTGCCAGCCGGTCGAGGAAATCAGCTGCTGCTCCACCGGCATCATCACGAACTGGCCGAACGAGCTGGCCGCCGAGGAGATGCCGAAGGCCCAGGAACGCTTCGCTTCGGGGGCGGTGCGGCCGATGATGCCGCTGACCGCGCCGAATGCGGTGCAGGCCAGCGCGGCGCCGATCAGGATGCCGGAACCGACCACGAACGCCACCGGCTGCGCCACGGTCGCCATCCACAGCAGGCCGCCGACATAGAGCAGCGCGCCGGCAATGACGACCCGGGCGGTGCCGAAGCGGTCGGCCGCCATGCCGGCGAACGGGCCGAAGGCGCCCCACAGCAGGTTTTGCAGTGCCAGCGCCAGCGAATAGGTCTCGCGCGTCCAGCCGTGGGTCTGCGAAATCGGCTGCAGCCAGAAACCGAAACCGTGCCGCACGCCCATGGCGAGCGTCAGGACGAGGCCGCTGGCGATCAGGACGGTTTTGAGCGTCGGGTGGCGGGTGGCGGTAAGCATCGCTGTCTCGCAAGTGATCAGAAGGAACAGTCGAGTGTAGCGCAAAGCGAAAAAGCATGTGGACCGTTGGTTTCACCGGGCCAGGGTACATCGCTGGTGCATAACGGAAAGCGCCTTGGCCGCCATGCCGGCATTCACCTTGAACAGAAAGAAACTTTGTGGCGCGTCAAAAACCCTCTGGTGCCGTTTTTGTCTTAAATCTTTGGACAGGACAACAGAAAGGAATTCCGATGGCGGCATTGACAGGCAGGTCGGCGCAACGAGGACGGGCGGCGAGTGATTGCGCCTGATTCCTCCACCGCGGGCGCCAGGCGGCGCCGCCGGGGCGCAGCATGAGTGCACAGGAAGAGCGCAGCCGGCGCGTGCCGGACCTGCTGCGCGCACGCGACCTGCTGACCGCCGCCGTGTTCCTGGCGTCGCTGCTGGTGACCTATCAGCTCTGGATGGATGCCGCGCGCAGCGCCGCGCAGGCGGTGCAGAGCGTATTCGATTACCGGGTGCGCGACATGAACGAGCGCATCCGGCAGCGGCTGATGATCTATGAGCAGGTGCTGCTGGCGACCAAGGGCTTGTTTGCCGCCAGCGAGAATGTCGACCGCGCCGCGTTTCGAGGCTTTGTCGATACCCTGAATCTGTCCGGCAATTATCCGGGCATCCAGGGCATCGGCTATGCCGTTGTCATCCGGCCGCATGAGCTCGCGCGGCATGTCGCCGCAGTGCGCGATGAGGGATTTTCGGACTACCTCGTGCGGCCGGAAGGCAGGCGCGATCTCTACACCGCGATCGTGTTCCTCGAGCCTTTCTATGGCAGGAACCTGCGCGCCTTCGGGTATGACATGTATTCCGAACCGATCAGGCGCATGGCGATGGACAGGGCGCGCGATACCGGGGAAGCGACCCTGACGGGCAAGGTGACGCTGGTGCAGGAAGGCGGCAACGGGGCGCAGGCCGGCTTCCTGATGTACCTTCCTGTGTATCGCAACGACGCGACGCAGGAGGCGCAGGAGCGGCGGCGCGACCGCATCGCCGGCTGGGTCTACGCGCCGTTCCGCATGGTCGATTTCATGCGCGGCTTGTCCGAGCAGCTGGACGACAATATCGACGTGGAAATCTATGACGGCGCCAGCCTGTCGGACGAGGCGCGCATGTTCGATTCGAACCGGAACCTGCGAGCGCTGGCGACGCAGCACCGCCTGCGGCACCTGAGCCGCATGGAAATCGCGCACCATTCCTGGACGATTGCGATTGCGGCGCTGCCGGTTTTCGAGCAGCGGGCCGACGCCGGGCGCGCGCAGCTGATCCTGCAGGCGGGCATCAGCATCAGCCTGCTGCTCGCGCTGCTGATGTGGATTTTCCTCGACGATCGGGCGCGCGCCCTGCATGCGGCCAACCAGGCAATGCAGCTTGCGCTGTACGACACGCTTACCGGCTTGCCGAACCGCAAGCTGCTCGACGAAAGGCTGCGCCAGGCGCTCGCGATCGCCCGGCGCAATGGTTCCAACACTGCGCTGCTGTTCATCGACCTCGACAAGTTCAAGCCGGTCAACGACAACTACGGCCACGCCTATGGCGACCTGCTGCTCAAGGAAGTCGCGCAGCGCTTGCAGGGCTGCATGCGCGAGTCGGATACCGCATCCCGCCTCGGAGGGGATGAATTCGTCGCGCTGCTGCCGAATGTGGAGGGCGAACATGACGTGATGGTGGTGGCGCAAAAAATCCTCGACACGCTCAACCAGCCTTTCGTGATCGCGGGCCACACGTTCGACATCTCGGCGTCGATCGGCGCGGCGATCTCGCCGCGCGATGGCCGCGACGGCAAGGCGCTGATGCGCAGCGCCGACCTGGCGATGTACGAGGCGAAGAACCGCGGGCGCAGCAACGTGCAGTTCGCGCGGCAGGAAGGCGGCGCGGAATGAGGCAACCGTTCAGGCAAGGTGACGGGATGCCTCGCGCAGGCTGAGCGCTGACAGCATGGTGCGATGATCCTGCAGGAAAGCGCGTACCGCGCCGGGATCGGTCTTCGCGTATTCCCGCAACGCCCAGCCGATCGCCTTTCGGATGAAGAACTCCTTCTCGCCGGCCAGCAGAACGCAATACGCGAACAGCTGGCGCGTATCGGTCTGCGTCTTGTGCTTCAGGTGCGCCAGCAGAGCCGCCCGGCGCAGCCACATGTGATCGTCGCGCACCCAGCGCTCCATGGCGGCCGCGGTGATGGCGCGCTGCAGAAGCAGCAGGCGTCCGGCCAGCATCGTGGCCACCGGGTCGACCAGGTCCCACCATGCGCCTTCCCGGATCAGTTGCTCATACAGCGGCAGCGAGGGCGACGCGATGTACTGCCGGTGCCGGATCGCGAATTCGATAGCGGCGTATTTTTCCTCGCGGTGCGGCAGTTGCCACAGCGCCCGCACGCCCTCCTCGTAGTCGGCCTGCGACGCCGGCGCGAATCGTTCCTTCATCGCACGCAGCACCGGTTCGAGATCCGGCTTCTGCACGCCGTGAAAGGGCATGTCGGTTTTCATGTAGGCGGCCATCTGCCGCGCCTTTTCCGGGTCGGCCCGCCGGCGCAGTGCATCGCCGACGAAGCGCGCCAGGGCTTGCGCGGAAAAGCCGGGGGGCGTGTCGTTTCTCGCTGCTTGCATGCTGCCGTCCTTCCTGTCTAGGTCCGCCCCGGGGCCGCCGGCATCGCCCCTAATCAGCCACGGGCGGCGTACGGCGCGGCAGCTTCACCACGCCCCTCGCTATTGCGGAGGGTAAAAGCATGCTCGGCATCCGAGGAAGGGTACTACAATCGGCTTTGATTTACGTACGCCGGTTATGTATTGTTCATTGCAACAACCTTAGCTGCGGAGGAAGCCATGTCGTTATTCGCCAAGATCCTGGCCGGGCTTGTGCTCGCCATCCATGTGTATATCGTGCTGCTGGAAACCGTGATGTTCCGTACGCGCGGCCGCCGCGTGTTCGGGCTTTCACCATCGCAGGTGGAGATGATGGCGCCGGCGATGTCGAACCAGGGATGCTACAACGGCTTTCTCGTTGCCGCGCTGGCTGTCGGCTTTCTGCATCCGCAGCCGGCAGTCGCGGCGGCCTTCACCGCGTTCGGACTCAGCTGTGTCGCGGTGGCCGGCATCTGGGGCGCGGTCACGGTGCAGAAGCGCATCCTGTACGTGCAGACCGTGCCCGCGGTGCTGGCGCTGCTCGCATTCCTGCTCGCGGACTAGCGCCGCGCCATACTTACGCAGAAAGGAAGCCCCGCACCAGGTCGATCTGTTCCGGCACGTTCAGCGCGGGCGCGTGGCCGCAGCCGGGGATCACCGCGAGCTGCGCGCACGGGCCGCGCCGCGTCATTTCTTCCGCCGTCTCCTGGAGCAGCAGGTCGGAATCGACACCGCGCAGCACCAGCGTCGGCATGGTGAGCGCATCGTATTGTTCCCACAGGTCGTAATCGTCCGGATAGACGATGAACTGCCGCACCATCGCCGGGTCGTAGTGCGGCGTTACCTTGCCGTTAGGCATGCGGCGGGTCGAGGTTTCGGTCATGCGCCGCCACTGCGCGTCGCTTTGCCAGCCATACGGCTTGTACACGGTGCGGAAAAAGCCTTCCAGCTCGGTCACGGTGTCGAACTGCGGCGGATTGCCCGCATACGCCTTGATGCGTTCGATCGCGGCCGATGCCAGCGACGGCCCGTTGTCGTTCAGGACCAGGTGCGAAATGCGTCCCTTGAGCGTGGTCGCGCCGGCCACCGTGCCGATCGCGCCGCCCATCGACGTCCCCACCCAGCGTAGCTTGTCGAAGCCGAGCTGGTCGACCAGCGACAGCGCCAGCTGCGCATAGAACGCGAGGCAGTATTCCTTGTCCGGATCGGGGCTCCACTGCGACAGCCCGCGGCCGATGGTATCCGGGCAGATGATGTGATAGCTGCCGGCCAGCGCGCCGGCAAGGTCGTCGAAGTCGCGGCCGGTGCGCGCCAGGCCGTGCCACATCACGAGCGGCGGCGCGCCCCTGCGGCCCCATTCGACGAAATGGATTTCACGATCACAGCAGCGCAGGTAGTGCGAGGTCGGGTTCATCAGGATCTCCAGGTACGCAATTTGCCGACGATGCCCGTCGGGAAGAAATACACCGAAAGAATGAACAGCACGCCCAGCCAGAGCAGCCAGCGGTCGGGCGACAGCAGCGCCGACAGCAGCGGCACGCCTTCCGTCGCGCTGGCGCCGAGCGCCATCAGGTCCTGCAGGTAGCTTTGCGCCAGCACGAACACGGTGGCGCCGACGATCGCGCCGTACATCGTGCCCATGCCGCCGATCACCACGATCAGCAGGATGTCGATCATGATCTCGAAGGACAGCGAGGTGTCCGGCCCGTTGTAGCGCAGCCAGATCGCGAGCAGGCAGCCGGCGAGCGTCGCGAACACGGCGCCCAGCACGTTCGACCAGGTGCGGTACACCACCGTCCGGTAGCCGATCGCCTCGGCGCGGAAATCGTTTTCGCGGATCGCCTGCAGCACCCGCCCGAACGGCGAATTGACGATGCGCAGCATCGCCAGGAACAGCAGCAGCGCCGCGAAGAACACGATGTAATACGTGATGAAGCGGCCGTCGAGCCAGGCGCCGAGGAAGGGTTCCTCGGCCAGCTGGAAGGAGGGCGCAAGCATGTCGGGCAGCTTGAAGTTCAGTCCGTCCTCGCCGCCGGTGATTTCCGACAGCTGGGACGCCAGCGTCTGGAAGGCCGAGGCGACCGCCAGCGTGATCATCGCGTAGAAGATCGCACGCACCCGCAGCGAGAACAGGCCGATCACCAGAGACAGCACCAGCGACAGCGCGATCGCGCCGAGCGCGCCGGCTGCCAGGCTGCCCCAGCCGGGACCGAGCCGGGTGCTGGCGATCGCGATGCCGTAGGCGCCGATGCCGAAGAACATGGTGTGCGCGAACGACACGATGCCGGTATAGCCGAGCAGCAAGTCATAGCTCGCCACCAGCACGATGAAGATCAGGATCTTGGCCGCGACGTTGAGCGGCTTGGCGCCCGGGAACAGGAAGGGCGCGAACGCCAGCCCGAGCACGATCACGGTCAGGACCGCCGCCAGCACGCGGCTGCGGGGCAGGTCGTGGGAAAGGAATCGGGTCATCATCGATTGGTCACCGGATAAACGCCTTGCGGACGCCACAGCAGGATGGCGACCATCAGCAGGATGTTGGAGAACAGCGCGATCTTCGGCGCCAGGAAGCCGGTGTAGTTCGCCAGCAGGCCGACCAGCAGCGCGCCGAGGAAGCAGCCGGCGGTCGAGCCGAGGCCGCCGATGATGATCACGATGAAGATCAGCACGTTGACCTGCGCGCCCATCTGCGGCGTCACGTTCTGCTGGTACAGGCCCCACATCACGCCGCCCAGGCCGGCCAGCGCGGAGCCCGCGATGAACACGCCCACGAACAGCCGCCGGATGCGATAGCCGAGGCTTTCCACCATCTCGCGGTCCTGCACGCCGGCACGGATCAGCAGGCCGAGCTTGGTGCGGTTGAGCACCAGCACCAGGATCGCGAACACCGTCAGGCCGACCACCACGGCGGCGAGGCGATACTTCTCGATCGCGGCGTCGCCGAGGAACAGCGAGCCGCGCAGCGATGCCGGCAGCGGCAGCGGGATCTGCTGCGGCCCCCAGATCACCTTGATCAGCTCTTCGCCGACCACCATGCCGCCCATCGTGATGAGGATCTGCTTCAGGTGCTGGCCGTAGACCACACGCACCAGCACGCGCTCGAAGACCGCGCCGAGCACGCCGGCGACCAGCATCGCGGCGACCATCGCCGCCGCGATCGCGGCCAGGTTGTGCGCCAGGCTGTCGGAGCCGGCGAGCTCCGGCAGCGCGCCCATGGTCGACACCGCGACGAAGGCGCCGAGCGCGATGAACACGCCGTGGCCGAAGTTGAGCACGTCCATCAGGCCGAAGATCAGCGTCAGGCCGGATGCGATGATGAAGATGATCATTCCCATCGCCAGTCCGGCCGCAGTCAGCGTGACCCAGGTCGGCGCCGAGCCGATGAAGGGCAGCGCGGCGAACGCGAGCGCCGGGACGAGGGCGAGCGGCGCCCAGTCGATCTGTTTCAGGACCGGCGGGGCGCTTGCCTGCGCCGCCGGCTGGATTGCTGTCTGTTCCATGCCTGCTCCCTTCAGTGATGCGCCGCCAGCGACAAGCCGAGCAGCCGCATCTGCAGCGCCTCGTCTTCCGCCAGCTCCGCCATCGGTCCGCGATGCACGATCCTGCCGTCGTCCATCACCGCCACCGTATCGCCCAGCTGCTTCGCGAAGTTGAAGTTCTGCTCCACCAGCAAGATCGTGGTATCGGTCTGCTTCAGTTCGCGGAAGGCATTGATCATGTTGGCAATGATTGCCGGCGCCAGTCCCTTGCTTGGTTCATCGATCAGCAGCAGCTTGCGCGGTTCGACGATCGCGCGCGACACCGCCAGCATCTGCTTCTGTCCACCCGACAGCTTGCCGGCCGGATGCAGCCAGAACTTCTTCATCGCAGGAAACAGCGTGAAGATCCATTCCAGGCGTTTGCCGTCGATGTCGTCGAGGCGGCGCGCCGAGCGCGCGGCCAGCAGCATGTTTTCCTTCACCGACAAGTCGGCAAAAATGCCCATGTTCTCCGGCACGTAGGCGATGCCAAGTTGGGAAATATCGGGCGTGCCCAGCTTCGAGATGTCCTTGCCGTCAAAGCTGAGTCGGCCCTGCGACGCCTGCCACAGGCCCATGATGGTACGCAACGTGGTGGTTTTGCCGGCGCCGTTGCGGCCGAGCAGCATCGTCAGCTGGCCGCGCGGCACTTCCAGGTCGACGCCATGCAGGATGTGATAGGCGCCGATATGCGTGTGCACGCCTTCGAGTTTCAGCAGGGGGGCGTTCATGCGGCGTCCTCCACCGGCGCCAGGCCGAGATAGGCTTGCTGCACCACCGGGGACGCGATCACGGTTTCCGGATCGCCGTCGGCCATCAGGGTGCCGTTGTGCAATACGATGATGCGGTCCGCGAGTTCGCGCACCACATCCATCTTGTGCTCCACCAGCAGGATGGTCTTGTCGCGGCGCGCCTTGAGCGAGCGGATCAGGTCGAGGATCACCGGCACTTCATCGACGCTCATGCCGGCGGTGGGTTCGTCGAACATGTAGACGTCGGGATCGAGCGCCATCAGCAGGCCGACTTCCAGCTTGCGCTGGTCGCCGTGCGGCAGCGCCGCCGCATGCACCTCGCGCTTGCCCAGCAGCGCGACGCTCTCCAGCAGCTGTTCGGCGCGCTCGATCAACGCGCGGTGGTGGTTCCATACATTCCACATGTCCAGGCCGATGTGGCGGCGCGATTGCAGCGCCAGCCGCACGTTTTCCAGCACCGTCAGGTTCGGAAACAGGCTGGTCAGCTGGAAGGCGCGGCCGAGGCCGGCATGGGTGCGCGCGGACACCGACAGTGACGAGATGTCGCGGCCGTTCAGCAGCACCTGGCCGGCGCTCGCTTTCAGCTGGCCGGAAATCAGGTTGAAATAGGTGGTCTTGCCGGCACCGTTCGGGCCGACGATCGCGGTCAGCGTGCCGGGCGCGAACTTGCACGACACTGCGTTGACGGCGACATGGCCGCCGAAGCGTATCGTCAGGTCGCGCGTTTCCAGCGCACCGGGATGGGGGTGTTCGGACATAGGGGGCTCCGATGATAGCGCTGCCTGTGCGGATTCCCGCACCCGTTCAGGGGGGAGGGTGGGGGTGGTGAGGTCGAGAACGCATGCGATCGTCCGACCTCATCACCCCGCCTGGCAGGGTGCTGCAAACTGCCTTTCTGGATACGGCTTCCGAAAGGAAGCCTTTCGACTCAACGCTTGTTGCGGACCGGAACAGCCATCTCTTCCGCCTTGATCTCGCGCACCAGGTCAGGCACGCCCCAGGGGAATGCCGGGTCGACCTTGATCTTGAAGTGATACATGGACTGCATCGCCTGGTGGTCTTCCTTGCGGAAGGTCATCTTGCCCTTCGGTGTTTCGAAGCTCATCCCTTCCATGGTCGAGATCAGCTTCTCGGTATTGGTGTCGCCGTTGGTCTTCTTCAGCGCCTCGACCAGGGCGATGCCTGCCGCCATGCCGCCCGCGGTGAAGAAATCCGGCGGGTTCTTGTAGCGCTTGTAGTGCTCGCTCACCAGCCAGTTGTTTACAGGGTTCTTGGGAATCGCAAAGTAGTAATAGGTCGCGCCTTCCATGCCGGGGAAGTTCTTGTAGTTCGCCATCGCCGGCAGGATGTTGCCGCCGGTCGCGATCTCGATGCCGTAGCGCTTCGGATCGAGGTCGGCGATCTTGAACGGATTGCCGGCGCCGGCCCAGATGATGAAGATCACCTTGCGGCCCGGCTTGTCCTTGAGCGCGTCGAACAGGCGCTGCGCGCCGGCGGTGAAGTCGGTGGTATTGGTCGGCAGGTATTCCTCGTGCACGACCTTGGCCTTCTTCAGCGCTTCCTTGAACGCCTTCACGCCGTCGCGGCCGAATGCGTAGTCTTGCGCCAGGGTCGCGATGGTCACGCCTTCCTTGTCGAGCGCCACCGCATTCGAGATCGCATCCTGCGAGGAATTGCGGCCGGTGCGGAAGATGTAGCGGTTCCATTTTTCGCCGGTGATCGCATCGGCCACCGCCGGCTCCACCAGCAGGATCTTCTTGTATTCCTCGGCCACCGGCAGCATCGCGAGCGCGACGCCGGAACTGGTCGGGCCGACCGCGATGTCGGCGCGGTCATCGGCGAAGGCGGAGGCCAGCTGCGACTTGCCCACGTCCGGCTTGCCCTGGCTGTCCTTTTCGATCACCACCAGCTTGTTGCCGTTGACCTGCATCGTGCCGTTGGTGGCATAGTCCAGGCCCATCATCAGGCCGATCTGCGTCTGCTTCGCATACGCTTCGAGCGGGCCGGTCTTGTCGTAGACGTGGGCGATCTTGATGTCTTTGGCATGGAGCGCGGTAGCGCAGAAAAGCGCGGCGACCGCCGCCAACAGGTGGTGTCTCATGGTTGTCTCTTCCTCTAATGGGTTGTTCTGATACCTGACTGCACAAGGATCGTACTACGCCCGGGAAAAGGACGCCGGCGTCGGGGGAAGGGGCCGGCAGCGACACATGTGAAATCAGGCTCTCGCCAGATTACTCCAAGGTGTGACGAGGGGAAAGTAGTAGAACTACGATGGCGCCAAATGCCCCACGGCCGCAAGCACGGCGTCAGAGTATGTAAAGAAACTTTACAGCAGCGTTTGCAGCGCGTCTCCCACCGTATGCATGAAAGCGCGCACGCGCGCGGTGTGGCGCAGGTCGGGATGGGTCAGGATCCAGAGCGGCGTTTGCAGCGCGTCGATCGGTTCCGACAGCGGGAGCAGTCCGCGCTCTTCGTTCGCCATGAATTCCGGCATCAGCGCCACGCCGATGCCGGTGCGCATGAACGCGAGCGCGGTCGGAAAATGATCGGCACGTACCGCGACCGAGGACGGGGGGACGTTCGCATGCATCCAGCGGTCGTACATCCGTTCCTGCGCGCCGCGCTGGAAGCAGATCCACGGCAGTTCGTTCACGAGCGCCTCGATCGGCCGCGGCGCCGGCCGCGCGCCCGCCGGGTTCAGGAAAGGCGCGTCATGCCAGGCATAGACGCGAAAGCGGATCTCGCCGAGTTTGCGCCCCACGAGATAATCCGGCACCTCGGCCGATATGCGCAGCGCGATATCCGCTTCCCGCCGCGACAGGTCGAGCCGTTCGCGCGCACCCTGCACCTCCACTTCAATGCCAGGATAGGCGGCGCAGAACTGTGCCAGCGGGCGCGGCAGAAGATACTGCGCGACGACGAAGCCGGTCGTCACCTGCAGCGTGCCGGTCAGCCGGGTGTCGCCCCCGATGATCCGCCGCTCCGCTTCGGCCACCAGCGGTTCGCATTGCTCCGCCACCCGCCACAGCGCTTCGCCGGCCTCGGTCGCGACATAGCCGGTGCGCAAGCGCTCGAACAGGCGCACCTGCAGCTTGCCTTCGATGGCGTCGATGCGGCGCAGCATGGTCGAATGCATGACGCCCATGGTGCGGGCGGCGCCGGACAGCGAGCCCGCGCGGGCGACCGCAAGCACATAGCGCAAGTCATCCCAATCCAGGCGCGAGGACAAGCCGGGATGCGGCTTTGCATCCTGCCGGTCGTTCTTCTCGTTGTGCATTTTTGCTAATTAAAGATGCAAAATTGAAGATTTAATGTGCGTAGATTAACACCTACACTGCCGGCATACCAACTTCCTTGCGAGGGGAAAAGAAATGAGTATGCCGACTGCCAACCGCTTCCTGCACTTCCTGCTTGCGCCGCCGGCGCGCCTGGCCGCCGCTTTTTCGATATGGCACGCACGGCTGTGCGCGAAGATCGACAGCGGGGCGCCGCCGCTGCACCGCCGGTTCGGTGCCTGGGAAGCTTACGCTAGCCTGCTTGCCACCGCCGCGCTGGAACGGGAAGCGGCGCGACGCCGCAATGCCGCCAATGACTTGCGCAGATGATGTCCGAAAACGGCTAGACGCTCTCCCGGGCGGCGGGTATAACACTTCCATGAATACCGCCGCATCGCCACTGCCCGGAATGCCCGTTCTCGACCGCGCCAGCTGCTATCGCGCGCTGGCCGCGCGCGACACGCGCTTTGACGGCGTCTTTTTCACGGGCGTGAAAACCACCGGCATTTACTGCCGCCCGGTGTGCGGCGTGAAAACGCCGCGTGAATCGTCGTGCCAGTTCTTCGGCAGCGCCGCCGCGGCGGAAGCCGCGGGTTTCCGACCCTGCCTGCGCTGCCGCCCGGAGCTGGCGCCGTATGCGCTGCAGGAAAACCTCGCGCATGCCGTTTGGCAGCGCATCGCAGCCGGCGCGCTGAACGACGGCAAGCTCGAGCGCCTGGCTGCCGAAGTCGGGCTTTCATCGCGGCAACTGCGGCGCGTCCTGCTGCAGCATTTCGGCGTCAGCCCGGTGGAGCTGGCGCAGACGCAACGCCTGCTGTTCGCCAAGAAGCTGCTGCAGGAGACCGCGATGCCGATGGCGGATATCGCATTCGCGGCGGGCTTCGGCAGCGTGCGGCGATTCAATGCCTTGTTCGCGCAACGCTATGGCATCGCGCCTACCGCGATCCGGCGTACCGCGCAGGGCGAGGGGGCGGCGCGTGATGCGCTGGTCCTGCGCCTGGCTTACCGCCCGCCGTACCGCTGGCCGGGCATCCTCGACTACCTGGCCGGCCGCGCCGTCCCGGGCGTCGAATCTGTCCAGGACGGGCGCGCCTACCTGCGCTCGGTACGGATCGGCGAGCTGCGCGGCTGGCTGCGCGTGACGCATGTGCCGGAACGGCATCAGCTGGCGCTGGAAGTCGCGCCGTCGCTGTCGTCCAGGCTGATGCCGCTGCTGGCGCGCGTGCGCAGCCAGTTCGACCTGGACGCCAATCCGGCGGTAATCGAGGCGCACCTGCGCCAGGACGCGCTGCTGGCCCGGCAAATCGCGGCGGCGCCCGGGCTGCGCGTGCCCGGCGCCTTCGACGCGTTCGAACTGGCGGTGCGCGCGGTGCTCGGCCAGCAGGTAAGCGTCGCAGGCGCGACCACGCTGTCGGGGCGACTGGTGGAGCGCTTTGGCTCAGCCGCCGAAGCGCCGTTCGAACGGTTGACGCATCATTTCCCGCTGCCGGAAGCGTTGGCGGAAGCGCAGGTTCCGGATATCGCCGCGATCGGCTTGCCCGGCAAGCGCGCGGAAACCCTGCGGCATCTGGCGCGCTTTGCCGCGGCCGGCGGCCTGCAACTGCAGCCGGGCATGCCGCTTGCGGAAGCGGTGGCGCGCCTGAAGTCGGTGCCCGGCATCGGCGACTGGACCGCGCATTACATCGCATTGCGCGCGCTGCGCTTTCCGGATGCCTTCCCGGCCGGCGACCTGGGTTTGCAAAAAGCCGCGGCGGACCCGGGTGGCCGCCTCACCGAGAAACAACTTGCCGCACGTGCCGCCGCCTGGTCGCCGTGGCGCGGCTACGCGGCGCTGGCCTTATGGATGGCATGACATGATCTCTTACACCGAACATTCCAGTCCGCTCGGCACGCTGCTGCTGGCCGCGAGCGAACGGGGCCTGCGCGGCCTCTATTTCGAGGAGCACAAGTACTTCGACGGGCCGCAAGGCTGGTGCGCGCAGCGGTCCAATCCACATCTGCAGGAAACGATGCGCCAGCTGGACGATTATTTCGCGGGCAGGCGTACCGGCTTCGACCTCGCGCTCGACCTGGGTGGCACCGCATTCCAGCGCGCCGTCTGGAACGCCTTGCTGGAGCTGCCCTTCGGTGTCACCAGCACTTATCGCGACGTCGCATTGCGCGTCGCAAATCCGAAGGCGGTACGCGCGACGGGAACGGCGATCGGCCGCAATCCGGTGTCCATCATCGTGCCTTGCCACCGGGTTCTTGGTGCATCGGGGGGATTGTCGGGTTATGCGGGAGGCGTGGAACGCAAGCACTACCTGCTTGCGCACGAAGGGTGGCGCGTGCGCGCCTGAGAGTATTTCAGGGAGGGAGAAACGGAGGTGGGTAATGCGCCAGGCACAGACCTGCCGGACAGTCGCACGACGGCCGATGCTGCCCGGCGCGATGCTGTACGAAGCGCACTACCGAGGGAGCCCTTACTTCGACGAGCCGCCCGAGCCGCCGCTACCGCCGACGCCGGTACCCGCTGCGGGGGAAGCAGTATTGCCAGTGGAAGTGCCAGGATCACCTGAACCGGTGGTGGTCGGCATGGTGGAAGAGCTGCTGCCGGAGCTGCTCGGGCTGCTGCTGCTGCCGCTGCCCGACATACCGCTGCCCGACATGCCGCTGCCCGACATGCCGCTGCCGGATGAGCTGCTTGGCGAGGTAGCCGAGGAACCGGATGCGCCGGAGGAACCGGAACTGCCGCCCATACCGGACATTCTGCCTGTGCCGCACGCCGCAAGTACCAGCGCACATGCGAGAGGGATGGTCCATTTCAACATAAAGTTCTCCTTGAAAAACGCTGAGCAAGAAAGCAAGAAAGCCATTCATGCCAAAATGGCATGCATGCGAGTGTGTAGAATCTTTCAACTAACGAAAGTTCCGGCTGCTTCCCGCAGCGTCATCCCCCGAGGGAGGCGTCCAATGCGGGCCGGCGACGTGTTCGATTGCTGACCTGAAGTGCCGTGCACCCGCGCTGTCGGCGGGCACCCGCATGAATCAAGGACTTAGGCGAAGCGTGCCGCGCTGCATGCGGGCACCAGGGGATGGACGTGTGCGCAGCGGTGCTGCCGCTGCGCACCTTTGCGTTACAACTGCTTACCTTTTTTGCTTATTTTCTCGGCTTGGCGATCTCATTGCCGAGCACCCCGCCGACCGCCGCACCGCCGACCGTGCCCAGCGTGCTGCCGTTGGTCACGGCGCTGCCGGCCACTCCGCCCAGCACCGCGCCGGTGCCGATGCCGACCTGCTGGCGTGTCGTCGTGCCGCAGGCGGCGAGTGTGATGGCGAGCGTGGCGGCGCCCATGATGGAAGCAAGGCTGCGTGTCTTCATCTTATCCTCCAGAAGAAAGGTGCTGCGTCGTGCGTGTTCTTGTCATCGTTCGACTGATGCGTTACGGTGCGAGTTCCGCAGAGACAATTTCCGCCTGACAGGGAAGGAGCACGGATGAGCACAGGCAAAAGGATCGGCATCGTCGGCATCGGTGCGATGGGCATGGCAATGGCAAGGAATCTGCATCGCAAGGGCTTCCCGGTGGCGGTGCGCGACATACGGAGCGAGGCGGAGCAGCAGGCACGGGCGTGCGGCATGCAGGTGTGCCCCTCGGCGGCGTCGCTGGCAAGGGAATCAGCGCTGATCATCATTGTCGTCGTCAACGCTGCGCAGATCGATGAGGTACTGTTCGGCATTGACGGCGTCGTGCACGGCGCAGCAGCCGGAACCACAGTGATGCTGTGCTCGACGATTGCGCCGCAGGACACGGTCAGCTTCGCACAACGGCTCGCGCAACACGACATCGACACCATCGACGCGCCGGTCTCCGGCGGACCGGCGCGCGCCGAGGCCGGCACCATGAGCATGATGCTGGCGGCGGGCGACGCGCTGCTGCAGCGTCATGAACAGGTGCTGGATGCGCTCGGCGACAAGCGATTCGTGATCAGTGCGGCGGTCGGCGACGGCGCGAAGGCCAAGCTCGTCAACAACCTGCTTGCCGGCATCAATCTCGTCGCCGGGGCGGAGGCGCTCGCGCTCGGCATCAAGCTCGGGCTGGAGCCGGGCAAGCTGTTCGACGTGATCTGCGCATCGAGCGGCGCGTCATGGATCTTCCAGGACCGCATGGCGCGCGCACTGAAGGACGATTTTTCGCCGCGCGCATTCGCGCATATCCTCACCAAGGACGTAACGCTCGCCACCGCATTGGCCGACAACGCGCAATACGACACGCCGCTCGGCGATGCGGCGCTCGCCGCGTTCAGGCGCACCCTGGAAAGCGGCTTCGGCGCGCTCGACGATGCGGCGGTGATCAAGACTTACCTGCAGGAGGCGCAATGACAAGGGGCAGTTGCCTGTGCGGCGCGGTGCGCTACGAGTACGACGGCCCGTTCGGCACGATCACCGTCTGTCGATGCAGCGATTGCCGCAAGGCGCAGGGAAGCGCGTCGGTGATCGCGGCGCCGGTTGATGTGGCAGCGTTTCGCTGGACCGGCGGGCAGGATCTGATTGCGGAATACGAATCCTCGCCGGGAAAGAAGCGGGCGTTCTGCCGCAACTGCGGCACGCCGCTGTATTCTCGCAGGGACGAGCAGCCGCAGGTATTGCGCCTGCGCATGGGGACGATCGACAGCGAAACGGCGGCAAGGCCTAGCGCGCACATCTTCGTCGCCAACCTGCCGCCCTGGGCGCAAATGGATGACGACCTGCCGGGGTATGAAAGGCTGGAGCCGGAGCGGGACTGACCGGGGGCGCGTCGGCCGTGCATGCCAGTGTGCGGCGGTGTGGTCAATTCACGAGGCGTAGCGAAAGCGGATAGCGATAAGGCTTGCCCTTTGCCGCCGCCAGCGCGCCGAGCAGGCAGAATACGAAGTTCGCCAGGAATACCAGCGGAAACAGCAGGAAACCCACCAGCAGCAGCTTGAGCATGATGCTGGCCACGAGCGCGAGCGCCACGGTGATCTGGAAGTTCAGCGCCTCGCGTGCTTCGCGGGCGACGAAACCGGATTCCTCGCGCCGGACCAGCCACAGCACGAGCGCGCCGACGAAGCCGCTGAAGATGCCGAGCAGATGCGCCAGCATCGCGAGGTTGCATTCATCCTTGGACGGCACGGATTCGATGATCTCGTTCACTGCAACCTCCCGCGCTCAGTTCACGCCGCTTTCTTGGCCGTTGCCTTCTTCGCGACCGGCTTCTTCACCGCGGTCTTGGCGGCCGTCTTGGCCGCCGTCTTCGTGGCGGTCTTCGCAGCCGTCTTGGCCGCGGGCTTCTTCGGCGCCGCTTCCTGCGCTTCTTCCGCATCCGCCTTGCCCTTCGCGGGCGCCTTGGCCTTGCGTTCCTCGAACTCGAAGCTCACCTTGCCGTTCTTGTCCTTCACCAGGAAGGCCTTGAACGGGCGCCGCGTGCGCTGCGAGATGAAGCCGGGCAGCAGGTCGGTGCGGCCGTCGTTGAGCAGCTTGGCCATCTGCTCCGGCACGATTTCCTGCTGCAGGATGATGCGCCCGCTGCGGAATTCGCAAGCCTTGGGCTTGGCGACGGTCTTTTCGCAGACGTAGGCCAGGCCCATTTCATAGACCCCGCTGCCGCACTTCGGGCAGGGGCCGAGAACCGGCTGGTTGCTGAAGTCGACGCCTTCACCGCTTTCGTCGTCTTCCTGCGCCTGGCCGAAATCGAACTCCAGCTTGTAGTTGTTGTTTTCCTCGTCGCGCACGATTTTCAGGATCGCGGCGAACGGTCGGCCCATCTTCGAGCGGAAACCCTGCAGCGGGCCGATTTCCCGCTTCTGCAGCAATTCCTCGACCTCCGCGATCTCGAACTGGCGGCTGCCGGGGATCTTGGTCATCGAGAACTCGCACTTGGTGCAGGCAAAGCGGCGATAGTTTTCCTTTACCACGCCGCCGCAGTTCGGGCAGGGCGTCTTCAGCGTCGCATAGTCGCCCGGGATGGTGTCCTTGTCGTATTCCTTCGCGCGCTTGACGATGATCTGGGTCATCTGTGCGATCTCGCGCATGAATTCCTCGCGGCTGATCTGGCCGCGCTCCATCTGCGCCAGCTTGTATTCCCACTCGCCGGTCAACTCCGGCAGCGTCAGCTCGTCCACGCCGAGGCCGCGCAGCAGCGTCATCAGCTGGAACGCCTTTGCCGTCGGAATCAGCTCGCGGCCTTCGCGCAGCAGGTATTTTTCATTGAGCAGGCCTTCGATGATCGCCGCCCGCGTGGCCGGGGTGCCCAGACCCTTGCCGGCCATCGCCTCGCGCAGGCCTTCATCCTCGACCAGCTTGCCGGCGCCTTCCATTGCGGAAAGCAGCGTCGCTTCCGAGTAGCGGGCCGGCGGCTTGGTCACCAGTCCGTTCGCGTTGACCTTGTCGGTATGCACCGTCTCGCCCCTGGCCACCGGCACCAGCGTGCCCGCGTTGTCCTTGTCGTCGTCGTTCGCCGCTTCCTTGCCGTAGATCGCCAGCCAGCCGGGATTGGTCATCACCTTGCCTTCGGTCTTGAAGCTGTGGCCCGACACCTCGGTCATGCGCGTGGTTACCAGGTATTCCGCCGCCGGGAAGAACACCGCCATGAAGCGGCGCACCACCATGTCGTAGAGTTTCTGTTCCGGTTCGGACAGGTTCTTCGGCGCCTGCAGCGTCGGGATGATCGCGAAGTGGTCGCTGATCTTGCTGTTGTCGAAGATGCGCTTGTTCGGCTTGACCCACTTCTTGTCGATGATCTGCTTCGCGAACTGGTGGTAGTTGTGGTTCTCCGCAACGACTTCCAGCGTCTGCTGCACGGTGTTCAGGTAGTCTTCCGGCAGGTGGCGCGAGTCGGTACGCGGGTAGGTCAGTACCTTGTGCTTTTCATACAGCGCCTGCGCCAGGCCCAGCGTGTTCTTTGCGGAAAAACCGAAGCGCGCGTTTGCCTCGCGCTGCAGGCTGGTCAGGTCGAACAGCGCCGGCGAGAGCTGGGTGGCCGGCTTGGATTCTTCGGTGACCGTGCCCTGCTTGCCGCGGCAGGCGGCGACGATGGAGTCGGCAGCGGCCTTGCTCCAGAGGCGCTCCGGCTTCTTTTCCGGATCGGTTTCATCCTTCTTGAACCTGGTGTCGAGCCAGCGCCCCTCGTACACGCCGGCCGCGCACACAAACTCGGCACGCACTTCCCAGTAGTCGCGCGGCACGAAATTCTTGATCTTCTCTTCGCGCTCGACCACGATCGACAGGGTCGGCGTCTGCACGCGTCCGACCGTGGTCAGGTAAAACCCGCCGTCCTTGGAGTTGAATGCGGTCATCGCCCGCGTGCCGTTGATGCCGATCAGCCAGTCTGCTTCGCTGCGGCAACGCGCGGCATCAGCCAGCGGCAGCATATCCCGGTCTTCGCGCAGGCGCGCGAAGCCGTCCCGGATTGCGGCCGGCGTCATCGACTGCAGCCAGAGGCGGCGGATCGGCTGCTTGGCCTTCGCGTATTGCATGATCAGGCGGAAGATCAGTTCACCTTCGCGGCCCGCGTCGCAGGCGTTGACGACGGCGGTGACATCCTTGCGCTTGAGCAGCTTGTTCAGCACCTTCAGCCGCGATTCGGTCTTGGCGATCGGCGTAAGCGCGAAATGCGGCGGAATCATCGGAAGATGGGTGAAGGTCCATTTGCCGCGCTTGACGTCGTATTCTTCCGGCACCGCGATTTCGACCAGATGGCCGACGGCGGAGGACAGCACGTACTCGTCGGATTCAAAGTACTCATCGTGCTTCGTGAAGCCGCCGAGCGCCTTCGCGATGTCGTTCGCGACAGAGGGCTTCTCTGCGATGATGAGGGTCTTAGTCATAAAAATGGTCTCGATTGTTGCGCGGAAGAGCGCACATATATATAGATGGCAATGCCGGCTATGGCAAGGCCGGCCCGGATGCCGGGTAGCATTCAAGCGCTACCAATATAGCAACGATCCGGGGATTTAGCGGCCAATGATAAGCGGGTTGCGGCGAAAACCGCAAGCGAGGCGAGGCGGGAAGTCTTGTCGCGGCAGGCGTGGCCGCCGGTCAACATGTGGGCCGGTGAACCTGCTTCCTTGCTATTAATGCATCAGACGGGGTTCGGAATCGTCCTCTTCACTGGAGAAGAGTTCGTCGAAGATCAGCGCATCCGGTTCCTTGCCCTGGCTCCAGAGCACCATCAGCACGATCACTTTGACTTTGTCCAGCGACACCGGCGCATCGCTTACGGCAAGTGCGCGCTCAATGATAATTTCCCGCTGGATCGAATCGATCACCTTCGCCGATTCAAGGAATTGCAGGAAGCCGACGGCTTCGGTGCCAAGCACGTCCATTTCCTGCTGCGCGTAGATGCGCATGCCGAAGGAAAACGCGGTCTGCTGCGGATAACGTTCCGCGAACTCGCTGGTGGTTTCCGCCAGATCGGTCAGCCAGCCCAGCGCCTTGGAAATCTCTTCTTCCTCGAAACCCACCGCGGAAAGCTTGCGGATCAGCGCCTCCGGGTCGGGGCAGGCCTCCGGACGGTAGTAGGTTTCGTAGAGATATACGAGAACGTCGAACATGATTTACTGTAGCGTTAAGGCCGTTTTGCCAAAGCGGCACCGCGACCAGGTTGCAAAAAATGACACTCTCGTGTTGCTCTTTCTTTGCACGAGATACCGCTTCGTACAAAAAACGGTGTCACGCCGGCGACAGTACAAGGTTTATCGGGGGGCCTTACGATTACAGGATATCCCAAAAACGGGAAGCGGGACAGCAGAATTGGTATCAGGATGTTGCGATGCGGCGCACCATGCCGCCGGGGAGCATCTCGATCAAGCCGTCGAGTTCCAGCGTCAGCAGCATGCTGCTGAGCGCGGCGATATCGATTTCGCAGCGTGCGGCCAGCAGGTCCGGCGCAACCGGATCAAAGCCCATCGCGTCCAGGATCGCGCAGCCGGCGCTGCGCTGCGCCGGTTGCCGTGCGGGCGCTTCGGACGGGCGTCGCGCGGCGTCGTGGCGGACCTCCTCTAACACATCCTGCGCCGATTCCACCAGCTTGGCACCCTGCTTGATCAGCAGGTGGCAGCCCTTGGACAAGGGGGAATGAATCGAGCCGGGGATGGCGTAGACATCGCGTCCCTGCTCCGCCGCCACGCGCGCGGTGATCAGCGAGCCGGACTGCGCGGCTGCTTCCACCACCAGCACGCCTTGCGCCAGCCCCGAGATGATGCGGTTGCGGCGCGGGAAGTTGGCTGCGATCGCGGGCATTCCGAGCGGGTATTCGCTGACGATGCAGCCGTTCTCCGCGATTTCCTGCGCCAGGTTGCGGTTGCGCGCCGGGTAGGCGATGTCCGCGCCGGTGCCGATCACGGCGATCGTGGAGCCGGCACCGCGCAATCCGCCGATGGGCGGCGGCGTCGATGCCGAGCGCAAGACCGGACGCGATGGTCAGTCCCGCGCCGCTGAGCGCTTCCGAAAACTGTTCCGCGTTGCGCATGCCCTGGGCAGTCGCATTGCGGCTGCCGACCACCGCCACCGAAGGCGCCGACAGCAGATCCGGCCGGCCTTTCAGGTGCAGCAGCAAGGGAGGATCGGCGATGTCGAGCAGTGCGCGCGGATAGGCCTCGTCCGCCAGCGTCACGACCGCATTGCCGGGGCGGCTCGCCCATTCCAGCGTCTTGTCGATCAGTGCGCGCGCGTCATCATCCAGCGGCGCGACCAGGGCGCGGGCGACGCGCTCCGGGACGACCTGCATCAGGGACGGGAGGTCGGCGTCGAAGATCTGTGCGGGCAGTCCGAAGGCGCGCAGCAGCTTGCGCGCCGTTTCCGGGCCCACGCCCGGGGTGCGCCCGAGGCGCAGCCAATGCGTGAGTTCGCAAGCCTGCCCGGCCGGCGTCATCCGCGAAAAGCCTTATTCGGGAGACCTGGCGACGTCGCCGACCTGCACCGGCTCCG
>Ga0196971_1000551_pt1 | contig 26504 bp, 35 predicted proteins | sample S1v_1013CmetaG_FD_148660 | JGI IMG/M metagenome (GOLD analysis project Ga0196971, IMG submission 148660) | Soil microbial communities from Anza Borrego desert, Southern California, United States - S1+v_10-13C | ecosystem: Environmental > Terrestrial > Soil > Desert | place: USA: California...
CAGCTCCTTCCCGCACTTCTTGCAGATGGTGCGGTATTCGTTGCGGTGACCGCATGGACAGGTTCGATAGCGCGTAGGCAGCGCTGGCTTGGAATCAATGTGCATCGGACGCGCGTTCTCGGTGGCAAGAATGTCTTGGCATGCGCGGAGTTCGTTGATGATGGAATCCAGCTTTGGGTCGCGGAGGGAAATCATCAGTCGTTACTCCAGCCACGCGCACGATTCTCATCAGCCTGTGCTACGAACCGGCGATTGAATCCTTCAGGGGAAATGTCGTTGAGCTTGCGAATGTCGGCCATCAAGGCGCGATCCTTGAATGCCAACACGTGATGCTCATGCAGGTCTTGCGGAACTACAGCGCGGAGAATTGGCTGTCCGTACTGTGTGCTAAAGCCGTGTTCGTCAAAGAGTTGCATCTGTTTCCCCATATCGTTTTAGTTACGGTATGGGTAATATATTAAACGCTGTGTTTAATAAATGCAAACACTTTGTTTAACTATTGTGTAAATTTCTTAAACGATGGACAACAAAAAACCCGCCGAAGCGGGTTGAGTGGAGTGGATTAGCTTAACGCTTCGCGCGATCCTGCCAAGTACCGTAAGGTTCTGCCCGCTGGGTTTCATATCTGTTGTCCGGCGGGTCAAACCTTATAGGCTCATTGATGGTGTTGCCGCTATAACCGCCAAGCGGTTGCTGGTAGTCATTATCTTCATATTGCTGATACTGCTCGGCAGCTCGGCGCTCTGTGGCCTGCTCCTTTGTTTCAAATGCGCGCTCTGCTGCAGCGCTCAACGGTATGGCGAGGATGATTAAAGCGGTGATCAACTTCATATAGTGAACCCCCTTCTTATCTGCTTTATGGTGATCAAGATTTGCGGGTACCCAATAAAGAGCCAGGGTAAAGATACAGCCGCCCAAAGCAACAAGGTTGCTGCAGCCTGAATGTAGTGCCCGGCTGGCAAGTGCATCGCGAACACCACATAAAGAAATGCGCCGAAGGTCATCAATCCCCACATAACAAGGAATAGCAACTTGAACACAGCAGCGGCCAGCGGGATCCTAATAGCCGCCAGCATTGCACCGGCTAGCACCAGGATGGAGACAACGGCTTGGCCTATGTATGGATACTGGTTCAAATGCGTTCGCTCTGTTTGTAGATCACCCGGCCAATAATATAGCAATGCTCATGGCAGAGCTTGTTCGGGTATTTGCGTTTGTCTGAGTTGTCGGATGACAGGTACCAGTTTCCGGCCTCACGTACCAACCGCTTAATTACCAGTTCACCTTCATAGTTGACGGCATACACCTCTGTATCGATGGGCTTGGTGTCAGCTGCGTTCGCTACGACAATATCGCCTTCCCACAGACTCGGGATCATGCTTTCGCCATGGACTTCTAAAGCAAAGAGCTTCTCCGGCTTGAATCCATTCTTCAGCATCCAGGCGCGACGGAAGAATATCGGATCCCGTTCACCATCTAGGTATTCGACCGCGTAGCCGGAAACGCCGGCCGATATTTTCAGGTCGACGCGCTGGATACCGACAAAATCCGTATCGCTATCAATGATGGGGTTGAGTAGAGCAGCCTCTGTCCGCTCCACTGTCATGCGACCGAAGCCTGTTTTGAGCCAAGCGGTATTCAGTCCGGTCATCTTCTTGGATGCCTCGACTATCCCTTTGTCGGATATGCCGCGCGATTCCCAATTCGTCAGAACCTGCTCGGAAGTGTTTAAGAGTCTGGCCAGCTCGGCCTTGAACCTGAATTCCGGATGAAAGTGATTTGACGCGTCATATAGGCGAGCCATGTCCTCTTTTATACCGTTTTTATACTCGATCCCCATGGGCTCTAGTCTATTGGCAAGGCTCAACAATTTGTTAAACGCTCCGTTTATCGAAAGTAGTTGCAAAACTTAAACACTGTGTTTAACATCCGTGTTTATGAATACGACAACTGTTAAAACTCAGGTTGAGAAGGACGCAGAGCTGATCGAGTCGCTAGGTGGGCCGGCAAGTGTTGCGAAGTTGCTCGACTATTCCGATGAATCAGGAACGCAGCGTGTGTTCAATTGGACCAAACGCGGCATTCCTCCAAAGGTAAAACTCGACCATCCAGATATATTCCTGGCCGACCTTTCACACAGGACGGCAGCATGATTTCCTGCCAACGCGCCATCGCTGGCTCCTCCCTCCGCCGTGCCCCTATGGGCGGCGGTTTTTTATTCCAACGATGCTCAAGCTCAACTGGTGAGCATCATATTTTTTTGCCTGTAGCTCATCTATACAAACGACTACAAAAAATTTGTAAGGGGACGAAATGACGCAAGACGCTTTGTTCTACGAAACCTTTAACGACGCGCTTGACGCGGTTGTGAAGGCGTGTGGAGGGGCAAAGGCTGTGGCCTGCAAACTTTGGCCAGAAAAGACACCCGACGCAGCTCATCGGTTACTGCTTGCCTGCCTGAATGAAGGCCGAGTTGAAAAGCTCTCACCTGAACAAGTGATTTTCCTCCTACGCATGGGCCGCGAGCGTGGCTGTCATGCAGCCATCAACTATCTCAGCCGTGAATCCGGCTATAGCGATCCGCAGCCAGTAGATCCAGACAACGAAAAGGTCAGGTTGCAGCGGGAATTTATCGAAGCTCAAAAGTACATGCAGCAGTTGGCGGCACGCATGGAAAAGAGCGGGCTTATTGCATAGGAGCGGGGAAATGAACGACTACAGCTTTGCCGAGATAGTGATTGCGATGGTAATCATCCTAGCCGTCATTTACGTGGGCGTGATGCTCTGGGAAATGGTTCGTTGGAAATGGGCCGAGTGGGAAGCCGAAGCAGCTGACTATCCCGAGGATTTTTACAACTACGACAAGTAGGCGGAATAAGCCGAGAAGTATGCAGTTAAGCAAAGCAGTTCAAGCCGTATCCGTACGTTAGGCCACAGAGGGACAGAAAATGCTTCACACCAATATCAGAGAGACCAGTCTCGATGCACACGACATTGTTCAGACCTCCGGTAAAGCTGGCACTCAAGAAACCATGATCCTCAACCTGATGGACGATAACAGACACCTCAGCTTTACGCGCAGGGAGTTGGCCTCTGCTCTGGATATGGAAACCAGCACCATGAGCGCGCGAGTTAATAGCTTGGTGCAAGCCGGCAAAGTTATCGAATTACCGCACAAGCGCAAATGCTCAGTGAGCGGCATTAATGCTATTGCCCTGCAGTTACCTGCAAAGCAGGCAGGTTTGTTCTGATGCTCATTGCGGCCACAAATCCTTCCAAGCAATTCAGCCAGATTTGTCGCGAGATCGCGCACAAGCTGCGCTTATCGACGGAGCAGGTTCGCCGGGCAATCACAGAGGATTTCTACGGGGTCAATACGTACACCATCGCGGGTAAAACCTATACCCAGCCCGTCAAGGAACATGATGACGCCAGCCATGATTACAAAACGCTAGTGCAGTTCTCTCTCAAGTGGGCACATGAAAAGCTGAACCTGGTGTTCTCTTTTGAGGTGCCTAAAGTTCCAGAAGCGGAGGCGGCTTGATCAAACACGTCGTTTCAGTCTCTGGCGGCAAAGATAGCACCGCAACCTTGCAGCTGGCACTTGTGAAATGCGGCTATGAGAGCGTCATCCCAATCTTCTGCGATACCGGCAACGAGCATGAAGCTGTGTATGAGTATTTGGGTTACCTGGAAGAAGCGCTCGGCGTGAATATTCACCGGCTCAAGGCCGACTTTTCTGAACAGATCGCCAACAAGCGCATGTTCATTGCCCGCGATATGCGTACCGGCCGCAAGAATGGCCGACGCATGCGCTGGAGCAACAAGGCGAAGCGACGTGCTCTTGCTGTGCTGCAGCCTACTGGCAACCCATTCCTTGACCTGTGCCTATGGAAAGGTCGTTTTCCAAGCCGGAAGGCCCAGTTCTGCACTGAACATCTCAAACGGGATATGGCTGTGGAATTCCAGATGGATCTAATCGACCAAGGGCATCAGGTTGTCAGCTGGCAAGGGGTGCGCCGGGATGAAAGCCTGAACCGCCGCTATGCCAAGAAGTTTGAGCGTGTAGGTAAGGGCCTATGGATATTCAGGCCGATTGTTGAGTGGACTGCTGAACAGGTCTTTGACTACTGCAGGGAATGGGCCATTCAACCGAATCCGCTCTACCTGCAAGGCATGGGCCGTGTTGGATGTATGCCGTGCATCAATGTGAACAAGGCTGAGCTGAATGAAATTTCGAAGCGCTTCCCTGAGCATATAGCGCGCATTTCAATGTGGGAAGAACTGGTGGCTCAAGCATCAAAACGGCAGGCCGCCACATTCATTCCAGCTCCTGGCATCACTCCAGATCAGGCCAAAGCGCACAACATCTACAGCGTCATCACTTGGGCCAAAACTTCCCGCGGCGGCAAGCAATTCAACTTCTTCGACCAACTGGAAGATGTAGGCGGCTGCAGCTCATCCTATGGCTTGTGTGATCAAGGTGTGGCCGCATGAATTCCTCAGAAATTGATTTATTGGCTATGATTTCTATTCCATTCACAGGGGAGGGCAAACATGGCCAAGGAACCAGTCAAGAACCCAGCCGAGGACGACGATTCAATCGAGTTTCGCTGGGAGGATGCCGAAAAAGACGGGGAGGTGATAGTTCAGAACCAAAGCGCGATAGCAATATATATCAATCCCTACAAGAACATTGTCCTGCGACAAGAGGGAAGGTACGGATCGGAAGATCATATCGTTGCCATCCCCAAGTCAGAGGTCCGCAAAGTCATCAAGAAAATGCAGGATTTGCTGAAAGAAATCTAGCCCATAAAATCACACGGCGGGGTGCTGCATGAAGCGCCCTGCCTTCCAGTTTTACCCTGCCGACTGGCGTAATAACGCCAAACTTCGCCGCTGTTCAGAAGCCGCTCGCGGTGCCTGGATAGACATTCTCTGCCTGCTCCATGATTTCGATGAGTACGGTGTATGCCGCTGGCCGCTGGCTGACTTGGCGAGAGCTGCAAACATTCCTATGCGCCTTGTCAAAGAGCTCGTTGAAAAGAACGTTCTCAAGGGTGGCGATAAGGACGCAGAGCCTTATATATACACGCCTCGGCATGCTGGCAAAGATGGTGAACCAGTCACCTTAGTCACGAATAACGGCGGACCTATTTGGTACTGCAGTCGATTTGTACGTGATGAATACATTCGTCAAAAGCGCGGACAAACTACCCGCTTTGACGATGAGAATAATCCACAAAAGCAACCACCAAAGCCCCAACCAAAGGTCACACCAAAGCCCCCCTTTGGTGATGGGTTAGGTGACGGCTCTACATCTACATCTACATCTTCTATAAAACCACCTCTAAAGGACACGCTACCTCAAGTATCCGGCGAAGGGGTTGCGCGTGCTCAACCCGGAATCGTCTGCAAGGCGATCAAAGCCATCGGCATTGTCGACGTGAACCCATCACACCCGCTGCTGTTGAAGCTCATCGAAGCAGGTGCAACGCAGGAGGAATTCGAGAACGCGGCTCATAGCTGCAAGGCCAAGGGCAAGAAGTTCGCCTACCTGCTAGCGATGGTGGAAGGCATGCGAGCGGATGCAGCCAACGCCGTGGTGACCCAGGGGAAAACTGCGAAGCCCAATGACCAGACATGGCGCTTTGATGACGTTCAGATCATGGCCAAAGCCCGAGAGCTTGAAGTGCACACCACGGGCAAAACCAAGTTCGAAATCCTTGCGGCGATCGACAAGAAAGAGGGCCGCAAATGACCTTCTCTGACCCTCAAAAAGACATGCTCGATACGCTGCGCGAATTCCGCAATGTGTTCGGAGAGTTCGAGCTCAAGGTAACGTTGCCGAACGTGACACTCGCAACGCCTGGCTTCCCTGTTGGCAGGACATACACCGAATGCTCGAGTCAGCCATGGGACCACAACGCGAAGAGTCCGCAGCATGCAAAGATTCAGCAATGGAGGGCTCAACGATGCAAGACCTGAAAACTTATTGGCGCTGCCCGGCTGACCGGAAGCTGATTCCGTACGTTGTGGCACGCATCTGCAAAGGCTGGAAAGGATACTCGCTATGGGTGTGAGTGCTGCCGGCATTGTGCAAGCCCCTCGCGCGCACGCGTTTGAGAAATGCCAGGGCATCGACTGCGAACGCAAATACCGCTGCGAAAGGTTCACCGCATTACCGGTGAAGAATCAGCGCTGGGCATCGTTCTACGCGCTGGAAGAGTGTGAAGCGTTTGTGGAGGTGGTTCAGTGAGTATCACCCTAACCCTGCCCTATCCCATCAGCGCGAATCGCTACTGGCGCACCTTCATGCCGAAAGGCTTCAAAGCACCAGTCACAACCGTTAGCCCAGAGGCCAGAAGCTACAAGGCGCAGGTCGCTCACATGTGCAAGGCAGCCGGCATCAAACAGCCCATCAGCGGCCGTGTGGAGATCGACATCAAGCTGTTCCCAAAGCGCCCGCAGGACTACGCCAAGCGCATGCAGAAGAATCCCGACAGCTGGGACGATGACGTGCAATGCCTGGACCTGGATAACGTGAACAAGGTGCTATTCGACGCAATCAAGGGCATCGCGATTGTTGATGACAAATGGATCCGTCGCATCACTTCCGCGCGCATGGAACCGGATGGTGAGGCGCGCGTTGTGATGACCATCAGGCCTCTGCAGTTGGCCTCACCACAGGCGGCTTTGATATAGCCATGGACTACCGAGCCCATCCGCGCATTGATTGGTTCCGCATCTTTGCGGACCTCAAGGCCGTGGGCATTTCCATCGATCAGATCAATGCCGACCTGAAAATACCCCGTAGCACACTGCTGGGCTGGAAGAACATCGGGGCTGAACCGAAGTTCCGCGACGGGGAACTGTTCCTGAACTACTGGCAGCAGAAAACCGGCAACGACTTCGATCATGTGCCCATGGTAGGCGTCATCAAGATTCGCAAAATAGTCAGGAATCCGACTATGGCCTGACGGGATACTGCGCATGTCCGAATCATCCTCACCCCTTCAGGAGATCATCGCAAATGACAAAAGCACCCGGCAAAGCTCGCAATCATCAAGTTCAAACCCCAGGCGCTGCACCCGCAGCCGCAGAGAACACAACTCAAGCCTCGGAAGGAGGTGACGAACATGCCGCGCAAACTCAGGAGAATGCAGGCGAAAGCGCTTCTGCTGGTGATGGCAACGGTACCGGCGCTGCTGATTCTGGAGCTAGTGACAACGCCGATACGGCTAGCGCTGAAGTAGTGACAGCTCCGCCTGCGCTAGAACCTGCTGCGACTCAACCAGAGAAGGCACCGGCCAAGCCACAGCGCAAGGTTGCAGGTCCAGTTGATTACTCCAAGATGCGCGCCGATGATGTTGATGCAACCAAGCTTCAACGCGCCGTGCTGACCCTCGATGGCTGGGTAGTCCCAGTCAAGCCCGAAACAGCGAAATAAATCATGTGCGGCAATCCCTTCAAGAGCAAACCCAAAACACCCAAGGTCGTGCAGGTGGACCCGGCTGCAGACCAGGCAAAGCTAGAAGCGCAGGCAGCGTCTAAGGCCAATGCCGAGGCTGTTGCGCGCAAGAAGAATCTGCGGCAGAACAGTCTGCTTGCCACTGGTGCGCAAGGTGTTGAGGGTGAAGCCACGACCTCTTCCGTGATGGCTCGCGGCAAGCAGGAGCTCGGAGGCTAATCATGTGCGGCATGAATCCTGATCGGGACAAACTGTACGAGAAAATCACTACGCCCTTGCGCGGCGGTGAAAAGCGGTCAAGGGAAGCGCTTGCTTCTCACATCCCAGACAATCCGAACATAGCAGCATCCGCTTGGGATCCGTTGTCCCGCTCAAAATTACCTTCCAAGCGGTCGGTGTTGAGCCAGGGTGAAGCAGCTAAACCAGCCAACAAGGGAAACAGTCTGCTTTCCTACGGCAAATCTGAATTGGGTGCCTGATGGACAGTGATATTGGCTCTCAGGTAGTCCGCAGGCTGGCAACGCTACGTGCGGCACGTCAGCCGCATGAAAACACCTGGCAGGAATGTTACGACTACTCCCACCCGATACGCGGCTCCGGCTTCATGGGGCACATCTACGATGCCGAGACATCCAAGCGCAAACGTGCTGAACTGCTTGATGCGACTTCTACAGATTCCTGCCGCATCCTCGCATCCTCGATCATGGGTGGACTCACCCCGGCGAACTCCATTTGGTTCGAACTGGACAGCGGCGACGAATCCGAAGAAGAAAAGCGCTGGCTCGGTGCATCCGCTAAGACTCTGTGGGAAAACATCCACGCATCCAATTTCGATGCCGTAGGCTTTGAGTGCATGCTCGATCTGGTAGATGCCGGCTGGTTCTGCATGTACGTGGAAGAGGATGAAGAGAACGGCGGCCTGAACTTCCAGCTGTGGCATATCTCAGGCGTGTTCGTTGCAGCCAGCAAAAAGGGAGGGCTCATCGATACGGTTTATCGGCCCTACACCCTGACTGTCGAGCAATGCGTCAACGAATTCGGCCTGGATAACGTCAGCGATGCTGTCCGCAACAATTACACCGAACAGAAATACGATGAAAAGGTTGAACTCGTTCATGCGATATACCCGCGCAAGATCAGTGTTTCGAATGCCAGGCTTGCGAAGAACCTGCCGTTTGCATCGGTCACAGTTGAATGCAAGAGCAAGAAGCCGTTGCGCGAGAGTGGTTATCACGAATTCCCGTGCGTCGTACCACGCTGGATGCTTATTCCGAATTCGGATTACGCTGTCGGACCCATGTTCGACGCGCTCCCTGATGTCAAGGAGCTCAATGAGATAAACCGGCTGGAGCTGGCCTCATTGGACATCGCGCTGGGCGGCATGTGGATTGCCGAAGATGATGGCGTACTGAATCCCAAATCGATCAAGCTGGGCGCGCGTAAAGTCATCGTCGCCAACAGCGTGAACAGCATGAAGGAACTGAAATCAAGCGCTGATTTCAATGTGGGCTTCACCAAGAAGGAACAGCTGCAGGCTTCCATCCGCAAGATTCTGATGTCTGACCAGCTGCAGCCGCAGGATGGCCCCGCCATGACTGCAACCGAAGTGCATGTGCGCGTCGGTCTCATCCGGCAACTGCTTGGCCCTGTCTATGGCCGTATGCAGGCTGAATACCTGCAGGTACTGATTACCCGCTGCTTCGGCCTCGCCTACCGTGCCGGCGTGTTTGGCCGCGCCCCTGATTCACTGGTTAATCGTTCATTCACCATCAAGTACGTTTCCCCGCTAGCCCGTGCGCAAAAACTCGAAGACGTGACCGCGATTGAACGTCTGTATGCGAATGCCGGTGCGATTGCCGCCGCCAATGGTGACGCAAGTATTTTTGACAACCTGGACGATGACGAAGCGATTCGCCTGGTGAGTGATGCTCTGGGTTCTCCGGCCAAGGTCATGCGCACCAAGGAAGATGTCAGCCGTCTGCGCGAAGCCAAGAAGGAAGCGCAGGAAGAGGCACAGCAAGCTGCGCAGACGCAGGCACTCACGCAAGAAGCAGGAAGCGCCGCAATTAAATCCATGGCCGCATAAGGTTTAAATGCCTGACTCGTTACAACCCCAGCTTTACAAGGACGTTTTCGAAGATGACCGCCGAGGCGCGGCCATTCTCGATGAGCTCATTCGCAGGTTTGGACGCAATCCATACGTACCCGGTGGCCTCGAAGGTGCGCGCCAGACCGATTTCAACGCGGGACAGAACAACGTAGTGCAGTTCCTCATTAACCGCATTAATCAAGCCAACGGAGTAGAAGAGAATGAACAAGAGAATGCGTAGGTTGTTTTATTTCATGAACGAAGCCGGTGACGGCACGCAAGGCGGTGCAGGTGGCGGTTCTGGTACTGGTGAAGGTGCGGCAGGTGGTCAAGGCGATGGCGGCGCTGGATCCGTATTAGCCGGTGCAGCGGGTACCACAACCGCAATCAATGAACTGATCCCCGAGAAATACCGCGTCAGCAAGGAAGATGGCACATTCGACATCGAAGCATCCGCACGCAAACTGGCGGAAGGCCACACCAATCTGGAAAAGAAATTGGGTTCCGGTGATGCCGCCCCATCCGCTCCCACTGAATACAAGATCAACGTGCCAGACGAGTTCAAGGAAGCCGTGGCCTCCGACGCACCCGAAATGCAGCAGTTCCTCGCTGATGCGCATGCGGTCGGCATGACGCAGAAGCAGCTCGATTTCGTGATGAACCAATATGCGGGCATTCTTCCGCAGCTGGCATCCGGCAATAACTTCACTCCAGAAGCCGCGACGGAATCACTGAAGGAAACATGGAAGACCGAAGAGGAATTCAATGCCGGCGTGAAAGGTGCCTACCGCGCTGCTGTCGGGTTCGGTGAGAAGGTCGGCGTCAGTTTTGATGACATGGAATCCAGCGGCCTGACCAACAATCCGGTATTCATGCGCATCATGGCGGCCGTCAGTAAGGAAATGGGCGAAGACAAGATTCCGAATGATGGTGCAGGTGGTGGAAGCGGTGACAGCTCAATCGAAGCCCTGCAGGCATCTGAGGCCTATCGCAATCCCAAGCATGCTGATCATGCCAAGGTCAGCGAGCAGGTTCGCCAGTTCTACGCCAAGAAGTACGGCGACGCACCAGTTCTGTAATTCCAAATAGTCGGGAAACCGACACTCACCTTGCGCGACTATTGCGGGCATCGGCCTGCGGTAGCGCGCAGACACCCGTTAAAGCTCACAGGTTCAGCATGGTAGCCGATGCCGAACTGGCGAACAGGCCCGCTCCAACGGACACCCTGAAGGCGAATTTACCAATTCTTTTTCAGGAGTAAAAAAATGAAAGCATACATTCAAAGCAACAAGTGGCAACTCGCAGGCCTCGCGCTGGCGCTCGCTCTCGTATCTGTTGGCGTTATGCCTGCTGATGCAATGGCCGGTGTCGCCTTGGTCGGCGTAGGTTCTACCACCATCACCAATGCCTTTGTGCAGCAGTTCGATAGCAATATCCGCCTGCTGTCACAGCAAAAGGAATCCCGCCTTGAAATCGCCGCGCATGACCGCGGCAACATCACCGGCGAATCCTTCACCGCTAACCGTCTTGCCGCCCTGGAAGATACGCCAGAGAACAACACCCGGCACGGTGACACGCAATGGTCCGAGTCCGATCATTCCACCCGCGTTGCCTTGATGAAAGATTTCTATCAAGCCCTGCCGGTGGATCGTGCTGACGAGCCGAAGCTCCTCGCCAACCCGAACGGTGCATACACCGATTCCCTGCTGGCCGCATGGAATCGCCGTAAGGATGCAATCCTGTACGCAGCTCTGCGCGGTAACTCGCAGGCAAAGGACGGCTCGCTGGTCGCGCTGACCTCTGGCCAGAAGATCGCTCACGGCGGTACCGGCTTTACCAAGGCCAAGCTGATCCAGGCCAAGAAGCTGTTCCGGACCAATGAGCTCGATGAGCACAACGGCGAAGAACTTTACATCACCTTCAACGGTGAAATGCTGGAAGACATCCTGGCTGATACCACCTTGACCAGTGCCGATTACATGGCCGTCAAGATGCTGCAGGACGGTGACGTTTCCGGTAAGTGGATGGGCTTCAAGTGGGTTCCTTACGAGGGCCTGACCTTCTCCGCATCAACCTACTACGCAGTTGCCTGGGCGAAGTCTGCGATTCATCGCGGTACTGGCTTCGTGGAAGGCAAATCCCAACGCCGCGGCGACAAGAAAGACACCATGCAGGTTTCCATGGCTGGTTCTTACGGTGCTGTACGGGTTGAGGAAAAAGGCGTAGTCGAGATCGCCTTCCAATAAGCGATTGAGGCCCGGGCAACCGGGCTTCACCGCTGAACCCATTCAATTTTTAAAGGAGTAAGGAATCATGGCTGAACAAGTCTCCCGTCAAGCCGCCAAATTGGTGGCGAATTCGAAACTCGCACCGCATGAAGCCCTTGGCAAAAAGCGTGTGATTGTCATTACCTCACCGGCAGCTGTTACCTGGGCGCAAAACGATACCATCGCCAGCCCTGTACCTCTGCCAGTCGGCACCCGGATCCTGTGCGGTTCTTACGCTTCGCATCAGGACATGGGCACGTCGATCACGCTGGATGTCGGCCTGCGCGACAAAAACGGCACTGCCATCGATGCGGACGGTATCGCCGCTGCTGTTGATGTAGCAACCGCCGCCGCCCGCACTGTGCTGAATAACGGCGCTCTGGTGAAGGATGGTGCCGAGTATGTGACCGATCAGATTTCGTATGTGTATGCAACGCTTGGCGGTGGTACCCCTGGTGCCAACGCGCAGATTCGTATCGAAGTCGAAGTCATCACACCTGATTAATTTCAGGTTGCTTTAACACGGGGGCCGCGTGCCCCCGGTTTCACAACATGGGGTAAAACTATGGCCAGCGCCGTTTCCATCTGCTCTAACGCTTACCTCTCTCTCGGGGATAAATCCCTAAGTTCATTCGAAGAGTCAAACGACAACGCAGAACGCGCTGCGAATCTGTTTCCTTCCGTGCGCGACTTCATTCTGCGGTCGCATCCGTGGAACTGCGCTGTTAAACGTGTAGCACTATCGCCTGACGAAACGCCTCCAGCATTCGGCTATTCCTATCAGTTTACTTTACCCGGCGATTGGCTGCGTACGCTGTCCATCGGGGAGCCTGGCGATGACATCGACCATGTAACCGAGAACATGAAGATTCTGGCCAACACCAATGTCCTCTACCTGCGCTACATCTTCCGCAATATCGAAGTGAACAGCTGGGATGCAATGCTGATTCATTGCATGGAAAAAGCCATGGCCGCAGCGCTCGCCTACCCAGTGACGCAATCCACCTCGCTCAAGGAAGCCTGTGTCAAAGAGGTTAACGACGCACTGAAAACCGCCCGCGCCGTGGACGGTATAGAAGACCCGCCAGAGGATTTCGGCGACTTCCCATTGCTTAGAAGCAGGTTCTAATGCCTCGCGTCACCATCATCCAGACCAATTTCACAGCTGGGGAATTGAGCCCTCGGCTGTATGGCCGCATTGACATCGAGCGCTACAACAACGCTGTCAAGCGCATGCGCAACATGACGCCAGTTATTCATGGTGGCGCCAAGGATCGCGGCGGCTGGCTTTACAAGGCACCTACCAAACATGCGGATAAGCGTGCTGTACTGGTGCCGTTCGTTTTCAACATCGATCAATCCTACATGCTGGAGTTCGGTGACCAGTACATGCGCGTATTCATGGACGGCGCACAGGTCGAATCATCCCCGGGCGTACCGTATGAAATCAGCAGCCCATTCACTGAAGCCATGCTGGCGAACATTGATTTCGAGCAGGCCGCCGATACGATGTTCATCACGCATGAGGAAGTACCTACGCAACGGCTGCGCAGGTTCGGGCATGCACTATGGGATTTGTCACCGACGCCGTTCATTGTCGAGCCATTTGATGAGCTGGGCATTAAGCCAGCCGCAGACTTAACACTGTCTGCTGCAACAGTCGGCACCGGGCGCACATTCACTGCAAGTGTGGCGAAGTTCCTTGCTGGGGATGTAGGCCGAGAGATTACCTCTGGCGCAGGCCTGGCCGTCATCACTGGATTCACCAGTACAACTGTGGTGACGTGCGAAATCATCATTGCATTCAGCGGCACAAGTATTTCTTCCGGTGAATGGACACTGACCGGAACTCCTCACACATCTTGCACGCCTTCTGCCAAGGATCCTGTCGGTACTGCGATAACTCTCACCCTCGCTGCAAATGGCTGGCGTTCAGATGATGTCGGCAAGATGGTCAGGATTAACGGCGGACTGTGCGAGATAACCGCCATCACAAGCGCCCTCGTGGTAGATGCGGTTATCAAGGTTGTACTTTCAGCCACTGCCGCCGCCCCTGCCCTGTCGTGGACATTGGAAAGCTCTATCTGGAATGCTGATGATGGCTACCCTTCAACCGTAACACTGCATCAGCAACGCTTGATACTGGCCGGATCTCCCGGGCATCCGCAATCGGTAGCAGGCAGCAAGACTGCTGAATACCTCGATTTCACGCTTGGCACGGCTGACGATGCAGCATTTCTGTTCAAGGTGGCTGAAACGCAGGACCAGCTGTTGCATCTGGTGAAGCTCAAAGAGCTACTCGCGCTCAGTCAGACCGGGGAATTCTCGCTTGCCGGCGGCATTGAGAAGCCGATCACCCCGACCAATGTACAAATCAAGTCTCAGGCGCCATACGGTGCAAACCGCGTCCGTCCTCTTCGTGTCGGCAATGAAATTTTCTATGTGCACCGCGCCAACAAGAAACTGATGGCGACCAGCTATCAGCTGGATTCTGACGGCTTCAATGCAGCTGATGTTTCCAAAATCTCCGACCACATCGCAAAGCTCGGTATCGTCGGCATGACCTACGAGCAAGAACCGGAATCGCTCATGTGGCTGATTCTGGCTGACGGTTCCTACGCAAGCCTGACGCTCGACCGCGAAGAGAAGGTCACTGCCTGGGCGCATCACGATACTGATGGCGTAGTAGAAGCCATGGCAACCATGCCAGTGCCTGACGGTGAAGAGACATGGGCCATTATCCGGCGTGAAATCGATGGCAATACCGTGCGCTATGTTGAAAAGCGCGATATTGACGTCAGGCTCGACAGTGCAATTGTCGGTGAAGATGCTGGCGGAGCCGCCACCTGGACAGGCCTCGATCACCTCGAAGGCAAGGAAGTTGCCGTATTGGCGGACGGTGTTTATATGGGCTTGTTCACCGTGGAAGCCGGCGAAATCACTTTACCGCGCGATGCCCTTGAGGTTGAGATTGGCCTGCCGTTTGTGGCCGAAATCGAAATGCTGCCGGCAGAGGTGCCAACGGGTACGGGCACCGCTCAAGGCAATGCAGTAAGAACCGGCAAAGCGATTGTTCGCCTGCTCGAATCCAGCGGCTGCAAGATCAATGGCGACCAGATACCTTTCCGCAAATTCGGAAGCGATCTGCTGGACCGTGATGCACCTCACTTCACTGGCGATAAAGAATTAACCCTGTCGGGCTGGGATAAGTCAGGCGGGGCCATCACCATCACACAAGACTTGCCGTTGCCTCTGCATGTGTTGGCCGTGATCCGCAAGGTGACTGTCAATGATTAAGACCGCCATCCGCATCGCTACCGGCAAGGATGCATGGTTCATCGCCAACAACTTGCGTCCTGACGACCTCAAGGAACTGCGTGCGCTGCAGCAAGGCCTGCCGGAAGTGCTTGTGATGGAAACATTTGAGTGTGCAGCCTGGTCGCGCGTCGCCACCCTCAATGATGTGCCGGTGATTCTGTATGGTGTCTGTCCACATGACATCAAGGGGCATGGCATTCCCTTCATGGTCGCCACGCCAGCCATTACCCAATTCACCAAGCGGTTTGTTCGTGGCTCCATCGATGAAGTATTCCTGATGGAAAAGACCTTTCCCAAGCTCATCAACATGGTACACAAGGAAAATCAGCTCTCTCGCCGCTGGCTGAAGTGGCTTGGCTTCGAGATAGATGAAAAACCTGTCGGGCCTGGCGGGGAATTCATGATGTTTACCAAGGGGATTTGATATGTGCGTCGCTGCTGCAGCATTACCGATGATTCTTTCCGCCGCAGGTACTGCGGTTTCTGTGCTTGGCTCTATTCAACAAGGCAGGCAGGAAAGCGCCTATGCCGAATATCAGGCCAAACAGACCGAAGCCGATGCGGTAGCTGAACGCAGTGCGGCACAGATTCATGCGGAGAAGATACGCAAGGCCGCCAGGCTGACACAAGGTGAAGCGAATGCGTCACTCGCCGCCTCAGGTGTTGATGTAGGGTCTGGCAGTGCGGCACTCATCAACAAGAGCATCGGACAGAACGCGGAAGAAGATGCGCTCACTGCAATCCTTGAAGGGAATCGCAAAGCCGACCGCATGGACGCACAGGGCGAAGGCTACAAGATCACCGGTCAGAACGCCAAGACTGCAAGTTATTACAACGCTGGCGGTTCGCTTCTGGCCGGAGGCTATCAAATCGCGAAGGGCTGGAAAACAACCAAAAAAGCCCCTGTTGAAGAAAGGAACATCAACTGATGGCTAAAATTCAGACCGGTAATTTCGGGTTTGCGGTGCCTCGTACCTCTCCCGGCATCGCAGGTGTCGGCGGTGTTGGCGCCCCGGGTCGCGCCCTTGCCAATATCGGCGAAACAACCAGGGCCATTGCGGGCGACATTCAGCACACGCAGGACGTTGAAGCCGCAAGGCAACGTCAGGAAGAAGAGCGCATTGCGCGTGAACAGGAAGCTGAACGCAAAGCAGCGGAGAAGGAAGCCGCCCGAGCTCGCGCGTTGACTGCGCAAGTTACACACGAAAACGAGGTCAACGCGATTTATGACCAGCTCAACACCGACCTTGAGCAAGGAAAAATCACCCGCGACCAACTGCCTGACCTGTTCAATAAGCAGTCCGCTGAAATCCGCAAGAAATCACTTGAGGGCATAGACCCAGACCACACGCCTATCCTTGAGGCTGGTTTTTCAGGTGTTGAAGGCAAGCTGTCTCGCAAACTGGCGGAGAGTGCCGACAACAACCGCAAGCAGGAAGTCGCAAGCCATCTGAACATCACCCTCGAAGAACTCTCGCGCATGGGCCTGCGTGACCCAGAGACAGCAAAACTCAAGGCAAAGCAGGTTATCGAAGCACAAGGCCCGATGATTGGCATGACTGCCGACAAGATGACTCAAGCGGTGCAGGATTTCAACGAGAAAACGACCGCCAACTTCGTGACGCAAAGCATCGCAACCGACCCGCGCGGCACGCTCAAGTTGCTCAAGAAGGGAGAATTCGCAGACCTGCAACCCGAAACCCGTTTGCGCCTGCTGAGTCATGCCGAAAGCTCGGTCGAAACCATAGAGCGCAGGGCCGAGATCCATGCCGCCAAGGTTGAACGTCAGAACCGGGAAACCTTCGATAGCTTCGTCAGCCTGGTATCAGCCGGAAAGAATCCATCGCCTGAATACACCGCCTCGATCACACAGAAGCTCAAGGGCACACCATACGCCAAGGCTGTCAATGAAATGCTCGCGCAGGCTCCCGCCCAGGTTTCGTTCGCAGCAGCCCCATTGAAGGCACAGGAGCAGAATCTGCAGGCCTTGCTGGTTAAGGGCAACGACCCTAAACGCGGCTGGACACCCGAAGAACAAAAGCAGTACACGCAGTTCGAACAGGTGCACCAGAAAACGAAAGCCGACATCAAGGCTGACCCATATCAGGCAGCACTTGAGCGCGGCGTAATTCCCGCGATTGCACCCTTGGACATCGGCGACGTGAATACGCTTGGTGCGCAACTCGCAACACGCGCCGAACAAACGCAGATCGTCAGCCAGTGGACCGGAAAACCGGAAAGCCCATTGCGGCCGGCAGAAGCTGAACAGGTCGCCAGCATCATTCAGTCATTGCCCCCGAAGCAGCGTTCCGCAGCACTCAGTACAGTCGCCAAGGCTGTGAACAATCCTGCTCAGATGCGCGCCCTCGCAGGCCAGTTCGGCAAAGTCTCCGACACCATATCAACCGCTGCCTACCTCGCATCGAAAGACCTCGTAAGCACTCGCGGGCGTCATATCTCCGAAATGTACCTGAACGGTGCCGACGCACTTGAGCAAGGGCGCGCGAAGATTGACCAGACGAAAGAAACAGGCGTTCGTGCGCAAATTTATTCCGAGCTCAACGGTGTGTATTCATCCAAACCTGCGATGGACATGGCGGCTGATGCCACATTCAAGATATATGCAGGGCTGAAAGCGGAAGGGGATGATGATCTGGAACGCGCCATCAGGATTGCGAACGGCAGCATCATCAATCATAACGGCCAGAAGATAGCGGCTCGCGGTTTTGATGAAGGTGACGTGGAAGATGCGATTGCCAGAATCAAGCCTGCTGACCTCGGCGGAAATGACTTCATCGCTTCCGGTCACTCGATCAGTGCGCAAGACCTTACCGCCCGCCTGCCTTCCTTGCCGCTACGCAACGCACCATCCGGTTACTACGTGCAGGCCGGCGCTGATGTTGTACGCCATGCCAACGGTCAACCGCTTGTTATCCAGTTGAGGAAATAATGTTTGATGATGCTTTCGAAGATGAAGCCGCAGCAACCCTCAGTGTTCCAGTGCGTGAGCCATTACCCGAATCGCCTGGAGCATTCGCCAACCTAGGCACCGCAGTTATTGATGCCGCACCCTCGGCAACTTTCCGGGCATTGCGGGCACTCAACCTCTATGCTGGCGACCGTGGCACAGGCTATCGCAGCGACATCGTACCGACTGCCAAGGATGCACATAAAGCCGACATCCAGCGCCTCACCGATGACAGCCTGAAATCCAGCATCCGCGAATACACACCAGACCCGCTGACCACAGGCGCGGCAAGCAACTTTGTTTTCCAGGCAACGCAGACAGTCGGCAAGGCGGTAGGTTATACCCTGATGGGTGGGCCGATTGCAGGCCCGATAGCATTCGGCCTCGATCAAGGCGCGAACGAGTCGCTCACGCTGCAGGATCAGGGCGTGGACGAAGCAACCGCCAATGAAGCCGGTGTGGTCACTGGACTTACTTCCGCGGTCAGCATTGCATTGCCTGCTGCCGCTGCAACGGGATGGGGAACGGCTGGACTTGTTGCGGTTGGCGGACCCGGTAGCTATATGGTGGAAACGTCTGCGATACAGAGCATCCTCGAAGATGCCGACTATGCCGAAATCGCCCGCCACTATGACCCTTTCGACATGACCAACCTTGCCCTTTCGATACTTCCCGCCGGTGCTGTCGGTGCACTTGCTCACGGCATGCGGGTGCGTGCCTCCAGCCCTGATGATGTAGCAGCGGCCTTCGCCCTTCAGGAAGCCATCAAGGTCAATGAGTCAGCGCTTGCCAAACCCGGCGACATTGAACGCCAGAACAAGAGCATTGCGGCACTGGAAACGGTACGCAATCAGCTCGACAACAACGAACCTGTTTCCGTGGATATGTCAGCTGCTGATCCTGACATCGTGAATGAACGTATCGCCATGCTGCCGGATGAGCTGAAGACTGATGCCAGCAGAGAACAGGCCGAGTTACTGCCACCAGAACCAGCGCCTGAAGCGCCGATTGTGCAGCCTGATTCGAATGCCCCACTTGAAGCCAGCCCAATGCAAGCTGATGCACAGGCCGACCCCGCAGTCACCGAATCAATCACCGTACTGGACACAACCGGCGACATGTATATCCCAACCGGCGATCTGGATACAGACGGGAACGCCATCACCATTTCCGCGCGTGAAGCTCTTGCGCAAGCTGATGAATCAATCAATCTCGCCCAGACGGAAGCCAGAGGCTTTGAGGCTGCGGTGCAGTGCTTTTTAAGGAACGGCGCATGAAACAAATCTGTGTGGACGCAGTATCAGCAGCAGTTGGGCGCCCTCTTAATGCCAGCGAGATAAAGAACATCGAGGACCGCATTCAGCAATCCATGGTGAATATCGCGCGCCGTAATGTAGAGAAATGGCGAAGCCTGTCACTCGCCGAACGCATGGACTTGGCAGCGAAAGAAGCAGCCTCCCAACTGGTAGGTGATGCCATGAAGAAGAAGCAGCGCATCGCGCGCACCATCCTCGCTTATGACCGCAATGCACAGGTGCTCACCGATGCCAAGGTACAAGGCAAAACCGCATTCAATGGGCTGGCGAAGCAGCTGGAAAACGCTGACGTATATATCAAGGGCGTGGGACGTGAATACTTCAGCGCTTTGCGCGACACCATCCAGGCGGTCGAACCTCGCTTCTTTGGCTTCATGCACGACGCTGGCCAGATGCGTGATTTCGCGTTTGAGGTATTCGGCAAGGATTCCGGCAATCAGATAGCGAAGGCCGGTGCAAAGGCTTGGCTCGACACCATAGAGCTGATGCGCGCGCGATTCAACGGTGCGGGCGGTGATATTGGCAAGCTGGATTATGGCTACCTGCCACAGCCGCATGATGCGCTGAAAGTGCGTGAACTAACCGCAGATGATTGGGCGGTAAAGGTGATGCCACTTCTTGACCGTTCCAGATACCTCAACGTCGATGGCACAGCAATGAGCGACATTGAGATTTTCGCCTTGCTCAAGGCAGCGCACGAAACGATTTCCACTGAAGGCCTGAACAAGATGAACCCCGGCGCACGTACCGGTAACGGCATGACTGCCAACCGGCACAGCGACAGCCGCCAGATCCATTTCAAGGATGCCGAAAGCTATCTGTCCTACATGGGCGAATTCGGGCACGGCAACATGTTCACCGCCATGCAGGCCCATGTAGCCAGCCTAGCAAAAGACATCGGCATGGTGGAAACATTCGGGCCTAATCCAGAGCAGATGTATCGCACACTGCATGACCTTGCGTTGAAAGACCATGGGCAGGAGCAGATGCAAGGCCCGTTCCTGGTGACAACTGATGACATGTGGGCATCGCTGACCGGAAAGACCAATCAGCCCGTGCATCAGCGTTTCGCAGACATCGCGCAGGGCATTCGCAACGTGGAAGTTTTCGGCAAGCTGCAGGGTGCGTTCATTTCATCGGTTACCGACATTCCGACCTACTTCATCACCACAGGTTTCAACCGCCTGCCATTGCTTCAATCCGTGACCAACCTGGTCCGCGGCCTTTCTCAAAAGTCCGACATGAAGGAGTTCGCATCGCGCGCCGGCCTGATCTCCGATTCCATCATTTCAGATATGAACCGCTGGGCCGAAGGCAACATAGGGGACGGATGGACTTCAACGCTTGCCAACGCGACCATGCGCATGTCACTACTGCAGGCGTGGACGGATTCAATCCGCAGGGCTTTCTCGGTCACGATGATGGGCGGACTCGGAAAAATATCCCGGCTGGATTGGAAGAAGCTCGACAAGGCAGACCGCAGCCACATGGCGGCCAAGGGTGTGACGGAACAAAACTGGCAGGTATGGCAAAAGGCGCAGCTGGAGAGCTGGAAGGGTTCGGCCATGCTGACACCGGAAGCCATCCGCAAGATACCTGACTCTGAGTTAGAGGCTCTCGGCAATCCTGAACGGTTACGCAATGAAGCGGTTTCCCGCTTGCTGGGCGTGATAACGGATGAAGCCGAATACGCTTCCCTCGGTCAAGACCTGATGACCCGTGCAGCGATTACGAGAGGCACACAGAAGGGCACTGTGCAGGGTGAAATAGCCCGGTCAGTGATGCTGTTCAAAGGCTTCCCGATGTCCATGATTTCCCGTCACTGGCGGCGCGCATTCGAGCAGCCAGGTGCGGCATCCAAAACGAAATACGCTGTCACCCTGGCAACTAGTATGACTATGTTCGGGGCGCTTGCTCTGCAACTCAAGGACATGATCAACGGCAAGGATCCGCGTGACATGACAACCGGAAAATTCTGGGGCGCGGCTTTCGCACAGGGCGGCGGCGTCGGCATCCTCGGCGACATACTTTATACGGGCATGGGCGGACAAAATCGCGCAGGGGTACCGAACTGGATGAACCTGCTTGGGCCAGTAGTCGGCACAGCCTTCGAAGGTACCGATCTCGTATTCGGCAATATCGGCGAAGCAATGAAGGGTGAGGAAACGCATGTCGGGGCCGAGGCATTCCGCTATGCCCGTTCGCATACCCCATTTATTAACCTGTGGTATGCCAAGGCCGCGCTCGATCATATGGCCTTGCAGGATTTACAAGAAATGCTCTCCCCTGGCTACATGTCTCGCGTAAAGCGCAGAGCTGAAGGCGATTGGGGTCAAGGCTTCTGGTGGGAACCGGGCGAACCCTTGCCCGAGCGCGCACCTGATTTCGGCAATGCGGTAGGAGAATAACCATGCGGCAGGACCAGTTCGAAAAACTTCAGGAAATATCGGAAAACCTCACCGATGTTTTTATTGCGGAAGCAGATGTCAGCAAATGGCCGGGGGCAACAATTCCCGTCGATCAACAGGACAAGACGATACGCGGTGACCGGTACTGGCAAAAGAAAAACGCAGTCGCCACCATCGCGCTCATTACCCGCGTTAGCGTCTTGACCGGCATCATCAAGAGAAACACCTCAAGCGGCAATGTTGGCGGCGGCAGTGCCGGTGTGATGGAAGAGGACATGGACCGCGAAATACAGGATGCCGAGAAAGAAGCCGCCAAGCTGATGAAGCGCATCAACGACCCAGCCAACAAAGCCAATTACGACATAAAGGTTCATGGCAAAGCCAAGAATTAGCTTCCTCGCGTTCTTCCTGATCTGGGCGAAACGTAGAAACTGGCAGGTTCCCGATATTCACATTCTGGCCTGTAACTGGCTGGAGACAACGGGTGATTTATCGGTGCTGCGATGCTTCCGCGGGTTCGGCAAGTCCACCATTCTGGAAGTGTTCAACGCCTGGTGCTACTACTGCAACCCAGAGTTCCGCATTCTGCATCAGTCTGAATCCGACAAGACGGCATACAAAACCAGTCGCGGCACACAGAATGTTCTGCGCAATCACCCGCTCACGCAGGGCATGTTCCGCGACGGTGGCATTGAAGCATGGTGGGTGGAAGGTTCGACCGATCCGCGGAATGCCAGCATGTACGTGAAAGGCATCCTCTCCAACGTGACGTCAGCCCGTGCCGACATGTGCCAGAACGATGACGTCGAAGTTCCGAAGAACATCAAGACAGCAGAATCCCGCGAAAACTTGCGCTATCGCTTGGGCGAACAGACGCACATCATGGTGCCTGGAGGCCATCAGCTCTTCATCGGTACCCCTCACACGCATGACAGCATCTATGACGAAATGGAGGCGGCAGGTGCAAACTGCCTGACCATCAAAATGTTTAAACACGAACACCGCATAGATGACGCCGCGAAACTCAGTTACCCGATACCCTTCATTCCAGAATTCGTTTTCCACGGCATAGGCAAAAACACGCGGGCCCTGGAAGAAGGAAAGGACTTCCGCATTATTTCCGATCGCATCGTGTTCGCGGAAGTGCTTGGCGGACTGGTCGACTTGTATTCCGGTTCGGCTTGGCCGGAGCGATTCACGACTGAAGAAATGGTGAAGCGGCGCAAGCGTACCCGCACCATCAACGAATGGGATTCACAGTATCAGCTGCATTCCAAGCCATTAACGCAGGTTCGGCTCAACCCCGAGAAGATTATTGCATACGATTGTCAGCCAGAATTCAGGTGGGCGAACCGCAATCTCACGATGTGGCTTGGTGGCGTGCAGATTGTCAGCGCAACTGCAAAATGGGACCCATCATCCGGCAAGGTCAATTCCGATATTTCTTCCTTCTCAGTGATGCTGCAGGACGCACTCGGGCGCATGTATTGGCATCTCGCGCTGGAGCTCACTGGTGAGGTTGCGGAATTTGATGATCGAGGCAAGGTAATCGGGGGCCAGGTATGGCAGATTTGCGATGTGGTCGAAGCACTGAACCTGCCGCGTGTTGTGGTGGAAACCAACGGCATTGGCGGCCATACGCCAGCCATCCTGCGCGGTGCATTCAAGGCTCGCGGCATCACCGCTGGCATCACCGAAATCCATGAAACCGGCAACAAGAACGAGAAGATCCTGCAGGCATACGAACCTGCGCTTTCAGGAAAATACCTTTGGGCGCATGTGGATGTGCTTGATACGGTGTGGGACCAGATGCGGGATTGGAACCCAGCCATCACGAATCAGGTGGATGATCACCTGGACTCAGGGGCCGGGGCCATCAGCGAAGAGCCGGTTCGCATCGGGAAGATAGTCGGGAAACCGACAGCGGATAAGAGGCAAGATTGGCGCACTAATTCAGGCGTTTATGAGGTAACGCTTGAGACCTAACATGAGGGCGCCAGCATGCCGGTATCAGTTCAAACACCCTACAACAGTTCAACTGCCAACGGTGTAACCACAGTCTTTCCATACACGTTCTACCTGCTGTCAGAAGACGACCTGATAGTTGAGCTGGACGGCGTTGCGCAGGTATCCGGCTTTACCGTCAGCGGCGTTGGCGACCCTTCAGGTGGCTCGATAACCTTCTCGGTTGCGCCTGCCAATGGTGTAAAGGTACTGCGCAAACGTGAACTGCCCCTTTCCCGCGAGACCGACTATCAGTATCAGGGCGATTTTCAAGAGGAAGTAGTAGACCGCGACTTTGATCGCATCTGGATGGCTATACAGCAGCTCGGCCAAAAGATTATCTCTGCGATAAAGCTGCCATTCGATACTGCTACTGATCAAGTTCTTTCGGAAGATGCCGCAGACAGAACCCGCAAGGCCCTGATGTTTGATGACGATGGCAATCTTACCCTTTCCGAATTTGACCCAGACGAACTACCAGCCCAAGCAGAAGCATTCGCGGATGCAGCTGCTGCAAGCGCAACAGCTGCGGCAACCAGTGAAAGCAACGCAGCCGCCAGCGAAGCCAATGCAGCCACGCATGAGGAAAACGCTGAAGCAGCCGCCATAATAGCTCAAGCTGCAGCAGCAGCTTTTTCCGACGGCGACAAGGGAGACATTACCGTTTCCGGTGCAGGCTCTGTCTGGACGTTGAATTCGGATGCAGTACCTGATGCCTCGACTACACAAAAAGGCGTCTCAGAGCTTGCAACCTCGTCTGAAATGGCCACCGGCACAGACTCTGCAAGGGTGCCTTCAGTCGATGCAATCAGGCAAGGTCTTGTTGTCATTGGCACACCCCAGAACACCACCTCCGGCACATCTATTGACATCACCGGTTTCCCCTCATGGATGACCAACATCATTATTATGTGGTCCGCTGGTTCTACCAATGGGACCTCTCCCATCATAGGACAGCTAGGAGACAGCGGCGGATTCGAAACGACCGGTTATGCCGGGCCTTATGTATCATCTGTTAACAGCAATCAAGGATCAGGATTTTCATCTACCGCTGGGCTGAACATAGGTTCTACCGCCGCAGACTCAGTGATGCACGTCGTTGTTCACTTGGTTATTCAAGACCCAAGCACAAACACCTGGATGGCGCAGATCACCACAAGTTACAGCAATACCGCAGCCTCTGGGGGAACATCTTGTACTAAATCGCTCTCCGGCGCACTCACTTCGTTCCGTCTGACTACGGTATCAGGTACCCCTGTATTCGATGCAGGCACTCTCAACTGGATGGGATGGTAATCATGTACACAGCTATCGTTGCAGTAGAAAACAACCGTGTTGCCAAGTACAAGGAATTCGAGACGGCTGACGCAGCACAGGCTCATTGCGATGTGTATGGCGGCTTTCCGTATGAAGGCAGTTACAGCCCAGACCTGTACGTTGATGGGCAAAGCGTAACCATACAGCCAGAACAAGAAACTGCGGAGCAGGTTATTGCAAGGTTAGAGCGTGCGCTAGACCGTCACCTTGATGAGGTAGCGAATTCCTACCGCTACGAATCCATCAGAACCATGGTGACTTATGCGACTTCCGAACATCCGACATTTGGTCCAGAAGGCCGCGCAGCAGTGAAATTCCGTGATGCTGTCTATGCCTATGGCATCCAAAAGATTGCCGATTGCACGCGTGAAGTTGACCCCGACCCAATCCCGACTGAAGCCGATCTGATTGCAGGGCTTCCACCAATAACAGATTACTTCGAATAACAAACCAGCCGCCTGCGGGCGGCTTTTATTTACGCAAACACGGGGAATACTAATGCCAGAGAAAGACCCAACCAATTACGCGCTCATCACATACGCATGGGTATTCCTGCTTTCAGCCTGGGGAGGTTTGGTGTCGTACATCTCCAAAGTGAAAGCCGGGGAAGCTCGAGCATTCAACTTCGCCGAGCTGATCGGCGAGCTGGTCATTTCCTCGTTCGCCGGCATGCTTACGTTTTTGCTGTGTGAGGCAGCTGGGTTGAACGACCTTCTGACTGCTGCACTCGTCGGCATCTGTGGGCACATGGGAAGCCGCGCCATCTTCATGTTCGAGAAGTATGCAACCAAGAAGATGCAAAGCATGTGGGGCAAGCCGTGAGCTTCGATCTGGCGTTCACTCACACAGTCGGCATCGAGGGCGAGTATTCAGACCATCCTGCAGATCGCGGTGGTAAAACAAAATACGGCATCACCGAACGCGTTGCCAGGGCCGAAGGCTATGAAGGTGAAATGCGCGACATGCCCCTGCTGTTTGCAAAGCAGGTCTACAAGCGTCGCTATTGGGACCCGCTGAACCTTTCTTCCATTGATGTCATTGCCAGCCCGATTGCCCATGAGTTATTCGATACGGCCGTCAATATGGGCACATCCGTCGCCGGCGCATTCTTCCAGCGCACGCTGAATGCCTTGAACCGTAATGGGGAGGATTATGCCGACCTCATCGTTGATGGTGTCGTTGGCGCCAAGACTGCGCAGGCCTTCCAAGCGTTCTTCATCAAGCGCGGCATGTCGGGCGTCAAGGTCATGGCCAGAATGCTCAACTGCCTGCAGGGTGCTCATTACATGGCCATCTGCGAGCGTGACAGGTCGCAGGAAACATTCATGTTCGGCTGGGTACTCAAT
>Ga0196971_1000552_pt1 | contig 26475 bp, 31 predicted proteins | sample S1v_1013CmetaG_FD_148660 | JGI IMG/M metagenome (GOLD analysis project Ga0196971, IMG submission 148660) | Soil microbial communities from Anza Borrego desert, Southern California, United States - S1+v_10-13C | ecosystem: Environmental > Terrestrial > Soil > Desert | place: USA: California...
TTGCCGACGTTGACCAGAACCAGTCGAGCTTCATCGCGCAGTCCGGCACTGCCGGCAGCAACGGCTACGGCAGCTTCACGGTCGATGCGGCCGGCAACTGGACCTATACCGCGGACAACAGCCAGAGCGCGGTCCAGCGGCTGGGGGCCGGGCAGTCGCTGAACGACAGCTTCACTGTGGTATCAGCGGACGGCAGCGCCAGCCGGGCGGTTTCGGTGACGATCAACGGCACCAATGACGTGCCCACAGTTTCGGTTGGAGCAGGCGATGGTGTTTCGGCTAATCTGACAGAAGCAGATGCGGGCCTGGCTGCCGGCGGCAGCTTCACGGTGAACGATGTCGACGTGACCGACGTGCTGAATGCCTCGGTGACTGGTATTAGCGTCATTGGTGCCGCGGGCGGTCTGACAAACGCACAGTTGCTCGCCATGTTGACACTGAATGCCACAGATACCGCTGCTACGGAAGGTGGCAAGGTGAACTGGTCATTCAACTCGGGTAGCGAAGCGTTCAATTACCTGGGCCAGGACCAGTCGCTGCAGCTTATCTACGATGTCAAAATAGCCGACGGCCACTCCGGTACGGCGACACAACAAGTGTCAGTCACGATTGCCGGTACGGCAGAAGCGGCGTCGGAGTTAATGCTGGTGGCAGCGTATCGCGTTGGGGAGGGCGTGCATTGGACGGAGAACCCGCCCGTATATTCAGCCCGTGAAGCGGCGGCTTATCTGTTTGGCGGTGCGTCAACCAATTACCAGATCTCAACAAGTAACACCGGTGTGAATGCCAATGCCTGGTATGACGGTTACGGTAAGCCTTTGACAGTATTTAATCAGGACTTCAAGCAGGATGCTCCTCCTGCAGGCTACCTGAGTCCTCTCTACGATGCATGGTCTGCACTGGTGAGCGACCACGCGGCGGTGGCCGGTTTTCATACAGGTAATGCTGGACACAATCCGTTGCAACCGTATGCTTACACGAACTATGTGTATGCCAATGTTCGACGGTTAGAAGGAACCGGCGCGGCGAACACTATTACAGGCGGCGCAGGGTCGGACCGGATAATTGGCGGCAATGGCGGGGACGATCTGACCGGAGGCGGTGGAGCGGATTATTTTGTCTTCCGATCCCCGAATAATGGTGCCGACCTGATCAGGGATTTCGATCGAAGCATGGACCTGATCGTGATCGAGAGCGCAGGATTTGGATCAGGCCTTCAAGCTGGCGGCGTATCAAGCCGGCAGTTCGCTTCAGGGACCAATGTTGGCTTCACTTCGACCGAACAGCGCTTTTTCTTCGACACGGACGATCATAAACTCTATTTCGATCGTGATGGGTCGGGCAATGCAGCGGCCGTCGAACTGGCGACCTTTACGAATCTGGTCGGTATCACGCAACAAGATCTGGTGGTGATCTGACAGGTTGCCGGGCCGTTGCCGATTTGCTTCGCCCAAGGGGCGGAGGCGAAGCGCCAGCTTTCCTGAAACTGCGGATAGTCTAGTCCGTGCGCGTGCTGCGGTGACGAAATCGCGTTGGATAAGGGTTGCGGAAAAGTACGGACCCGAAAAGCAAAAAGCCCAGTCCGAAGACTGGGCTTTTTGCTTGAATTTCTTGGGGTGGCCGATGGGACTCGAACCCACGACGACAGGAATCACAATCCTGGACTCTACCAACTGAGCTACGGCCACCACTGAGACTTGCCGGACTGCGGGTCAGGCAAGCCCGTAATTATACAAACTTCACGGCAATGTGGCAAATGCCGTTTCTTTCCCGCCAGTCCGTTGTTTTTTATCCGGCCGCCGCAACTGCGGCAACCGGCGGCGCCACCCCGAGCAGCCGCGCAAAGGCGGTCTTCAGCACGCTTTCGCTGCCGGTGGTGAAGGCCGCAATCTTTCCCGGGCCCTGGGCGCGCAGCAGGCCGCGTTCGGTGAGCAGCCGCACCAGATGCCGCGCCACGGCCTCGCCCGTGTCGACGATCGCAACCGGCTGGGCGGTGAGCCGGGCCAGCGCTTCTTCGATCAGCGGCAGCACGAACGGATAGTGGGTGCAGCCGAGTACCAGCGTGTCGGCGCCGCGCTCGACCAGCGGCTCGACATAGCGGCGCACCAGCAAGGCCGTGTCGGCAGACTGGAGTTCGCCTTTTTCAACCTGGTCGGCCAGACCGATGCAGGGCTGCGGCAGGAATTCCACATTTGTCGATGCACTGATCTGGTCGCGCAGCAGCTTGAATTTTTCGCTCGCCAGCGTGCCTTGCGTCGCCAGCACGCCAACCGTGCCGCTGCGGGTGAGCGCGGCGGCCGGCTTCAGTCCAGGCTCGACGCCGACCACCGGCAGGTCCGGATACTGCGCGCGCAAAGCCCGGATCGCCGCGGCGGTGGCGGTATTACAGGCGACCACCAGCGCTTTCGTACCCTGCTGCATCAGGAATCCGGCGATCGCGAGCGTGCGCGCGGTGATCTCCTCCTCCGTCCTGCCGCCATAGGGTGCATAGCCGGAGTCGGCGAAGTACAGCAATGGTTCGTTCGGCAGGCAGGCGTGGATGTGCTTCAGCACCGAAAGGCCGCCGATGCCGGAATCGAATACACCGATAGGCTGGTCTGACATGGAAAAAAAAGCGTGGGCTCGACAAAGGGCGGTGCGACGGCGCACCCGCACGCATTTTACACCGTGCATCTTGGCGCCCGGCAGCAGGTTGCGGTGCGGAATTGCCAGTCTTGCATTGAACTGGCCCGCCTTCCATCCACTCCTATTGCAAGGCCGGCGGGCGGCAAGCGGGTCGCGCGTCGCGGCAGCAACCAACGTACGGAGGGAACCATGGTCAGGCTCGGAATCATCATCGGCAGCACCCGCCCGGGACGCAAGGCGGAAGACGTGGGACGCTGGGTATACGAGATTGCGCGGCAGCGCAACGATGCCCAGGTGGAATTGGTGGACATCCAGGATTACAACCTGCCTCTGCTCGATGAACCGGTGCCGCCGTCGATGGGCCAGTACAGCAAGGACCACACCAGGGTCTGGGCGGCCAAGATCGATTCCTTCGACGCCTTCGTGTTCGTCACGCCGGAATACAACCACGGCACGTCCGCTGCGCTGAAGAATGCGATCGACTACCTGTACAAGGAATGGAACAACAAGGCGGCCGGCATCGTCAGCTACGGCAGCATCGGCGGCGCCCGCGCGGCGGAGCACCTGCGGCTGGTGATGGGCGAACTGATGATCGCCGACGTGCGGGCGCAGGTGATGCTGTCGCTGTTTACGGACTTCGAGAACTTCGCCACCTTCAAGCCGGCGCAGCATCATGAGAAATCGGTGACGACGATGCTGGACCAGGTGATCGCCTGGGGCGCGGCGATGCAGAACGTGAGGAGGTAAGGGACGTGGCGGCGGATATTGCTCCGTACCGTCGCTCCCGCTCATGGTATCGCGGCAAGTCTTAATGCGGCCTCACCCTGCGCTCCTGCCTGCCCGGTAGCGTCGGCTGTCGTTGAAAAGAAAACGGGCCGCAAGCGCGGCCCGTTGTTCATGCACCCGGCAGGCTGCTTACACGGTCTTCACCGGAATGCCAGCGAAGTTGCCGGTCGAGATGCGTTCCGCCCATTCCTTCGGGCCGGTGTTGTGCACCGAAACGCCGTTGGAGTCGACCGCCACCGTCACCGGCATGTCCTTGACCTCGAACTCGTAGATCGCTTCCATGCCGAGGTCTTCGAAGCCGACCACCTTCGCCGACTTGATCGCCTTCGACACCAGGTAGGCGGCGCCGCCTACCGCCATCAGGTAGGCCGACTTGTGGTTCTTGATCGACTCGATCGCGACCGGGCCGCGCTCGGCCTTGCCGATCATTGCGATCAGACCGGTCTTCTCCAGCATCATGTCGGTGAACTTGTCCATGCGGGTGGCGGTGGTCGGGCCGGCAGGGCCCACGACCTCGTCGCGCACCGGGTCGACCGGGCCGACGTAGTAGATCACGCGGTTGGTAAAGTCCACCGGCAGCTTCTCGCCCTTGGCCAGCATGTCCTGGATGCGCTTGTGCGCGGCGTCGCGGCCGGTCAGCATCTTGCCGTTCAGGAGCAGGGTCTGGCCCGGTTTCCAGGACGCGACTTCTTCCTTGGTCAGCGCATTCAGATCGATGCGCTTGGACTTCTCGGTGTCCGGCTGCCAGCTGACAGACGGCCACTCGGACAGCGCCGGCGCTTCAATGTAGGCCGGGCCGGAACCGTCGAGCACGAAGTGCGCATGGCGGGTTGCCGCGCAGTTCGGGATCATCGCCACCGGCTTGGACGCCGCATGCGTCGGGTACATCTTGATCTTCACGTCCAGCACCGTGGTCAGGCCGCCCAGGCCCTGCGCGCCGATGCCCAGTGCATTGATCTTCTCGCACAGCTCCAGGCGCAGTTCCTCGGTCTTGTTCTGCGGGCCGCGCTTCTTCAGCTCGTACATGTCGATGTCTTCCATCAACGATTCCTTGGCCATCAGCATCGCCTTCTCGGCGGTGCCGCCGATGCCGATGCCGAGCATGCCCGGCGGGCACCAGCCGGCGCCCATCGTCGGGACCGTCTTCAGGATCCAGTCGACCAGCGAGTCGGACGGGTTGAGCATCACGAACTTGGTCTTGTTTTCCGAGCCGCCGCCCTTGGCCGCGACCTGCACGTCCACGGTATTGCCGGGCACCAGTTCCATGTGCACCACGGCCGGGGTGTTGTCCTTGGTGTTCTTGCGCTCGAACTGCGGGTCGGCGACCACCGATGCGCGCAGCACGTTGTCCTGGTGCAGGTAACCGCGGCGCACGCCCTCGTTCACCGCGTCGACGATCGATCCCTTGAAGCCTTCGAAACGCACCTCCATGCCGATCTTCAGGAACACGTTGACGATGCCGGTGTCCTGGCAGATCGGACGCTTGCCCTCTGCGCACATGCGCGAGTTGGTCAGGATCTGCGCGATCGCGTCCTTGGCGGCCGGGCTCTGCTCGACTTCATAGGCGCGCGCCAGATGCTGCAGGTAATCCTGCGGATGGTAGTAGCTGATGTACTGCAGCGCGGCGGCGACCGATTCGATGAGGTCTTCTTGCTTGATGATGGTCATGATGATTTTCGGGCTAGGTCAGTGGGAATTCTTCGCATGGTCCGGCGCCGTCATCAGGCGGTCGCAGGCGGCGATCGCCATCGCCGACAGCAGGAAGGCGATATGGATGACGGTCTGCGCGATCAGCGTCTTGGAATCGTAGGCGCCGGCATTGATGAATGTCTTCAGCAGGTGGATCGACGAGATGCCGATGATGGCCGTGGCCAGCTTCACCTTCAGCACCGATGCGTTCACATGCGACAGCCATTCAGGCTGGTCCGGGTGGCTCTCGAGGTTCATGCGCGAGACGAAGGTTTCATAGCCGCCGACGATGACCATGATCAGCAGGTTGGAGATCATCACCACGTCGATCAAACCGAGCACCACCAGCATGATGATGGTTTCATTGAGCTTGGTCGGCGTTTCGCCGCCCTTGATCGCCACCGCGGACAGGATGTGCTCGAGCGCCGCCTGGTTGCCCATCGCGGCGCCGATCAGGTCGACCAGTTCCACCCAGAAGTGGAACACGTAGACACCCTGCGCCAGGATCAGGCCGAGGTACAGCGGCAGCTGCAGCCAGCGGCTCATGAAGATCAGGTTGGGCAGCGGGCGGATCGGGCGGGAGGCTTTGGAAATGTGCTTGTCGTTCAAATTCATGACTGGGAGAAATCAGGCCTGGAACAAAACCCGAGCATTTTACACGGGCTCGCGCTTTCGCTTCTGCGTTTCTTGAATGCCTGCGGCACTGGTCTCACGCGGCGAAATGGCAAAATGACAAGCGCGATGATCCATCTCAAGGATATATGCCGGCGGGTCTGGGAGGAAGCCGCCGCGGACTTGTCCAAATGGCATGTGTAAGGCTTAAGTAAGTGTATAAGCTTACCTTCCCAGCATCCAATCATGACAGAGCGGGAGACCACAACATGTCCGACATCGAAACCCTCAAACAGGAAAATCGTATCTTCAATCCGCCGGCAGAGTTCGTAAAGAACGCGGCCATTTCCGGCATGGACGCCTATCAGGCAATGTGCGCCGCCGCCGAGCGCGATTACGAAGGGTTCTGGGCGAACCTGGCACGCGAAAACCTGCTGTGGCAGAAGCCGTTCACCAAGACCCTGAACGAATCAGAGGCGCCGTTCTACAAGTGGTTCGAGGATGGCCAGCTCAATGTCTCCTACAACTGTCTCGATCGCAACCTGCAGAACGGCAATGCCGGCAAGACCGCGATCATTTTCGAGGCCGACGATGGCAAGGTCAACACGGTTACCTACCAGCAGTTGCATGACAAGGTCTGCCAGTTCGCCAACGGCCTGAAGGCGCTCGGCATCAAGCGGGGCGACCGCGTGGTCGTCTACATGCCGATGTCGGTTGAAGGCATTGCCGCGATGCAGGCCTGCGCCCGCATCGGCGCGACCCACTCGGTGGTGTTCGGCGGCTTCTCCGCCAAGTCCCTGCAGGAACGCATCATCGACGCCGGAGCGGTCGCGGTGATCACCGCGGACGAGCAGGCACGCGGCGGCAAGCATCTGCCGCTGAAGGCCATCGTCGACGAGGCGCTTGGCATGGGCGGCTGCGAATCGATCAAGAACGTCGTCGTGTACAAGCGTACCGGCGGCAACATCAACATGGTCGCCGGCCGCGACCGCTGGCTCGACGATGTGCTGGCCAACCAGGCCGCCACCTGCGAGCCGGAATGGGTGGATGCCGAGCATCCGCTGTTCATCCTCTACACCTCCGGCTCCACCGGCAAGCCGAAGGGCGTGCAGCATTCCTCCGGCGGCTACCTGCTGTGGGCGATGCTGACGATGAAGTGGACCTTCGACCTCAAGCCAGACGACGTGTTCTGGTGCACCGCCGACATCGGCTGGGTCACCGGCCACACCTACATCGCCTACGGCCCGCTGGCCGCAGGCGCGACCCAGATCGTGTTCGAAGGGGTACCGACCTACCCGAACGCCGGCCGCTTCTGGGACATGATCCAGAAGCACAAGGCGACCATCTTCTATACCGCGCCGACCGCGATCCGTTCGCTGATCAAGGCATCGGAAGCAGATGCCAACGTACATCCGAAGAACTACGACCTGTCCAGCCTGCGCCTGCTCGGTTCGGTCGGCGAGCCGATCAACCCGGAAGCCTGGATGTGGTACTACAGGAACGTCGGCAACGAGAAGTGCCCGATCGCCGATACCTTCTGGCAGACCGAGACCGGCGGCCACATGATCACCCCGCTGCCGGGCGCGACGCCGATGGTGCCGGGTTCCTGCACGCTGCCGCTGCCGGGCATCATGACCGCGGTGGTCGACGAGACCGGCCATGACATGCCGAACGGGCAGGGCGGCATCCTGGTCGTCAAGCGGCCGTGGCCCTCGATGATCCGCACCATCTGGGGCGACCCGGAGCGCTTCAAGAAGAGCTACTTCCCGGAAGAGCTGGGCGGCAAGATGTACCTCGCCGGCGACGGCGCCATCCGCAACGAGAAGACCGGCTACTTCACCATCACCGGCCGCATCGACGACGTGCTGAACGTGTCGGGCCACCGGATGGGCACGATGGAAATCGAATCGGCGCTGGTGGCCAACCCGCTGGTCGCTGAAGCCGCGGTCGTCGGCAAGCCGGACGAAACCACGGGTGAGGCGATCTGCGCCTTCGTGGTGCTCAAGCGCAGCCGGCCGACCGGTGACGAAGCCAAGCAGATCGCCAAGGAACTGCGCGACTGGGTGGCCAAGGAAATCGGCCCGATCGCCAAGCCCAAGGAAATCCGTTTCGGCGACAACCTGCCGAAGACCCGCTCCGGCAAGATCATGCGCCGCCTGCTGCGCGTGCTGGCCAAGGGCGAACAGATCACCCAAGACGTGTCGACGCTTGAGAATCCAGCCATCCTGGAACAACTGAAGCAGGCGCAATAAAACGGGAACGCGCCTGCGATAAGCACGGCGCGGCTATAGCGAGGAGACCGGACCGGCGCGGCCACAAGCGGCGCCGGTTTTTTTTCTGGAATGAAAAGTTTCGGCAAGGCGACTGAAAAACTGCAACAAATCCGCAGACTTTGCTATAATCTCGGGCTTCGCACTTGCGAACCCGAATCCAGGAGAGGTGGATGAGTGGTTTAAGTCGCACGCCTGGAAAGCGTGTATAGGTTAATAGCCTATCGGGGGTTCGAATCCCCCCCTCTCCGCCAAGTATGTAAGCCCTTGATTTCTAACGAAATCGAGGGCTTTTTTTTATGCTGTTTGAGCCTGATTCGTGGCCGGGGCGTTTATTGGGGCGTTTATTTAAGGCCGCGCCGTCGCTTACCACCGTGGATAGGTTGAATATAGGTTAGGCACTCCAGTCATGCGAGATCAAAGCCGTCATTGAATCGGCCGACGTATATAAGCTTCCTCGTGAGAAAATTGATCGACATTTTGGAGGCAGCATGAATGGATTGATGCGGCTACGAATTTGGGACGTCGAGCATGGGGCATGCGCCATGCTGCATCATGTCGTACCGTTACCGTCAGGGGATCGAGCAGGCAAGCTTGCGATGATCGATTCTGGCTGCACGTCGGATTGGCGTCCGAGTACTTTCATAAAGCACAGACTCGGACGTACTATGGTGGATTACCTGTTTATCACTAACGCTGATCAAGATCACATGAGTGACCTACAAGGGTTATGGGACGAAGGCATCGACGTTGATACACTGATCAGGAACACGTCGTACACCGGGGCTCAACTAGGAGCAATTAAGGAACAAAGTGGCCCGCTTACCAGTGACGCACAAAGATATGTGGCGTTATGTAACGAGTTTCGCGCACCGACAACGCTACCGTTTGACGAAAACATGGGCGGGATAACGGCATCGATTTTCTTCAACCGCTTCCCGACCTTTACCGACACGAACAACCTAAGCTTGGTAATTTTCATCAAGTACGTAAACTTCAAAATTCTTTTTCCGGGCGACCTCGAAAAGCCGGGTTGGTTAGCCTTGCTGCAACAACCAACTTTTTGCGCAGAGCTTCAAGGTACCGACGTGCTAGTTGCCTCACATCACGGTCGTGAGAACGGATTTTGTCCTGAGATCTTTGATTACTTCACACCGAGTTGTGTTGTGATCTCCGACAAAGCAAAGGTTCATTCGACGCAGGAAATGGTGCCTGATTACCGTAGGTTCGTTAGGCCTCAAGGTGTACGTGTTCGCTCAACGATGAAGAATCGGCATGTATTGACTACGCGTCGCGATGGTTACATTCAGTTCGACGTGCAGGATGATGGTATCTACTATGTCGACACGGAGTACAACGGATGAAGGTTGACACCGATCGTTCATTAAAGGGCATGAACTTGAAGTGGCTCGTAATGCTAGCCGTATTCGACATGGTCGTCGTCTTGCTCTTCATTGCCCCCGAGTTAATCAATCAAGCTGAATGGAGTCAGTTCATAATAAATCGCGGATTGGCAGTAACTATTCTGCCCGTTCTCATCCTGTTGCTAACCGGCGTGCTATCGCACAACGCAAAGGCCATCATCGTGTACTGGCGGGTTAAGAACCCGATGCCTGGTTGCAGGGCCTTTACGGATCATGGTCCAGGTGACGCTCGAATCGATATGGTTGCCTTGAAAAGGAACGTCGGTGAATTGCCGACCGATCCGGTTGAACAGAACAAGAAGTGGTTTAGGCTTTACAAATTAGTCAGCGACGATAAGGCGGTTATCGAGGCACACAAGATGTACTTGATGTATCGGGACATGGCAGCCATGTCGATGCTGCTGATGATTCTGGTACCGATTGTGATGTACGTCCTCGGGGCGACGATGTCCGCGTCTTGGATAGCGGCTGCATGCTTTATGTTGCAGTTTATTGTCTGTTGCCTCGGGGCGAGAAACAGTGGAGCACGGCTCGTGTGCAACGTACTATCGGTGCACTGTACGCGGAAGGTCACCGCGGCTAAAGCCTCTCCTGCTTGATCCGAGCTCCCCCGCGCAGGCAGAGCATCAACGAATCGCTTTTCAACCAGACTGCAGCCTTTCCTCGCACAATAAGTTGCCAAGTGCGACAACAATATTCCATGCTCGGGGCGTTTATCGGGGCGTTTATTTGGGATTGGAGGGGTATCGAGGGGAGGGCGCTAGAGTGGGCGATCCCCATCGATGCCCCTTGATTCCCCCTATTGCGAGGTTAATAGCCTATCGGGGGTTCGAATCCCCCCCTCTCCGCCAAGTTGTTCTCAAAAGCCCTTGATTTCAAGGGCTTTTTTATTTTGCCTTTCCTTCTGCCCGCCGTGCTGCCCACCGCATCGGTGCGTCGTCCCCGACGTCTTGGCCGGTATTCTGCAGTTTGGTCCTGCTGATCTGCGGATCTTCCATCGGTCGGTATTGCGATCGTTTTCCACCGCGCCCCGAGCCACCACGTTTCCGGGAGGCGGTTTTGGAATTGGACTCCGATTGGGGCCGCGCACTATCGGGATCGGATGCCTCGAATTGACTGAGCGTTTTGCAAGAATGTGCTCGACCGGCGCAAGCAATGGGGGGCAGTGCTCCAACGGCCTGGCACAAATGCCCTCGAAAGCAGGCCTTGAAGATCGAAAGAGGCAAAACGGCCAAAGCATCGCACATTTGCCAGTTCATGCGGGCCTCGCGACTCGTTACTCGCCCCGGCCCTTTCTTCCATGCACCAGAGCCCTGTACAGTTGTTTTCGGTATAATTCACAATTTGCAACCGAGTTGCATTTACTGGGAATTATCCGGTGCGGTATCGACGCGTTCTAGCCCATATGATGTTGGCCCTGTTGCTGCTTTGGTCGCAGCAATGGGCGTCCGGGCATGCGATAACGCATATTCCGCACCCGGTTCAGCACGACAACCAGCCGGATGACCAGCTTCCGGGAGAAATACACTGCATCAAGTGCCTCGCGTTTGCACCCATCTGGGCAGCTCTTGCGAGTTCCGGCGTTTCCTGGTTCGATTTTGCCGCAGGCGGCGGGCTATGCTCCTTTGAGAGCTGCGCCAACCCGCACTGCGCTCTCCGGCGCGCGTTTGATTCGCGCGCACCGCCCACTCACGTTTGAACGGCCCCTCTACCTGGACCGACACGCAAACGCATGTCGGTATTGTGCTCCGTCTACTCTCAGGAATCATCATGTTCAAACGTACCGTCCTGGCAACGGCGCTGGCTGCTGCCTTTTCCATCCCATTTTCCGCAGTCGCTGCCGATGAGCGCGAACTGAGCCAGATGCGCGAAGAGCTCAGGCAAATGAAGCAGGACTACGAAGCGCGCATCCAGGCGCTCGAGAAGCGTCTGCAAGCTGCCGAGGCCCGGCCCGCCGCTGCCGCGATACCGGCTACCAGCGCTGCATCGGCCGGCCCCGACACATTGACCGGGGCGCCGGCGCGCACCGCCAGCAGTGCATTCAATCCCGAAGTGTCGCTGATTCTTGGCGGTCATTACGCAAATCTGTCGCAAGACCCGAATCAATACCGGATCCAGGGCTTTATCCCTGGCGGAGAGGAGATCGGACCTGGACGGCGCAGCTTCAGCCTCGGCGAGTCGGAATTGACGCTGCGTGCGAGCATCGATCCGCGCTTTGCCGGCCAGCTCACTTTTGCCCTGTCGCCGGAAAACGAGGCCAGCGTCGAAGAAGCCTTTTTCCAGGCCATGGGCCTGTCGAATGGCATCAATCTGAAGGGAGGCCGTTTCCTCTCCTCCATCGGCTACCAGAACAGCCAGCACGCGCATACCTGGGATTTCGTCGATCTCCCGCTCGCGTATCAAGCCTTCCTCGGTGGACAGCATCGCCCCGACGGTGTGCAGCTCAAGTGGCTGGCGCCAACCGAGCGATTCCTCGAGTTTGGATTGGAAGCGGGCGGCGGCGCGGGCTTCCCCGGTAGCGAACGCAACAAGAACGGCATCGGGAGCGCGGCACTTTTTGCCCATATCGGGGATGACATCGGTACCAGCTCCAGCTGGCAGGTGGGCATGTCCTATTTGCGGACCCGCGCGGCTGATCGCACTTACGAAGACAGCGACAGTGGGGGTACGGATGTGACGAACGCCTTCAATGGACGTTCAGCGACCTGGGTGGTCGATGGCGTGTACAAATGGGCGCCCAATGGCAACGCGAAGCACACCAATTTCAAGCTGCAAGGTGAATACTTCCGGCGAAAGGAAACCGGCACTCTTACGTATGACACGCTCGCGCAGTCGCTTGGCACTGCATCAGACATTTATTCGTCCGCGCAGTCCGGATGGTATGTCCAAGGCGTGTACCAGTTCATGCCGATGTGGCGGGTTGGTCTGCGCTATGACAGGCTACGTTCCGGCACACCGGATATCGGCTTGGTGGGCAGCGGCGTGCTGACAAATGCCGACTTCCCGGGGTTGGCGGCCTTCAAGCCCGCGCGCTCGAGCATCATGCTCGATTATTCGCCGTCCGAGTTCAGCCGGTTCCGCGTCCAGGCCGCAAGGGACAAGACGCAAGCCGGCGTGACCGACAATCAAATCTTCCTTCAGTACATCATGAGCCTGGGCGCCCATGGCGGCCACGCCTTTTAAGGGAGCGCGCAATGAAGAAGAGTTTAACGACCTTTCTGGCGGGGGTTGCCGGCATCATTGCTGCGCCCGTTCATGCCGCGGTCAACGTCCTCGCGTGCGAGCCGGAGTGGGCAGCGCTCGCCAGCGAACTGGGCGGCGACAAGGTGAAGGTGTCCAGCGCCACCACCGCGCAGCAGGATCCGCACCGCATCGAGGCAAGACCGAGTCTGATTGCGCGAGCGCGCAATGCGGATCTGCTGATATGCACGGGACTCGAACTGGAAGCCGGATGGCTGCCCATTCTCGTCCAGCAGTCGGGCAACGCTAGAATCATTCCTGGCCAGGCAGGATACCTGGAGGCCGGGAGTATCGTTCCCCGTCTGGACGTTCCAGCGCGCGTCGACCGCAGCGAAGGCGATGTGCACGCCGCCGGCAATCCTCACATCCAGCAAGACCCGCGCAACATCGCCCGGATCGCGGAGGTGCTGGCCAAACGTCTCGGTGAAATCGATGCATCCAATGCCGGCGTCTATCAGGCGCGGCATAAGGACTTCGCGCTGCGCTGGGCGGCCGCGATTCAGAAGTGGGATCAGCAGGCGGCGCCCTTGAAGGGCGTTGCCGTGGTGGAGTATCACCGGAATATGGCCTATCTGCTGAATTGGCTGGGCATGCGGTCGGTGGCAACGATTGAGCCGAAACCCGGCGTAGAGCCCAGTGCCGCCCATCTGTCCGGTGTGGTCAAGCAATTGCAGCGTGAGCCGGCAAAAATGATCATCACCGCGGCTTACCAGGATCCACGCGCGTCGCGATGGCTTTCGCAGCAGGCCCGGATTCCGGCCGTAGTCTTGCCATTCACGGTCGGCGGCAATGACCGGTCAAAAGACCTGTTCGGCCTGTTTGACGATACTGTGCAACGCTTGCTGGAAGCCGCCAGGTGAATCTCGATTCTGTTGACTTGACGATCATTGCCCCTGCCTTCATTGCGGGGCTTCTGGTGCTTGTGACGCATGTGCCGCTCGGCGCACAGGTGTTAAAGCGGGGCATCGTCTTTATCGACCTGGCGATTGCGCAGATTGCGGCGCTTGGGGTCATCGTCGCGGGATTCGCGGATCTGGAGCAGGGCTGGATGGTACAACTGGCGGCCGGCGCCTCCGCCATGAGCGGCGCGCTGCTGCTGACATGGACCGAGAGGCGATGGCCGGAAGTGCAGGAAGCGCAGATTGGAGTCCTGTTCGTGCTGGCGGCCACGGGCAGCATTCTTTTGCTTGCGCATAATCCGCATGGCGGAGAGCACCTGCGCGACCTGCTCGCTGGCCAGATCTTGTGGGTCCGTTACGAGCAGTTGCTGATACCTGCATTCGCCACCGCACTCATTTTTGCTGTCGGCTTTCATCAGAAGTGGCGAGGACCATATGGCTTTTATCTGCTCTTTGCGTTGGCAGTCACCATCTCGGTGCAGTTGGTCGGCGTGTACCTGGTGTTCGCCAGCCTGATTATCCCGAGCCTGGGGGCGAGAACCTTCCCCGTCGAAAAGCGCTTGGCGGTTGCCTTCATGATTGGAGTGACAGGTTATGGCTCCGGCTTGCTCCTGTCGCTGATCGTTGATCTTCCTTCAGGGGCGCTCGTTGTCTGGTGCTTGGCCCTGCTTGCTGTCATTGCATACGCTGCCGGACCGTCCGGTCGACCAACTGAGGGATGTCCTTCGCCGACAGCGGAATGATCATCTTGCGGGGCGTCGGTTTGCGGATGTTCGAATCCCCCCTCTCGCCGAGCAATACGGCAAAAAGCCGCCTTCGGGCGGCTTTTTGTTTTCCACCGGGTTGTTGCTATGCTGAAGACCCGCAGGTTTTGGAATTAAACAGCTATAGGTTACCGGGGCGCGTGAAATCCAAAACACGTTCTCAGCCCGCCTTGTGCCCCACCGCAATAATGCCGGCGCCTAGCAACGCCAAGCCAACGCCGATGTAGTCTGTCGTCACCGGCCTGACGCCGTCGACTGCCCAAAGCCATCCGAGGGCCGTGGCGATATAAATCGCACCATAGCTGGCATACACACGGCCGCTTGCAGAGGGATGAAGGGTCAGCAGCCAGACAAAAATGATCAAGCTGACAGCCGCAGGAAGGAGCAGCCAGGCGCCGCCCTTTCCGGAAAGCCAGAGCAGCGGCAGATAGCAGCCCAGGAGTTCTGCGATAGCGGTTGCGAAAAAAAGTCCAAACGTGCGTCCGATGCCAGCCCACTCCATGTCAACCCCGCTTCAAGCTGACGAAGCCGGGGGTATCGGCGGCAACTCCTGTCGCGTCGCCGCCGCCGCACCCGGTACCGCTGGTGCCCGGAGTTGAGGACAGGTCATCGATAATCGTGCAGTCCCTGGCCGCCCCGCCACAGCAGGCGGCATCGCAGCTTTCAACAAACGCCGCCAGGCTCGCTTCCAGCTGCCGAAACTCGGTAATCTTCGCCCGTACCGCATCCAGGTGCTCTTGCGCCACGTCCCGGACCTCCATGCACGAGCGGTCGCCATTTTCGAACAAGCCGACCAGGTTGCGTACCTGCTCGATCGGGAAACCAAAGTCCCGGCACCGCTTGATGAACAAAAGCCTTTGACGGTCCGCATCGCCATAGTACCGGCGACCGTTAACCGCACGGTTCGCGTGGGGCAAAAGACCGATCTCTTCGTAGTACCGAATCGTCGGGACGGTGCATCGGACCCGCTTGGCCAGGGCGCCGATCGACAAGCTGTCATTTTTCATCGGTTTTCCTTTCTAAAAGTGCTTGATCCTCAAGTTACTTGAGGATGTACAGTCAGAGCAAGTGCTTTTGACAGGGGTGCGAAAAGGAGAAAACGATGAAATATGTTCTGAAGAAATATGGGCTGATCGGTGGTGCTGCCGCAGCGTGCGCAGCCTGCTGCACCGTACCGCTTTTCATGGGCCCGCTGCTAGCTTCGCTTGGTGCGACCACTCTCGGGTTGGTCTTTTCGCCATGGTACCTGCTTTTACTGGCGGTACCGGCGCTGCTGATGCTGGTGCGCAAGATGGGCAAGCATACTACCCGGCCATGCGCGGCCGCAGCCGGCGGTTGCGGTTGCAGCATGCCGACCCGGCCGGGTGAAGTGCAAGCGAAGGAGCGGTGATCGCATTCCGCGGCTGCGGTGCGCCGCTCGCTACGCGGGTCAGGTTGCCGCGCGCACCGGCGCCATCAGCGTGAACCCCTTCAGCGGCAGGCGCAGCGAGACGGCCGCCGCTCCCAGCAGCAGCATGCCGGAGCTGCCGAACGCGATCCAGTGCGTGCCGAAAGTCTCGTAGCCCCAGCCGCCCAGCCAGGAGCTGATCGTCGCACCGATCTGGTGGCCGAGGTAGGCGCAGCCGTACAGGATGCCGACCAGGCGCACGCCGTAGACATCCGCGAGGATGGCCGAGGAACTGGCGATGCTGCCGGCCCAGACCAGGCCGCCGATGGCGGCGGCGATATACAGTTCCCAATGCGTGCCGACCAGCAGCAGCGCGAAGAAACCGAGGCCGCGAATGAAGTAGATCGTCGCCAGGATGTTCCGGCGCGGCAGCCGGTCGGACAGGCGTCCGAGGATGAGCGTGCCGAAGATGGCGACCAGGCCGATGATGCCGACGCCGAACGAACTGGTCATCGCATCGAAGCCGTGGTCCATCAGCATCGGCACGCCGTGCGTGCCCAGCAGGTTCATGCTGAATCCGCAGGCGAACAGGCCGAGGAAGATCTTCCAGAAGGGGCCGGTGCGCATCGCTTCGGCAAAACGCAGACTCTGCGGCGGGGCGGTCTTCGCCGCGCCTGCCGCGCTGATCTGGTCCGGCAGCAGGTCGGTGTGCGGCGGCGCGTCATCGCGAATGACGAACAGCGCGGCAGGGACCGTGACAGCGGCAAAGAGGGCGGCAAAGCCGAGCAGCGTCGCCCGCCAGCCGAGCGACCCGATCGCATAAGTCAGTGCCGGCGTCATGAGCGCCATGCCGGCCATCGAGCCGGTGGACAGGAAGAACAGCGCCATGCCGCGCTGGCGCGTGAACCAGCGGCTGATGACCGGGGTGAGCGCGACCGGGCTGGTAAAGGCGAGACCGGCGGACATCAGCACGCCGAACGCGAGCAGGAACGCAAGCGGCGTGCGCGCGGCAACCGTCCACAGGGTAGAACCGGCGACGATGGCGGTGCCAAGCAGCAGGACGAAACGCGTGCCATAGCGTCCCACCAGGTAGCCGGCCAGCGGCATCGCCAGGCCGTAGCACAGCATGCCTGCGGCAATGATGCCTGCCAGCAGGCTGCGGCTGAACCCGAGGTCGTCGGCCATCGGCAGGAAGAACGGCCCGATTCCGAGCCGCATGCCGACGGTCAGCAGCGTCAGCAGGGTCGCCGCGGCAACGATATTCCAGCCGGAATACCAGCCGCTTTTCATTGTTGTGGTCACGTTGTTTTCCTCATTCCTAGCCGCCATCATACGCTGTCGCCTGGAAAAGCCGGCTGGTGTCCCTTATCGAGGGCGGGTGAACTTCGGGCGCGGACTCTTGATCCTCCTCGGGGCCGGCGGCGCCAGGCAGGTATAGGCTGCCCGACACACCCTGCACGCGACCTGTGTCCGTCGTCCCCGAGGAATCCACCATGTCCCGCATCCTGCTTTCCATCGAAGAACTCAACCACCTGATCCGCGAAGAGATGCGCAAGCACACGGAGTGCGCGCGCGTGCCGATGCGCTCGGTATACCGGCAGGAGCGTGACAGCACGGGATGCAACTGGGATGTGAGCATGGGGGAGAGCGACCCGGCCGACATGGCGGCCTGCCGCGAGCGGATCATCGCGACGATCCGCGAGCTGCGCAAGCAATACAACATCGTCGAGGAAAGCTAGGCTGCCGCAAGGACTCTTCGCCGCGCGGCATGCTGTCCACGTTCCGGAGCGCGCCGGCAAAGGACGGCGGGCAAAAGAAAAAGGGGTTGCATTTGCATGCAACCCCTTCGATTCTGGCTCCCCGACCTGGACTCGAACCAGGGACCTGCGGATTAACAGTCCGTCGCTCTACCGACTGAGCTATCGGGGAAGAGAGGCGGAATTTTAGTGGTGTGCCGGGAAAATGTCCAGCTTCCGCATCAAAATCCGCCGCACTTGCATTCCTCGGCTTCAGTGTAGGCCGCCGCCGTACAAAAGCGAAGGGATAGCAGATGTTGCCAAAGTTGAATTTTCGGGGCTGCGGTCGGGAGTTCAGCCGTGCGGCCGGCGGCTGTTTTCCACCCTTGCTTCCGCCGTGCTCAGATAGCCCTCGGCCTGATCCGTACGCTGCCGCCGCGGCGCGATATGCCGGCTCAGCAGTTGCGGGGCGAGTTGCCGCAGAAGTTCCGGCGGGATCGATTCGGCGCAGGCTTCGATGTTCTTGAACATCTCCGGCGCCAGTTCGCCGCCGTCGCGCAATGCCGCAACCAAGGGTTCGAACCGTTCGTGCGCAAGCGCCAGCAGGCGGTCATGCATGCGTGCCGACGAGGCATTCGACAGGGCCGCTTCCGCCAGGTCGTCATGGTCGATGACCGGGATCGCCGCTGCGTCGTTGCCGGGCTGGACGAGCTTGAACGGGTCGAAGCCGGCGTGCAGCGAATATTCGAGGAAGCGTTCATGGAATGCGTCATGCAGCACGCCATCGAGTGCGAGCGCATGAAAGGATGGGCCGGCGGCTTCGTTATACGCATGCGCCCCTTCGCGCGCCAGCGACTCCAGCCTTTTCCAGTCGAAGGTGTCGGCGCCACGTTCCCAGGCTTCGTGCAGATCGATGAATTCGCCGATCAGGCGGTTGATGGCATCCGGATCGCGCTCGCTCATGCTTCCTCCAAAATGGAATTTGGCGCGTTTGCCGGCAAAACGTTCAAGCAAGACTGCCGGCGGCTGTGAGAACCGTGCCTGTGCGGCACGCTCTAAGCTGCTGAACGATCCTTTCGGAGGCATCATGAAACGCCGTCTTATCCCGCTGATCCTGCTGGCCTTCCTTGCCGGCTGTGCGTCGGCGCCGCGCGGCCACGACACTACCGCGGCAAACGACCCCAACAGCGTCTACAACGATCCGACCTATCCCGGCCGGGGCGTGCAAATCGGCATCGGCGCCGGCTCCTGGGGCGGCCGCAGCGGCGGCGGCGTGGGCATCGGGCTTGGCTTTTGACGTGCCATGCGCAGTGTCATTTACGGCATCATGCTCGGGGCCTGCCTCCTTGCCGGCTGCATGATCACGCCCGAGGGCGCGCGGGTGAGCGCGCCGCCACCCGCCGTGCAGGGGTCGAATGACGTGCAGGGCGCGCCGATCACCGTGCCCGGCGCCGGAATGGGTGTTGGCGCCGGCAATCCGGCGGCGCCCGGTCCCAGTGGCGTCGGCCCGGCGCCGCCAAGGTGAGCGGCGCGGTGTTGCATAGCTGTTATTGGCAGTCCTTCCCGGCGGCGCCGCGTGCGGGAGCACGGACTTTTTTGTCGGCTTTTGTTGAACTTGGGAAACGCAACGCGGTCTAGGCCAATCCCCAGGCAATGAGAGGCCAGCATGCCACCGAGCCCCACCCGAGACGGGATTGCGATCCTTGTACTGATCCTGGCCGCCGCCGCGGCCGCCGCCGCATGCGATCGGAAACCGGAGACAGAGGTGCGCAAGGAGCCGGCGCGTCCGCGCAAGCCTTTCCCGGTGGTGCCCGCGCTTGGCGTTCGCGGTTAGCAGGCTTTCTTGCGACGGTTCGGCGGTACCGCCCGGAAGTGTTGTTTTTTGTGCGTGCTCATCCAAGAATGTGCGTCCTGTCACATTCCCGTAACGACCGCCTTTCTATAATTTCTGTAACCGGGCGTAACCGGTAACAGGGAGGGAGATCATGGGAAGGTCATTGCACAACAGGATCCGTTTGAAGCGCCGCATATCGCTTCTGAATACCGACAGGCTGCGCTCTGCCGCAATCAAGGCTTCCACCTCGATCGGGCTGCTCATTCACGCGATCCGCTCTTTCAAGTAATGCGGACGGCACTGCCGGTGTCCCGCGGCAAACGCGCGCAGCAACCCGGCGTGCCGCTGGTTGCCGGCCGCTGCCGCGCCAGCCTCACTCCTTGGGCGCCACTGCCGCCTTGCGCCGGGCCGCGAGTTTTTTCGGGGCGCAGGCCGTCCTGAGCAGCAGTTCCTCGATCGAATCCGGCACCACGTCCACCATCTCCGCCGTCCTGCGATTCGTCCATACCACCGCGCCGTGTCCGAAGCGGTCCGCATAATACGTTGAATCCGCCGCGCCCACGCGCGAGGCCTTGCAGTCGACAATCATGCGGTCCCGCGTCGACAGGTAGGGTTTTTCCTTCTCGATGTATTCGGGCGCCGGCATTTCGTAATGCATCCATACCGCGACCCGGCCATTTTCGGCCTTGCGCACATCGCTGTGGATGAAGACGGCTGCCTCATGCGTTTTCCCCAGGGGGCGCCAGTTCGGCGCCATTTCACGCTGGCCGCGTTCGTACAGCGCTTCGACCTCCTGGCCGGGGCCGGGTTGCGCCTGGACCTGGAATGCGCAAGCGGCCAGCATGGCGGCGCCCGCAAGGTATTTGTTCATTCGGTTCACTCTCCCCTCACTTCCCCGGTTGCTTGTTCTGCTTTTCGCGCCAACCGTGGAATAGTAACGGCTTCACCGCGACATTTCTATTGCAGTCTCGGGCGAGACGCCGCTGGAACTATCGGAAGGGGAGAGCGGGTTGGAAGTGCTGTGGGGTAATGTGGAGGGGAGCCGTGCGCATTGCGCTGTACCGCGCCGTGTGTTCCCGCTGTATTCCTGGATCCCGCCGCCGAAGACCGGCGGCGGGCAGTGAATCGTTACCGGTGTCCGCAGTATCGCCACTGCGCGCGTGTTAGTGTAGTATGCCTTATCCCCAAGCCCCTACCAGGGAATTCGCGAGCCGGCCACGAGCCGGTTTTTTATTGCCTACTCAAATCGCTTGAGGCTGGACGGATTCCTGCCCAGCCACGGACGTGACGGCAGGCACAGTTCGCGCGCGTCGGACTTGTCGTCCGGCTTCAGATACATGCTTGCCCAGATATTGATGCAGCGGGAGATGTCCTCCCTGCTCAATTTGTCCGGTGCCGGTGCGGGTTTTGCCGGCGCGGAGGCGTGCCGCGGCAGCAGCAGGTCATCGACACGATGGTATGAATCGCTCCCCACCGAGGGCGGCAGCGGCTTTGTCGACGAACGCGAATGGGACTTTTCCATGATGGCCTCACAGTACTCTGCAGTGCATAAACGTCAGTATAAATTTCGATCTCCGGCTCGTATTACGGGTAATCGGTTTTATTGTGTTTTCCTGCTGCCGGTGTCTGCATTTGGCGACAGACTTTCCACACAGCCGCATTCCCTTTCTCTTCGCTCGTGAAATCGACCTTGTCCTGCAACGGCAAAGCGTTCCGCACGGCACTTCCCTGGCGCGGCACCCCCGAAAAGAGTAACGATGTGTATCGGACGGGTAAGCAAGTGCACGCGTCTTAATGGTACTCAATATCCGGTTTTCCTAAGCGATAGAAGATGACGTCAACCAGGCAGACAGGTCCTTGCCGACCGGCCTTGCTGGTCCAGGCATCTAAGTGATTGGAATGGCGATCTGCCACTCAGGTTCCTGCGGCTGAGCGTAAACACCGCGGATCCTCAACACGCGTGCGTGGGGGACTGACTACGCAACATTATGGAAAGGTACGGGATGGATATTCTCATCGAGAAGCATCATCGGGCATCGCCGCGCGATGCTTCGCAAGGGCTGCCGCAGGGCAGCGCGTCGGCTGGCGCGGGGGCGCGCCTCCGGCTCAAGCCGCTCAGCACCGCATTGATCGCCGCGGCATTTCTCGTCGCATGCGGCGGTGGCGGCGGAGACGGCGGCACGGCGGCACCGGATTCCGGCGGCACGCCCACCGGTGGCGGTGGCACCCCCACTGGCGGCGGCACGCCAACCGGCGGCGGCGGCACGCCCACTGGGGGTGGCGGCACGCCCACCGGCGGTGGTGGCACGCCCACTGGGGGCGGTGGCACGCCTACTGGCGGCGGCGGCACGCCCACCGGCGGCGGCACGACGGGCTCGGGCCCGGCCGCGGTGGCCGGCGCGACGCTTACCATGTCCTGCGTCGATGGCGCGACTTATCAATGCAGCGGCGGTACGGTATTCCGCAAGGACAATGGCGTCGGCCTGACCAGTTCCGGCGTCCAGGTTTACGGCAGGTCGACCAGCGACTTGATGGTGCCCAATCCGACCAAGACCTCGGCATCGGGATTCACGCTGGAAGACGGCAATGGCGTTGCGGAAGTGCGCGTGGCGAAAAACAGTGCCACTGGTGCCATTTCCAGCGCGGCCGTGCTGCTGTCCAACCTCGGCCTGTCCTGGGACGGCAGGACGGAGCGCCCGCCCATCATCGAGACCTTCCGTACCGCCCAGAGCCGCACCCAGCTTGATTCCAGCGGCAGGCTGACCTTCATGGGCCTGCCCGATCCGTCGGACCTGGTGTTCTACGATTTCGCCACGCGCGGCACCAGCGGCACGCAGGGGAATTATGCGAACAACGCGTACTTCCCGCGCAGCGGCAACCCGCCGCGCTGCGACGCGGGCATGGCAGTGTGCCCGACGGTGGAGTCAAGCGGCATCCAGAACCAGCAGGGCGACTGGCGGGCGGCGGGCGGCAGCGTCCCTGACTGGATGAGCGCCGCGCGCCTGCACGAGGATGGCGACGTCCATGCGGGCAATGGCGTTCCCGGCCCGGGCGGCAGCGTCACCATCCTGCCTGGCGGCAGCGGCGTGGGTGTGCCTTTCCCGGGTTCGAAGGGCTACCGGCATTTCTCGAACTGGGGCTTTGCCCATGCGAACCTGGCGACCTGGACCACGCAGGACACGGTGCTGATCGAGGAGTGGGCGAACCGGGGCGATGAGCACAACAAGAACCGGCGCGGCATGGTCGCCTTCGGCGCGGTAACGGATCCGGCCGCGGTGCCGACGACGGGCACCGCCACCTATTCCGGTATTGCCTACGGCTGGTACGGCCGCGGCGCGCTGGAAGAGCCGCCGGTGTTCCGCGGCAGCGCCACGGTGACGGTGAACTTCGCGACCAGGCAGGCGGTGATCACGGTCGCCAACACCAACACCTTCGACGCGGCGAATACGCCCCTGCCGGCCACCTTCACCGCAACGACCAATGTCGGTGCGGCCGGCACCAACGTCGCCAACTACATGACGGGAACGGTGACCAGCGGCACCCTGAGCGGCGGCATCGGCGGGCGCCTGTTCGGCCCGGTGGTGCCGGCCGGCGACAGCGGCCCCGGCCCGGCGGAAATCGCGGGCGCCTTCCGCATGTCGGGCGCCGCGGGCACGGCGGTAATCGGCGGCTTCATCGCGCGCAAGCGCTAACTGCATCCGCCGGCAGTTTGCGCTGCCGGCGGCAGGCATCCGCGAGACAGGGCGAACGATGTTGTTCGCCCTATTTTTTTACCCAGGTGAGATAGAGATAGCAGCAGCTCAGCACGGTGACCACGACGCAGGCGAATGCGAAGCCGATGCCCGCGCTCATGCAGAACAGGGCGGCGCACAAATGGTCCGCGCTTTCGGCGGCGGTGGTTTCCATCAGCCCGGACAGCACGCGCATGAGCTGGAACATGCAGGCCGCGATGCCGATCCACTTCCACACATAGAAGGGCAGCACGCCGCGCTGCGACCGGTTGTACCGGTAGTTTGCAATCCGCTGTTCGATCGTGCCCCGGCCCGCGTCGCGGAACCGCCAGAACGGCATCGCGAGGCGCCAGATGTATTGCAGCCGTCGGCGCAGTAGGGATCGCCGCGGCTGGTCATTGCACTCCATTCGTCGCTACCTCCTCCTGCTTAGTCCGGCATCGGTGACCTGCGTTCCTGTTGCAGGCACGCGCCGGCGGAGCGCGGACAGGGGAAGCGTTCAGGCGGACGAATCGATGTCCTCGAGCTGCAGCAGGACGTTGATGCAGGCACCCGCGATGAGTCCGGCGGTGACCACGCCTGCAAGGGAAATGATGGCGATGAGCACTGGTGTCTCCTCCTGGTGTCGTGTTTTGTTCGATTACAGCAGGAGGGGGGAGAGCAGGTGTTGATAGGCGTCATCTTTGGCAGCCGGGACGCGCGCGGCTTTGCGCTTGCTCAGGTTTTCCCGAACAGCTTCCGGGAAAAGTTGTCGAGCGCCATCAGCAGCTTGTGCACCGCCTTCTGCGCCGACACCTCATAGCGATCCAGGAAATAGGCGAACGCATGCTTGCGGCGATGGCGTCGCAAGGAGCGCCGTACACGCTCCTTCTGATGCGATTGCGGATGCGGCGGCTGCCGCTGCTCGACGGTACACTCGCGGAATTGCGGACCGGAGTCGGTCATGGGCCTGGCCTCGTTGCGTGCGATCCATTCATCATGTTCGCGCCGTTTGACGGGGTCGGACAGGACTGCGTAAGCGGAATTGAGGATCTGGATCACACGTACCGCTTCCGGGCTGTTGCCGTTGCGATCCGGATGATATTTCTGGGAGAGCGTCTTGTAGGCTGCGCGGATCACCTCGGGCGGCGCATCGCGCGCAACCTTCAAGTTGTCGTAATGTGTATGGATCCGGGCCATGGAGGCAATCCGATAGTGATTTCTTGTGTTGTTATAGACGCGCCGCAACGCCCGACGTTCAGCATATCGGGGAGGGCTTGATGTTCATGGTAAGGCGTACGCAATAAACAATCATTGCACTTTATCAAGTGCCCGCTTGGTTCCGTGGCCGAAGGAAGCGTCAGCGTCGCGTTCAGCGGCAAAAGTAGTCGGAGACGGTGACTTCGCCGTTGCTGCGGTTCGTAATGACAGTGAAAGCATCGATGCAGTTGGTCGCCCTGTCCCTGGCGCCGTAGACGACGATTTCGGTGCGCACCGGCCGGTAGCCGGGGACCGACATCACCATGCGCGGCGAGCCGAATGCATCGACCAGTGCCTGGTAGGTCCGCCCCCGCCAGGCCGACTGCAGCGTGCTCTCCCGGTGCAGGCGCGATGCCGCGTCCATTTCCCTGCGTTGCGTAAACTCGTCGGTTTCAGGAGCGGTGGCACAGCCGCAGACAAGAAGCGCGGACACGACGGTCGCCATGATGCGCTGGTTTCCCTGTGGCTGTTCGCCCATAATTCCTTTCCCTGGGTGTGACGCTGCAATGCCGTTTTTCATTGGCCGCAGCGGGGCGGCGCTACTGGTGTACGGAAAGCCGGCAAGCCTGCCGTGTTTCCTTATTAACCATTATCGCAGTGTGGGAAATAATTGACATTGTCCCAAGTCAACGAATTCCGGACGGGTCGCGGCCGAACAGGCCAGCCGTCAGCCGCTGGCGTCAGGCAGTGCCGGACTGGATGAGCGCGCTGCCGGCGCGACGCGCCGCATCAATCGCTTCCTCATAGCTTGGATAGGGCTGGTCTCCGGCGCGGCGCTTGTCGACCACGCATTTGAAGTCCTGTGCCTCGTCGTCGAAACGCATGATGGTGACGAACGGATCCCATTTGCCGGCACCGGGAAGTTCATGCGCGATCAGATGCAGCTGGTACTTTCCGATGGTCTCGATCTGCATGCAGCTATCCTGATGGTTCGTTGTGTTGCTTTTTATCGTAACAGTCGACTACGGCCGCCGCTTGATGCCGATCAGGCGGAGCAGGCGACGTAACTGTACCGTGGTGCGCCAGTACGCCTCTGCAATAGACAAACTTTCATCAACGGAACAAAAGCTGCAGGCTTTGGTCTAGCCGTGTGCTCGTCACTTTTTTGATGGAAACAAAACGATGGCAATCCAATCATGCTGCAATGCTGAACTGGCCGCCCTGCGCGATCTTGAACATGCGGTGCGCGCATGCGGCCTTCCCACGATGATGGTGTCGGGCCAGAAACAGCTAGACATGCTGTCGGACGCGCTGCGAGCTGTCGCCGATGCCCGTGCAGCGGCCGCTGCGAAGGTCGCGGTCGGCGAAACGGTGTAGGCGGTGCGTCTGTCGGGCAGCACGTGCGCGTGCAGCGCATCCGTTTTTCCGCGCGACCACTAGTTGCCGCTATTCCACCAAGCCCCGAGCAGACCGGTCATGTAGGTCGCGCACCCGACCGTGATCGCCACCGTCGCCCCTATCGGGGAATCGGCCAGCGCCGCGACCACGCCTGCGCCGAACACCACCACCCCGAGCAACTGAATCAGCCGGTATTCCATCATCGCGCGGCGCACCTGATGCGCATGCTCATGCGGCAGCACGTGATGCCCGACGGTGACCGGATAGCCGCAATCGGGGCAGGCTTCTGCCTGGATAGGCAAGCGGGTACGGCATTCAGTGCATAGTTGCAGCGACTTTTTCTTGTTTCCCCACATGCTGGTTAGCGCGCCCTTCGAAATCAGCCCCGGTTAATTGCAATTAGACACCGACCTTCCTCTGCCGGCCTACCCATATATATGGGAGAACGGCAAATTTCTCCGCTGCACCTTCCTTGTGCGGCATGCATCTTGCAATAGGGACAGAATCAGAAGCGGAGCCTCTGCCTCATGCACCGATAACGGTCGGCCGACAGCCGTGATACGTCGCCCGCCGTTCATCGTCGTGTCACAAAGGCCGGGCAAACTGAGGATGTCAGCATTTTCATGACGTGCTAGTGGAGGGGAATCGTGAACATGAAGGTCAGCGACGCAATGCTGGACGCCGCAATGAAAAAGGCTGTGGAAGCCGGCCTGGTGCCGCGAGATGCCTATCGTGAAGACACGCTGGGGTACCAGGAACTGGTGCGGTACGTGGTGCAGGCGGCGCTGGATGTTCAGCAGAAAGGCGGTACGGCAGGCGGCGCAGGTACGGCAACACAACCGAAGACGATGACTCGCGCCGTCAAGGTGCGGGACGCGGCGCACTGGTTTCCGGGCCTCGG
>Ga0196971_1000553_pt1 | contig 26383 bp, 23 predicted proteins | sample S1v_1013CmetaG_FD_148660 | JGI IMG/M metagenome (GOLD analysis project Ga0196971, IMG submission 148660) | Soil microbial communities from Anza Borrego desert, Southern California, United States - S1+v_10-13C | ecosystem: Environmental > Terrestrial > Soil > Desert | place: USA: California...
GATCGCGGCTGCGCTCGGCGCGGGAGACATCGGCGCCGCTCGGGCGCTCACTTCGCGCATCGTATCGCGCGATACCGCTGGCGCCGGCGAGCCCGACCTGGCGAAGGCGGCGGTGGAGTCGCTGCTGGAGAACGGCAACGACGCGGTGTTCGGCACCCTGTTCTGGTTCCTGGTCGCCGGCGGTCCGGGCGCCTTGCTGTTCCGTCTTGCCAATACCCTGGATGCGATGTGGGGTTACCGCAATGCGCGTTTTCTCGCATTCGGCTGGATGGCGGCGCGCACCGATGACCTGCTGAACTGGCTGCCGGCGCGCCTGACCGCGCTCGGCTACAGCCTGCTCGGCGATACCCGCTGTGCGGCGCAGTGCTGGAAGACGCAGGCGCCGGCATGGAGCAGCCCGAATGCGGGGCCGGTGATGGCGGCCGGCGCGGGCGCGCTGCGCCTGGCGCTCGGCGGCTGCGCACAGTACGACGGCGTGGTCGAACAGCGCCCCGCGCTTGGCATCGGCCGGGCGGCAGGCGCTGCCGATATCCGGCGCGCGTGGCGCCTCGTCGCGGGGACCTGCGCACTGTGGCTGGCCGTCGTGGCGGCATGCGCATTCATCATTGAAGGGATCATGCATGCTTGAGCACGGCGGCAACCTGCGCGACGCGGCCGCGCGTTTCAACCGGCCGCTCGCGGACTGGCTGGACCTGTCCACCGGCATCAATCCGCAGCCGTATCCGGCGCCGGCGCTGCAGCCGCTGGCATGGCACCGGCTGCCGGAGGCGAATCCGGCGCTTGCCCTTGCGGCGCAGGCTTATTACGGCGCGCCCTGCATGCTGCCGGTGGCCGGCACGCAGGCCGCGATCCAGGCGCTGCCGCGACTGCGCGCGCCTGCCCGGGTGATCGTCTCCGCGCCTTCCTATGCCGAGCATGCGCATTGCTGGCGGCAGGCCGGCCATGCGGTGCGGGAAGTGCCGTATGACCGGCTGGCGCAACATGTCGGCGAAGCCGAGGTCCTTGTCGTCTGCAATCCGAACAATCCCACCGGCGCATGCATTCCGCACGATGTCCTGCTCGCATGGGCCGAGGAACTCGGCGCGCGGGGCGGCTGGCTGGTGGTCGATGAAGCCTTCGGCGATACCGCGCCGGCGGCCAGCATTGCGCAGTTCACCGACAGGCCGGGGCTGGTCGTGTTGCGGTCAGTGGGGAAATTCTTCGGCCTGGCGGGCCTGCGGCTGGGCTTCGTCGCCGCGCAGGCGTCCTTCCTTGCGCGGCTGGCGGACTGGCTCGGACCATGGGCAGTCAGCGGGCCGGCGCAGGATATCGGCATCGCGGCACTGCAGGACCGCGCATGGCAACAGCGGACACGCGAGGCGCTGCAGCAGTCGGGAACCCGGCTGCACCGGATGTTGCGCGAGCATGGGATCGATGCCGCCGGCTGCGCGCTGTTTCAGTGGTGGCCCGAGGCACAGCCGGAGGCATTTCACCTGCACATGGCAGAGCACGGGGTGTGGGTGCGGCTGTTCGCCGACAAGGCAAGAGGCATCCGCCTCGGCCTGCCTCCCGACGAAGCCGGCTGGGAGCGCCTGCGGCACGCGCTGAATGCCTGGAAGGCGCGGCAATGACGCGCTGGCTGATGATCGCCGCCTGCCTGCTCGCTGCGCCCGCGCACGCCGCGATTTCCGTGCTCGACGACGACGGCGCAACCGTGGTGCTGCAGCAGCCGGCGCGCCGCATCGTTTCGCTCGCGCCGCATGTCACCGAACTGCTGTTTGCGGCTGGGGGCGGCGACCGCATCGTCGGCACCGTAAGGTTCAGCGACTATCCGGCGGCGGCGCGCAACATTCCGCGGGTGGGCGACAACCGCATGGTCGACATCGAGCGCCTCGTGGCGCTCAAGCCGGACCTGCTGGTGGTCTGGCGGCACAACGCCTCGGTGCGCCAGATGGACCAGTTGCGCAAGCTCGGCATTCCGCTGTTCTACAGCGAGCCGCGCCGGCTGGAGGATGTGGCGGACGCGATCCTGCGCCTCGGCCGCCTGACCGGCACGATGCCGCAGGCGCAGCAAAGCGCCGCGCAGCTGCGGCAGCAGCTCGACGGCCTGCAGGCGCGCTATCGCCACCGTCCGCTGGTGCGGGTGTTCTACCAGGTGTGGGACAAGCCGCTTTACACACTGAACGACCGGCATATCATCAATGATGCCATCCGTGTCTGCGGCGGCGAGAACGTGTTCGCTTCCTTGCCGCTGGTGGCGCCCAGCCTGAGCCCGGAAGCGGTGCTGCAGGAAAACCCGGAAGCCATCGTCAGCGCCGACCGGCAGGACCAGTCCACGAGCGGCGTGGAGATGTGGAAGCGCTACCCGTCGATGCTCGCGGTTCGCCGAGACAACCTGTTCGCGCTCGACGCCGACCTGTTCAACCGCTCGGGGCCGCGCATCGTCGCCGGCGCCGCGCAATTGTGCGAAAAGCTGGAGCTGGCCAGGAAACGCAGGGGAGAACGCCCATGAGCTATCATCGCATTGTCTGCCTCAGCACCGAGGCGGTGGAAACGCTGTATGCGCTCGGCGCGGAAGCGGCGATCGCCGGCATTTCCGGCTTCACCACCCGTCCGGCGCGTGCCCGCGCGGAAAAGCCCAGGGTCAGCGGCTTTTCGTCGTCGCGCATCGAGCGCATCCTCGCTGTGCGGCCCGACCTGGTGGTCGGGTTTTCCGACATGCAGGCGGATATCTGCCGCGACCTCGCCGCCGCCGGTATCGAAGTGCATCTGTTCAACCAGCGCGATATTGCCGGCATCCTGCGCATGGTGCATGTACTCGCGGCGCTGGTGGACAGGGCGGAGGCCGGACAGCGCCTGGTCGCCGGGCTGCAGGCGCAGGTCGATGCGGTGCGCGAACAGGGCCGGCAGTGGAGCGCGCGCCCGAGGGTTTACTTCGAGGAGTGGAACGACCCGCTGATCAGCGGCATCGGCTGGGTGTCGGAGCTGATCCACATCGCCGGCGGCGATGACGTGTTCTGGGAGCTGGCGGCCTGCGCGAGCGCGAAGGACCGCATCATCGCCGATCCGGCCGAAGTCGTCTGCCGGGCGCCTGATATCATCATCGGCTCCTGGTGCGGTAAGAAATTCCGGCCGGAGAGCGTCTGCAGCCGCCCCGGCTGGGATGCGATCCCGGCGGTACGCAACGGCATGGTGGCCGAGATCAAGTCGGCCGACATACTCTCACCCGGACCGGGCGCGATCACAGAGGGGCTGCCGCAGCTCGCCGCGTTGATCCGCCGCTGGCAGGAACGGCAGGCATGAGATTTCCCTATCCTACCCTGATGGTGCAGGGCACGACGTCGGACGCCGGCAAGAGCACGGTGGTGGCCGCGCTGTGCCGACTGCTGTATCGCGAGGGCGTGCGGGTCGCGCCGTTCAAGCCGCAGAACATGGCCCTCAACAGCGCGGTGACCGCGGACGGCGGCGAAATCGGGCGCGCGCAGGCGCTGCAGGCGGCGGCAGCGGGCGTTGCGCCGCATACCGACATGAACCCGGTGCTGCTCAAGCCCTCCAGCGATACCGGCGCGCAGGTGATCGTGCACGGCACGGTGCGCGCCGACATGAACGCGCGTGACTATCACCAGTACAAGACGGTCGCGATGCAGGCGGTGCTCGAATCCTATCGCCGGCTGTCGGATCGGTACGAGGCGGTGATCGTCGAGGGCGCCGGCAGTCCTGCGGAAATCAACCTGCGCGAGCGCGACATTGCCAACATGGGATTTGCCGAGGCGGTCGATTGCCCGGTCATCCTGGTCGCGGACATCGACCGCGGCGGGGTGTTCGCGCATATCGTCGGCACGCTCGCCTGCCTGTCCGCGAGCGAACGCCGGCGCATCGCCGGCTTCGTGATCAATCGCTTCCGCGGCGACATCGGCCTGCTGCAGCCCGGGCTGGATTGGCTGGAGCGGGAGACCGGCAAGCCGGTGCTGGCGGTGCTGCCCTACCTGCACGGCCTGTTCCTCGATGCGGAAGATGCGATCCAGCCCGCGCAGAATGCGAAAGGACCCTTCCGCGTCATCGTGCCGGCGCTGCCGCGCATCAGCAACCATACGGATTTCGATGCGCTGCGCGCGCATCCCGAGGTCGACCTGGAATTCGTCGGGCCGGGGTGCCCGGTGCCGCCGGCCGACCTGGTCGTCCTGCCCGGCAGCAAGAATACCCGCGCCGACCTCGCATGGCTGCAGGCGCACGGCTGGCCGCAGGCGCTGCAGCGGCACCTGCGCTACGGCGGCAAGGTGATCGGCATCTGCGGCGGCTACCAGATGCTGGGCATGAGCGTCGCGGATCCGTACGGGGTCGAAGGGGCGCCGGGCATCTCGGCGGCGCTCGGCCTGTTGGAGATCGACACCGAGCTGGCGCGCGACAAGCGCCTGGCGCAGGTCGAAGGCCGCTGCGCCTTCGCTGGCGACGCGCCGGTGACCGGCTATGAAATCCACATGGGGAGGTCGCAGGGCGCAGCCACCACCCGGCCGGCATTCCTGATCGACGGCCGGCCGGAAGGCGCGCGCTCGGCCGACGACCAGGTGCTCGGCACTTACCTGCACGGTATCTTCGACACGCCGCAGGCGTTGTCCGCGCTGTTGCGCTGGGCGGGACTGGAGACAGAGACCGCGGTCGACCTGCGCGCGTTGCGCGAGCAAAGCATCGACCGCATTGCCGATTCGGCTAGGCCGCTGCTGGATGCGCTGCGGCGCTGCGGAACAGCTGGTTTTTCCTGACGGCATGCTATTCTTTTGCCATCCTGTCGCATTCATTCCCGGGGAGGAACCATGCCAGTCATCGTGATCGCCAATCCCAAGGGCGGGGTCGGCAAGAGCACCGTCGCCACCAACCTCGCGGGCTACTTCGCCAAGCAGGGACACAAGGTCATGCTCGGCGATGCCGACGCGCAGCAATCCTCGCGCGCCTGGCTGGCGCTGCGCCCTGGCAGCCTGCCGCCTATCGCCGCCTGGGATATCGATGGGCAGGTGGCGAAACCGCCGAAGGGCACCACCCACGTGGTCCTGGATACCCCGGCCGGCCTAGGCGGCGCGCGGCTGGACGAAGTGCTGCGCATTGCCGACAAGGTCGTCGTGCCGCTGCAGCCGTCGATGTTCGATATCCTTGCGACCCAGGAATTCCTGCAGCGCCTCGCGTCCGGTCGGCACGGCAAGACGAACGTCGGCGTGCTCGGCATGCGCGTGAACATCCGCACCCGTGCCGCCGACCAGCTGGCGCATTACGTGAGCGGTGTCGGCCTGCCGGTGCTCGGTTACCTGCGCGATACGCAGAATTATGTGCAGCTTGCCGCCCATGGCGCCACCGTGTGGGACGTCGCGCCGTCACGCGTCGAAAAGGACCTCGAGCAATGGCAGGACCTGGTGAAGTGGGTAGGCTGACAGCGCGCTAGCGTTTCGCGCGCGCCTCGTCGAGCGCGCGGCACAGCGCTTCCGTGCCGTCGAGGATGCGCGGACCGGCGCGGTTCATCAACGCGCCTTCGACGGTCATCAGGTTGCCGCGCGCAACCGCCTTCATGCCGGGAAAGCGCCGCCACGGCGCGAACACGTCATCCTGCTCGCCGCTGCTGGCGACGATGACTTCCGGATCCGCCTTCAGAACCGCCTCTTCATTCACCGTCGGCGCGAGCTGCGACAGCTTCGCGAAAATGTTCTCGCCCCCGCACAGGCGCAGTGCCGCCGAGACGAGATGGGACCCGTTCAGGGTCATCAGCGGCGAGCGCCAGATCTGGTAGAACACGGTGATGTTGCGGCGCTTCTGGTAGGTATCCTGCAGCTGCTTCCAGCGGCTGCGGAACGAGGCAGCAGCGGCCTTGCCATGGGCATCGGTGCCGGCCAGGTGCGCCAGGCGCTCCAGCGAATTGGCGATCGCCGCAAAGTCGTACGGCTCGCTCTTGTAGATCGGGACGCCGAGCGTTTCGAGCTTCGCGAGCTGGGCGGCGGCAGTGCCGTTGTTCCAGCCAACCACGAGATCGGGCTTCAGCTGGAGGATGCGTTCCAGGTCCAGCGACACGCCGCTGCCGACCGACGGGATGCGCGCGGCTTCCGGCGGATAATCGCTGAATTCGGCCACGCCGACGACGCGGGAACCGGCGCCGGCGGCAAACAGCAGTTCGGTCGCGTGCGGCGCGAGGCTGACGATGCGGCGCGCGGGGGCGGGGAGGGTGACGCTGCGCCTGGCGTCATCGGTGACGCTGACCGGCGCGGCCGCGGCATGCAGCGGCAGCAGGGCCGCCGCGCATGCCGCGGCCAGAGGTGCGAGCCAGTGACGACGCATCGCAGTGAGGACGTGCTGCGGCTCAGATTTCGAGGTTGTCGATCAGGCGCGTCTTGCCGAGCTTGGCGGCGGCCAGCACCACCAGCGGCGCGCCCTGCGCCAGGTCGCCGGCGGACGGCGGCTGCAGGTCGGCGCGCTTGCGTACCGAAATGTAGTCCGGCTTCCAGCCGCGGTCGGCCAGCCTGGCCATCGCGTGACGCTCCAGTTCGAACATGTCGAGGTGCCCGGCACGCACTTCCTCCGCCACGTCGTTGAGCAGCTTGAACAGCTGCGGCGCTTCCGCGCGCTCCGTCTCCGACAGGTAGCCGTTGCGCGAAGACAGCGCCAGTCCGTCTTCGGCGCGCCAGGTCTCGGCGGCGATGATTTCGGTAGGCAGCGCGAACTGCTTGGCCATGTTGCGTACGATCATCAGCTGCTGGTAATCCTTCTTGCCGAAGACCGCGACGCGCGGCTGCACGCAGGAGAACAGCTTGAGCACCACGGTGGTCACGCCGGTGAAGAAGCCCGGACGGAACTCGCCTTCGAGGATGTTGCCCAGGTCGTCCGGCGGACGCACGCGGTACTCCTGCGGCTCCGGATACATGTCCTTCTCGGTCGGCGCGAACAGCACGTACACGCCTTCCTTTTCCAGCTTTTCGACGTCGGCCTGAAAGGTGCGCGGGTACTTGTCGAAATCCTCGTTCGGGCCGAACTGCAGGCGATTGACGAAGATCGACGCGACCACCGGGTCGCCGTGCTTGCGTGCCAGGCGCATCAGCGACAGGTGGCCTTCGTGCAGGTTTCCCATGGTGGGCACGAAGGCGGTGCGCAGCTGTCCGCGCAGCTGGTCGCGCAGTTCGTCAATGGAGGAGATGATTTTCATGTCACAGCCTTGCTAGGTAAGCGCCACGGTGAAGCCCTGCGGCGGATCAGGTGAATCGGGTCAGGTCGGGGAATAGGCCAGGCGCACGTAGATCGGCGCAAAGGCTTCCGCCTGCGTGATCTCGATCAGGGTTTCCTTGGCCAGTTCGAGCAGCGCGATGAAGTTCACCACTACCACCGGCACGCCGCGCGACGGATCGAACAGGTCGGAGAATTCGACGAACTTCGCCGCCTGCAGCCGGCGCAGGATGCCGGTCATGTGCTCGCGCACCGACAGTTCTTCGCGGGTAATGGTGTGATGCTGGGTCAGCTTGGCGCGCTTGAGGATGTCGGCCCAGACGGCCTGCAGTTCGCCGATGTTGACGTCCGGCCAGCGCGGCACCAGGCTCTGCTCAATGAAGATCTGCGCGCGCACGTAATCGCGGCCGAGCTGCGGCAGCGTGTCCAGCTGCTGCGCAGCTAGCTTCATCTGTTCGTATTCCAGCAGGCGGCGCACCAGTTCAGCGCGCGGGTCTTCCGCCTCTTCGCCGGTGTCGGCCTTCTTCACCGGCAGCAGCATGCGCGACTTGATCTCGATGAGCATGGCCGCCATCAGCAGGTATTCGGCCGCCAGCTCCAGGTTGCGCGAGCGGATCTGGTCGACATATTCGAGGTACTGGCGGGTGACATCCGCCATCGGGATGTCGAGGATGTTGAAGTTCTGCTTGCGGATCAGGTAGAGCAGCAGGTCGAGCGGTCCCTGGAAGGCTTCGAGGAAGACCTCGAGCGCATCCGGCGGGATGTACAGATCTGTCGGCAGCTTGAACAGCGGTTCGCCGTACAGTTTTGCGAAAGCCATGCCGTCCACCACATTCGGTGTCGTATCCGGCTGCGTCGCGAGCGCGAGCTCGGGAGCGTCAGCCGGCAAGTGCGCAAGCAGCGCGTCCTGCGCGGCCATCAGAACTTGTTCTGATAGACGTAAGGCTGTTGCTTGACGCGCGATTCCTGTTCGCGGCGGCGGGTCTCCAGGTCGACCGGCGACTTGTCCCACCAGATCGCGCGGCCGGACCGCTGCTTTTCTTCGAGCGACGGGTTCTTCTGCTTCAGTTCTTCAATGAACTTGGTGAATTCCGACACATATGCCGTCTGTTGTTTGCTGAATTTCATGGTGAAAGTGGATTCCAGTGGAAAAGCAGGCGCTATTTTACCTCGTCTTCGGTGGCGTTCCGTCATCCGTACGGCAGCTTGTGGCGGGATTGGCATCATTCTTGTCAATCCGCTAATGCGGGCTTTCCACAGGTGGCGCAGCCGGATTAATGCCAGTATTATTTCCCGGAAGTAATGCTCCTGCCCGGTCGGCGGCCGGCTTCGCAGGCGACACTTCCTGAAGAAGAGGCGCACCATGTTCCTGGCTGCAGACAATGACGTGCCCGATATTCTCATCGTCGACGACACGCCGGCGGACTGCCATTTCGTGGCCGCGATCCTGACCGCGCAGGGTTACCGGGTGCGCTCGGCCCAGGACGGCAGGCAGGCGATCGAGGAGATCGATGCCGCCGCGCCCGACCTGATCCTGCTCGACATCAACATGCCGGACATGGACGGCTTCGATGTCTGCCGCCAGATCAAGCAGTCGCTGCAGCATGCGGCCATTCCCGTCATCTTCATCAGCGCCTTCGACGACACCGACATCAAGGTCGCCGCCTTCAATTGCGGCGGCATCGATTACATTACCAAGCCTTTCCGTGTGGCCGAGATCAAGGCGCGCATCCATGCCCACCTGCAGCTCAAGCGCGCGCACGATCGCCTCGGCTACCAGGCCGGGCACGATCCGCTGACTGGCCTGCCCAACCGCAGCCTGCTCGCCGACCGCCTGCACCAGGCGATCGGCTTTGCCGAACGCTACGGCGGGCAAGTGGCGGTCGCCTACATCGACCTCGACAAGTTCAAGGCGGTCAACGACCGGTACGGCCACAAGGCGGGCGACCTGTTGCTGGTGGAAACGGCCTACCGGCTGCAGGCATGCGTGCGCGACTCGGACACCGTCGCCCGCATCGGCGGCGACGAGTTTGTCATCGTGTTCTACGACCGGACCTCGGAGAATGCGGCGGCGCACGCGATGCAGCGCATCCTCGAGAGCATTTCGGCGCCGGTGCTGTTCGACGGTTGCGAAATCGTGCCTAGCTGCAGCATCGGCTTTGCCTGCTATCCTCAGGACGGCCGCGACGTGGATGCATTGCTGCGCAATGCCGACGCCGCGATGTACCGGGCCAAGGAGCTCGGGCGCAACAATTTCCAGTTCTATACCGGCGATCTCAACGCCCGCGTCAATGCCCGCATCAGCATGGAAAAATCCCTGCGCGGCGCGCTCGAGCGCGACGAGTTCGAGCTGCATTACCAGCCGCGCATCGAGCTGCGCAGCGGCAGGGTGGCGGGCCTGGAGGCACTGATCCGCTGGCGCCATCCGGAGCTTGGGCTGCTGCCGCCGCTGCAGTTCGTGCCGCTGGCGGAGGAGACCGGACTGATTGAACAGATCGGCGAATGGGTGGTGAGGGCCGCTTGCCGGCAGCACCTGGAATGGCAGCGTCTGAAGCTGGCGCCGATACCGGTCGCGGTCAATGTGTCGGCTGCGCAGTTCTTCAAGCCCGGCTTCGCGCAGGCGGTCGCCGCCATCCTCGCGCAGGAGGGCGTGCCGCCGCAGCAGATCGAGCTCGATTTGAAGGAGTCGGTGCTGATGCGGGATCCGGCTGCGTCGCAGCGCGTGCTGACGGAACTCAGGCAGGCCGGTATCGGCTTGTCGATCGACGATTTCGGCACCGGTTTTTCCAATCTTGGTTTCCTCAAGCGCTTTCCGATCGACCGCATCAAGCTCGACCCGAGCTTCGTCAGCGAAGTGGAGCGCCAGCCGGAGGATCTTGCAGTGACCGACGCGGTCATCGCGATGGCGCACTCCCTCGGGCTGAAGGTGGCGGTGGAGGGCGTGGAAAGGGGCAGCCAGCTGATGCTGCTGGCCGCGCGCGGCTGCGACGAGATGCAGGGCGACTACTTCAGTCCGGCGCTGCCGGTCGGGCTGTGCACCGCGTTGCTGCGGGAGCGGCGCGTTCTCCCGGCCGAGAAGATCGGGCCGCACCGGGCCGGACGCACGCTGCTGCTGATCCAGGGCGTGCCGGAAGGTGCGGCGCTGCTCGCCGCCGCGCGGCGCGTGACCAGTCATGTACTGCAGGCGCAGGATGCGCGCGCCGCATTCGACCTGCTCGCCGCGCACGATGTCGGCGTGGTGCTGTGCGAGCAGAAGCTGGAAGAGCTGAGCGGCGTGGACTTCCTGGCCCGGGTCAGCAACATGTATCCGGATGCTGTGCGCGTCCTGTGCGACGACGGCAACGATGCGGCGACGGCTGCCGATGCGATCAATCGCGGCAGAGTGCACAAGCTGGTGCGGGCACCGTGTGCGCAGGACGAGCTGGCTGGCATGCTGGAGGCGGCATTCGCGTTGCGCGAGAGCGCCGGCCGCCCGCGCCGCGCAGGTTAAGGCGGGTGCATCAGCCTGCCGGCTGCGCCAAGGCGTTGGCGCGCCTCACCGCATGGGCCAGGTCGTCCACGCAGTTGTCGCGCCCGAGGCGGTCGAGGAAGCCGGTGCGCGCCATCAGGCTGAGCGGCTGGTGGTTCGGGCCGCACAGGATCAGGCGGCAGCCATTCTTTTCCAGTGCCTTGTGCACCGTTTCGAGCGCATCCAGGCCGGTGGTGTCGAGATTGATCAGCTGCGTCATCTTCAGGATCATTGCCTTTTGCGGCATGTTTTCAGGCTGGGTGAAGGATTCGATCTTGCTGACCGCGCCGAAAAACAGGGAACCGAAAATCGAATATGCAGCAACGCCCGGGGCCGGCGCCTGCGGCATGGCATCCGCCGGAATCGCCTCGATGCGCGTCAGGCTGGAGACGCGGTAAATGAAAAACACGCAGGCCAGCACCAGTCCGACCTCGACGGCGACCGTCAGGTCGAATATCACCGTCATCAGGAAGGTCGACACCACCAGGATGCGGTAATTCACTGAAAAGTTGACCAGGCGCGCGAACTCGTGCCATTCGCCCATGTTGTAGGCGACATGGAGCAGGATTGCCGCCAGCGCCGCCAGCGGCACGTTGGTTGCCAGCGGCGCTGCCACCAGCACCACCACCAGCAGCGTTGCCGCATGCACCATCCCCGCTACCGGCGAGCTGCCGCCAGTGCGGATGTTGGTCACGGTGCGCGCCACCGTGCCGGTAGCCGGCAGGCCGCCGAAGAAGGGCGTGACGAAGTTGGCGACGCCCTGTGCCATCAGTTCCTGGTTCGGATCGTGGCGCTGCCCGGTGATGTTGTCGGCCACCCGCGCGCACAGCAGCGATTCAATCGCGCCAAGCAGCGCGATCGTGATGGTTGGCGCGAACAGCTGCTTGACCAGCTCCCAGGTGAACTGCGGCAGCGCAAAGGCGGGCAAGCCCTGCGGCACGCCGCCGAAGCGGCTGCCGATGGTTTCCACCGGCAGCTGGAACAGCGTGACGGCGAGCGTGCTGAGCACCAGCACCAGGATCGGACTGGGCACCGGCTTGAGGATGGCGGCCAGACGCGGATAGCGGAAGGTTTTGGGCGAGCCGTCGGGATTGGCGCGGAAAACCGCCGGCCAGCTGAACATTAGCGTCAGCGACGCGGCGGCGATGCCGAGCGTGATGAAATCGACGGTATGCGCATGGGCGGCGAGCAGCCTGACCTGGGCGAAGAAGTCGCCGGGCATCTTCGCGATCGCGAGGCCGAAGAAATCCTTGAGCTGGGACAGCGCGATCAGCACCGCGATGCCGTTGGTGAAGCCGATCACGATCGGCACCGGGATGTAGCGGATCCAGCTGCCGATCCGGAACATGCCCATCGCGAACAGCAGCATGCCGGCGCAGATGGTGGAGATCAGCAGGTTCGCCAGCCCGTATTTCTCGATGATGCCGTAGATGATGACGATGAAGGCGCCCGCGGGCCCGCCGATCTGCACGCGCGAGCCGCCGAGGGCGGAGATCAGGAAGCCGGCGATGATCGCGGTGAAGATGCCGGCTTCCGGCTTGGCGCCGGATGCGATCGCAAATGCCATCGCCAGCGGCAGTGCGATCACGCCAACGGTGAGGCCGGCGCCGACGTCATGCATGAACCGTGTCTTGTTGTATCCCTTCAGCGCATCGATCAGGGCGGGGCGGAAGCGGATGCCGGACAGGTTCATGCAGATCGTCCCTCTGTGTCGTGACTAGTAGCCGAGACTGCGGCGCATCACCAGCGGTGTCGGCTCGAGCGGATTGGCATGGGTGTATTCGAGTTCCGGCGCAAGCTCGAAGCCGAACGCGGCGTACAGGTCCAGCAGGCGCTCCTGGTCGGCGCGCACCGCCAGCCGCAGCTCGCTGACATCGGCGGCGAGGGCGCAGTGGATCACCGCTTCCAGCAAGTGCTGCGACAGGTGTTCGCCGCGGTATGCCGGCAGCACGCCCATGCGCAGGATTTCCCAGACGTCGGGTTCGCCCTCCACCGGCAGCCAGCGCACCGATCCGATCGGCGTCTCGTCGCGCAGCAGGATGAAGCCGCCGCCCTGCTGCAGGTCCTGGCGCACGCGCACCGCGGTTTCGCGGTGGCCGCTGGAGGTGGGCGACACCTTGCCTGCCCACGCCGCGCGCGTCAGGTCGGCGATCAGCTGGGCGTCGTCCAGCGTCGCTTCGCGAACGACGGCCCTCATGATTGTGCCCCCGTGGGGCTGCAACTATGCCCTTCCATGGCTTATCGCACCCGCATGCCCGGTTCCGCGCCGGGCCAGGGATTGAGCACGTAGATGCCTGGATTGGACTTTTCATCCGCCGCCGACGCGGCCAGCACCATGCCTTCGGAAATGCCGAACTTCATCTTGCGCGGCGCAAGGTTGGCGACCATCACGGTCAGCTTGCCGACCAGGTCTTCCGGCTTGTACGCCGACTTGATGCCGGAGAACACGTTGCGCATGCGGCCCTCGCCGACGTCGAGCGTCAGGCGCAGCAGCTTGTCGGAGCCTTCCACGTGTTCGCAATTGACGATCTTCGCGATGCGCAGGTCGATTTTCGCGAAATCGTCGATCTTGATCTCCGGGGCGAGCGCTTCGATCGCCCCGCCGTTCTCACCTTCACCCTTCGCGGGGGAAGGCTGGGAAGGGGGGGCGGAGGTCGGGCCGGCAGCCTGCGCCGGCACGTCAAACAGCGCATCCAGCATCTTCGGATCGACGCGCTGCATCAGGTGCTCGAAGGTGCCGATCGCGGTCGGGTTGTTCTGCAGGTCGGCCCAGGTCAGCGCACGGTCGATGCCGAACAGCTTCGACACCTTGGCCGCGAGCGCCGGCAGGATCGGGGCGAGATAGATCGTCAGGGCGTAGAAGCAGCGCAACAGGTTGCTGCACACGTCCTGCAGTTCCTGGTCGTTGGCCGGGTCCTTGGCCAGTTCCCACGGCTTCTTGGTGTCGACGTACTGGTTCACCTCGTCGGCCAGCGCCATGATCTGGCGGATCGCGCGGCCGAATTCGCGCGCCTCGAAGGCTTCCTTGATGGCCTCTTCCTGCTCGCCGAAACGCAGGCGCCAGGACATCGCTTCATTGGCCGTGACCGGATCGGAGAGCTTGCCGCCGAAACGCTTGGTGATGAAGCCGGCCGCACGGCTGGCGATGTTGACATACTTGCCGATCAGGTCGGCGTTCACGCGCGACACGAAATCGTCCGGATTGAAGTCGACGTCTTCCACCTTCGCATTCAGCTTGGCCGCGATGTAATAGCGCAGCCATTCCGGGTTCATGCCGATCTCCAGGTAGCGCAGCGGCGAGATGCCGGTGCCGCGCGACTTCGACATCTTTTCGCCGGACACCGTGATGAAGCCGTGCACGAACACATTGGTCGGCACCTTCAGGCCGGAGAACTTCAGCATCGCCGGCCAGAACAGCGTGTGGAAATAAATGATGTCCTTGCCGATGAAGTGATACTGCTCGGTCGACTGGTCTTCCATGAAGGCCTGGTAGTCGCGGCCGGTCTTGTCGAAATAATTCTTCAGCGACGCCAGGTAGCCGACCGGCGCATCCAGCCACACATAGAAGTACTTGCCGGGCGCATCCGGAATTTCAATGCCGAAATACGGCGCGTCGCGGCTGATGTCCCAGTCGCCCAGGCCTTCCTCGCTGTCCAGCCATTCCCTGGCCTTGTTCACGACCTCCGGCTGCAGGCGGTTCGGCGTCTGGGTCCATTCCCGCAGGAATTCCGTGCACTTCGGGTTGGAGAGCTGGAAAAAGTAATGCTCTGAGGACTTGAGCACCGGCGTGGCGCCGGTCAGCGTCGAATACGGGTTCTTCAGCTCGGTCGGCGCGTACACCGCGCTGCACACCTCGCAGGAATCGCCGTACTGGTCCTTGGCGCCGCATTTCGGGCACTCGCCCTTGATATAGCGGTCCGGCAGGAACATGTTCTTGACCGGGTCGTAGAACTGCTCGATGGTCTTGGTGGTGATCAGCTTCGCATGGTCGCGCAGGCGGCGGTACAGGTCTTGCGACAGCTGGTGGTTTTCCGGCGCGTCGGTGGAATGCCAGTTGTCGAAGCTGATGTGGAAGCCGTCCAGGTACTGCTTGCGGCCGGCGGCGATGCGCGCGACGAATTCCTGCGGCGTCACGCCGGCCTTTTCGGCGGCGATCATGATCGGCGCGCCGTGCGCGTCGTCGGCGCCGACGAAGTGCACCTCATGGCCTTGCATCCGCTGGAACCGCACCCAGATGTCGGCCTGGATGTATTCCATGATGTGGCCGATGTGGAACGCGCCGTTGGCGTAGGGCAGGGCGGTGGTGACGAACAGCTTGCGATGCGAAGTGGTGCTCATTTGGCAATGCTTTTGGAAATAAAACTGCCATTTTAGCAGTCGGGGGGCGCTTCTCGCAGGCGAATCCGGTCAAACCCATACAGGAAGAACGGACAGGAAGCGGCGGGTTTGGTTTAGACTTGTCGCATTGTCATTCAGGAGACGCAATGAGTATCACCGTCGATGCCGTCAAGGCGGCGCTTTCCCAGGTTATCGATCCGAACACCGGCCGCGACCTCGTGGCCGGCAAATCCGCAAAGAACATCCAGGTCAACGGCGCCGATGCGAAGTTCGACGTGGAACTCGGCTATCCGGCGAAAAGCCAGATCGAGGCAATCCGCGCCGCCGCCGTCAATGCGGTGCGGGCGCTGCCGGGCGCCGGCAGGATTGAAGCCAATGTTTACGCGAAGATCACCGCGCATGCGGTGCAGCGCGGCATCAAGCTGATGTCCAACGTCAAGAACATCATCGCCGTCGCTTCCGGCAAGGGCGGCGTCGGCAAATCGACCACCGCGGTCAACCTGGCGCTGGCGCTGGCCGCCGAAGGCGCGCAGGTCGGCATCCTGGATGCGGACATCTACGGCCCGTCGCAGCCGATGATGATGGGTATCTCCGGCCAGCCGGAGTCGCTCGACGGCAAGACCATGGAGCCGCTGGAAAACCACGGCGTGCAGGTGGCGTCGATCGGCTTCATGATCGATCCCGACCAGCCGATGGTGTGGCGCGGCCCGATGGTCACCCAGGCGCTGCAGCAGCTGCTGGAACAGACCAACTGGCGCAACCTCGACTACCTGATCGTCGACATGCCCCCGGGCACCGGCGACATCCAGCTGACCCTGTCGCAACGGGTGCCGGTGACCGGCGCGGTGATCGTGACCACCCCGCAGGACATCGCGCTGCTGGATGCGCGCAAGGGGCTGAAGATGTTCGAAAAGGTCGACATCCCTATCCTCGGCGTGGTGGAAAACATGAGCATCCATGTCTGCTCCAACTGCGGCCATGCGGAACCGATCTTCGGCACCGGCGGCGGCGAGAAGATGTGCAAGGACTACGGCGTCGATTTCCTCGGCGCGCTGCCGCTGACGATGGCGGTGCGGGAGCAGACCGATTCCGGCCGGCCGACCGTGGTCGCCGACCCGGACGGCCAGGTCGCGTTGATCTACAAGCAGATCGCGCGCAGGATCGCGGTCAAGGTGGCGGAAAAGGCCAAGGACATGACCAGCAAGTTCCCGAACATCGTGATCAAGAACGACTGATGCCGCGCCTGTTTCCGACAAGGTAAAATACGCTTCTTTCATTTCCACGGCTTTGGCATCCCAAGGCCGTTTTTTATTTGATTTGCCATGACAGTCCGTACCCGTTTTGCTCCCAGCCCGACCGGCTATCTCCACCTCGGCGGCGCGCGTACCGCGCTTTTCTCGTGGGCCTTCGCACGCCATCACGGCGGCACTTTCATCCTGCGCATCGAGGATACCGACCTCGAGCGGTCCACCCCGGAGGCGGTGCAGGCAATCCTCGACGGCATGAACTGGCTCGGCCTGCACCATGATGAAGGCCCGTTCTATCAGATGCAGCGCATGGACCGTTACCGCGAAGTGGTGGCGCAGATGCTCGCGGCCGGCACCGCCTACCACTGCTATTGCACCCCGGAAGAAGTGGAAGCGATGCGCGAACGCCAGCGCGCGGCCGGCGAGAAGCCGCGCTACGACGGCACCTGGCGCCCGGAGCCGGGCAAGACCTTGCCGCCGGTGCCGGAAGGCCGCAAGCCGGTGGTGCGCTTCAAGAATCCGCTGGACGGCGACGTCACCTGGGTCGACATGGTCAAGGGGCCGATCACGATCTCCAACCGCGAACTCGATGACCTCGTGATCGCCCGCCCGGACGGCACGCCGACCTACAACTTCTGCGTCGCGGTCGATGACTGGGACATGCGGATGACCCACGTGATCCGCGGCGACGACCATGTCAACAATACCCCGCGCCAGATCAACATCCTGCGCGCGCTCGGCGCGCCGCTGCCGGAATACGGGCATGTGCCGATGATCCTCGGCGCCGACGGCGAGAAGCTGTCCAAGCGCCACGGCGCGGTGAGCGTGATGGAATACCCGGCGCAGGGCTACCTGCCGGAAGCGATGCTGAACTACCTGGCGCGTCTCGGCTGGAGCCACGGCGACGACGAGATTTTCTCGATGGAGCAGTTCTGCCAGTGGTTCGACGTCGATCACCTGTCGAAGTCCCCGGCGCAGTTCAATCCGGAAAAGCTCGCGTGGCTGAACAACCATTACATCAAGCAGGCCGACAATGCCCGCCTCGAGGCGCTGGTGCGCCCGCTGATGGAAAGGGACGGCGCGCAGTTCGACGGCGCCCCGGACCTGCAGGCAGTGATCGCCCTGATGAAGGAGCGGGCAAATACCATCAATGAACTGGCCGATGCCGCGATGCTGTTCTACCGCCAGCCGTCCCCGGATGCGGCGCTGGTCGCGCAGCACCTCACCGACGCGGTGAAGCCGGCGCTGGCGCAATTCGCCGACACGTGCAAGAGCATCGAGTGGAACAAGGCGTCCATCGGCGCCACCACCAAGGAAGTGCTGGCCGCGCACAAGCTGAAGATGCCGCAACTGGCGATGCCGCTGCGCCTGGTCCTGACCGGCCAGTTGCAGACGCCGTCTATCGACGCGGTGCTGGAATTGTTCGGCCGCGATACCGTCGTCGCGCGCCTGCAAAAATTTATCTGATAAATTTTTTTTGAAGAGGATTTACACACGAGAAAAAACTTTGCTATACTCTCGTTTCTTCGCACACGGGGGTATAGCTCAGCTGGGAGAGCGCTTGCATGGCATGCAAGAGGTCAGCGGTTCGATCCCGCTTACCTCCACCAGCGATTAGTGTGCAGTACCGGCTTCTGTCCCCATCGTCTAGAGGCCTAGGACACCGCCCTTTCACGGCGATAACCGGGGTTCGAATCCCCGTGGGGACGCCAGATTCATCTGGTAAAAAACGGCTTGGAGGTTAATCCTTCCAAGCCGTTTTTCTTTTTGTGCGGGGATTGTCCATTCCGGGCATCTCCCGGTTCGGTCCGGTTGCGGTCGTTGTTGCAGAAGGCAGCGCCGGCGCGGCTTTTCTCCATCGTGAATGGCGTTTGGAGAACGAATCGTTTCACGCGGCTGTACAGTGCCGGGCAAACATGGGTATAATTCGCCCGCGTGAAAATTCTTAGGAATCAACACTTTGCGCTGGCGCATGGACGCATGCAAGTGGCAGAAGCCATCCTGCCTGCGTCGCGCGAGACAAATAGGCTGCAGTATCGACAGATTTCTGTCCCCATCGTCTAGAGGCCTAGGACACCGCCCTTTCACGGCGATAACCGGGGTTCGAATCCCCGTGGGGACGCCAAAACGAACGCCACGCGCATGCGTGGCGTTTTTCTTTTCCGCGCTACCATTTCCGATGCGCGCCGGACCGCCTCCGGCCTGGAGTGGCAGCCGGAAGACATGCACCCCAACGAGGCGCGCTTCGAAGCAAGTCATCAACATGTCCCAAGATACCACCGCGGCAACCACCGTCGCCATCTTTTGCAAGGTCGTCGACAACTATGGCGATATCGGCATCTGTTGGCGCCTGGCCAGGCAACTGGAGCGGGAGCATGGCAGTGCCGTCACGCTCTGGGTGGATGATCTGCAAAGCTTCCGGCGGATCTGCCCCGAGGTAATGGCGGACGCCGACTTGCAGTGCGTTGCCGGGGTATCAATTCGCCACTGGCACGGCCAGGACGGCATGTTCTCCCGGGAAGACATTGCGGATATCGTCATCGAATTTTTCGGCTGCGATATTCCCCCGGGCTACATCGCCGCGATGGCGGAATGCCGGCCGCGTCCGGTCTGGCTCAATCTCGAAGGGCTGAGCGCCGAGGAGTGGGTCGAAGGCTGCCATGCGCTGCCATCGATGCATCCGCGCCTGCCATTGACGAAATATTTTTTCTTCCCCGGTTTTACCGCGAAGACCGGCGGCCTGCTGCACGAAGCGACGCTGGAAGAGCAGCGGCTGCAATTCCAGTCGGACCGGGCTGCGCGTTCGGATTTCCTTGCACGGCTGGGCCTGACCGCCGAAGACATCGCGGCGCTGAAAGTATCCCTGTTTTGTTATCCGCATGCGCCGGTCGCGGCTTTGTTCGACGCCTGGGCGGGCAATGACAGGCCTGTTGCCTGCCTGGTGCCCGAGGGTGTCGCGGTCGATGCGGTGCGGGCGTTTCTTGGCGCGGATGGCAGGCCCGGGGCGGTTCGCACCCGCGGCGCGCTCACGGTAAGGGTGCTGCCTTTCGTCCCCCAGCCCGACTATGACAGGCTGCTGTGGGCATGCGACGTGAACCTGGTGCGCGGCGAAGATTCGTTTGTTCGCGCGCAATGGGCCGGCAAGCCCTTCCTCTGGCATATCTACCCGCAGGACAAGAACCTGCATCATGTGAAACTGCGTGCATTCCTGCAGCGCTATGCGCCCGACGTCGATAGCATGACTGCGATGTCGCTGCGCTGGAATGGCGCAACCACGGATGGCATGGAGGGCCAGCCCGGGCTGCCGGCGCTCTGGGCGCAATATCAGGCCGACATGCCGAAGTTGGCGGACGCGGCCGAGGCATGGCGGCGGCAAGTGCTTGCCAACGGGGATCTGGCTGGAAATCTCCTGAAGTTTGCAGGGGCAAAGCGGTCGATGCCTGCGGAAAACGAGGTATAATGCGCGGTTAATCTATTTCGTTTGACGTCAATCAAACGTAGGCTTACGGCGCCGTCGGCCAAGAGGCGACCGATGATTTTTACGAAACTTATTTTTAAAAAATTTTCCTATGAAACCTGCAAAAGAAATTCGTGTTGGCAACATCATCATGGTTGACGGCAAGCCTTTCATCGTACTGCGCTCCGACGTCAACGGTTCCAGCCGCACGGGCTTCACCTACAAGTGGAAGATGAAGAATCTTCTGACCAACGCGCCGATGGAAAACGTGTTCCGCGGCGACGACAAGTTCGACGTCGTCATCCTCGACAAGAAGCCGGTCACCTTCTCGTATTTCGCCGACCCGCTGTATGTGTTCATGGACGAGGAATACAACCAGTACGAAATCGAAGAAGAAAACCTGGGCGATGCGCTGCATTACCTGAAGGACGGCATGGAATGCGAAGCCGTCTTCTACGATGGCAAGGCGATCTCGGTTGAACTGCCGATCACGATCGCGCGCAAGGTGGTGTACACCGAGCCGGCCGTCAAGGGCAACACTTCCGGCAACGTGCTCAAAGATGCGAAGATCGAAAACGTGATCGAAGCCAAATGCTACAACGTCCAGGTGCCGCTGTTCGTGAACCAGGACGACGTCATTGAAATCGACACCCGTACCAACGAATACAAGCGCGTCGTGCGCAACTAAGCCGCGCGAACCTGGAAAAAACGCTGCCTGCAGACCGGCAGCGTTTTTTTTTCGCCCGTTGCCGGCCTGACCGGCGCGGACCCGCCACCATGAGCGCCACGCGCACGGCTTTGCAATGGCGCGGGCAGCCGGTATAAACTGCGGAAGGCCGCACGAAGGACGCGGCCGCCAGAATTCGCCAATCAGAGAAAACCGCCGGCACGGCCATCCGTTCGCCGGCGCAGAGGGAGAGCACCGCATGAAGCCTATTCGCAGCCTCGGGATCGCCACGGCATTCGTTTTCCTCGCCGGGTGCTCATCGGTGCGCCTGCCGTTCTTCGATAAGGCACCCGCGGCGGCGCCTGCAGTCGCGCAGCCGGCGGCGCCGGCCGCGCGCAATCCGGCACAGCTGACGCTCAATGACGGCGATGAAGCGATTCCGATTCATACGGTGGCCTTCCGTTCCGGCACCTCATCGGCCACCGTCGAGCGCCTGGCGAAGCGTTTCGGATGTACCGGCACGCAGGGCGCGGGGTTGATCACCGAGAAGGGGCCGTTGGAGGTGTACCGCATGAAATGCGAAAACGGCACCACCTTCATGGCGCAATGCGAATTGCGCCAGTGCCGCCCGATGCGCTGAGGACGACGCCGGCGCTGACCGCGCCGATTGCGCTTACCTGGCCGACCGGATGCGCTCGATACGCTCGGCCGCCGGCGGGTGGCTGGAAAGATACGGCGAGCGGTCGCCGGTTTCTTTTTCCAGAGCTTCGAAGCTCCGTATCAGGGCCGCGGGGCCGCTCCCGTTCGCCTTCAGCATTGCCACCGCGTAGTCATCCGCTTCGCGCTCGGCATCGCGCGAATACTTCAGGTCCAGCATGATGGTCGGTATGCTGGCAACCACCGAAGAGACATCGCCGAACAGGACGGTCGCAGCGGCGCCGATCATCGTTCCCTGGATCATGCGCTGCATCAGGTGGCGTTCATGCAGGTGGCCGAGTTCATGCGCCAGGACGGCCATGACCGCATCGTCATCGTTCAGCAGGTCCACGATTTCATCGGTCAGCACGATCTGGCCGGAGGGCAGCGCGAAAGCGTTGGGGCCGATCCTGCTCTTGCGGAAGACGATCTCGTACCCGGGCGCGCCTGGGCGCGGCGTGACCATCGCCTTGAAGCGGGCGGCGAGGGCGTCGCGGCGCGCCGGTGGCATCGCGGAAGGCTCGAGCAGCCGGCGGTCGAGGAAGGCGAGGGTTTCGCCGCCGATCATGCGCTCCGCCTGTTCCGGCAGCGCCCGCGCGGCGAAACCGGCGGCAGCGGGCAGCGCATAGAGGTAGCCGAGGAAGAGCACCACGGCGGTCAGCGCGAATGCGGCCAGCGCGCCGCGCCAGCTCTGCTGCATCCGTACCACGAACGAATCCTCGTGTCCGGTCGTTGCAAGCAGCCGGTCGAACGCAACCGGATCGAGGATTTCCAGGTAGGCGCCGTCCGGAAAGGTGACAGTGCGCTGCGCGTGCCGCAGCCGTTCCGATACACGCAACTCTGCCAGCGGGCAAGCGCGCTGCACTTCGCCGCTGATGACCGCAACCCGGTCCTGCACTGTGAGGCTGACGGGAAAGCGCCGCGACGACTTGCCGTCGAAATAGAACGCCGGAATGGTCTCGTGCATGGCGCGATCAGAGCGAGAGGTCGACATCGAGCAGGTCCGCCGCGCCTTCTCCGGTTGCGGAAGCCTGCTGCTGCGCGTCCGCCAGGAATGCATCGAGGCTGCCGGACGGAATCAGCGACATCGACTCGATGCGGTACTTCAGGGTACGGACCTGCGCGAATGGTATGAACAGGCCGAGGGTGACGACGATCCCGATCAGGTTGGTGAGCGCGATGAAAATCATCCTGCCGGCGCGCAGGCGGCTTTCGAAACGGTGCTCGCCGAGCCGGGTGTTGTTCCAGATGAGGTTCTGGAGTAGCGTGAAGAACACCGGCAGGAAAGAGAAGATCCAGGCATACAGGACAAGCAGGAACAGGATGAGCGTGCCGACCGCCGCCGGGCCGGCGCCTCTCAGGCCGCCGGCCTCCGCCAGGCCGGCGAGTGCGCCGCCGAAGGCGAGCATGATGGCCAGCATGCCGCCCAGCCCGACCGCAGACGCGACCAGGTAGGCCTTGTAGAAGCGGCCGGGCGCCGCGTGGAAGGAAAAGCTGGTGGCGCCGTAGCGGCTGTGGTCGTGCTGGAACTTCTTGATGCGCTGATGCGTGAACGGGACAAGCAGCAACAGGCTCAGCGCGGACAGGACCGGCAGCACGAGGTACACGAAATACGCCTTTCCCGCGCTGCCGCCGAAGCCGAACCGGATACCGCGGTAGCTGGAGTTGTACAGCTTGAATTGCAGGCTTTTCCAGAGCATCCACGGAATGAGCGCGCCCAGGACAAGCAGCATCGCGAAGCCGGCCGCGTCGGAGACCCGGAAGGCGATGTTATAGGCGCCGAACAGGAGCAGCGCGACGATGCGGCCGCGCAGGATGGCGAGCGGACTGCCGTGGTAGTCGAAACTGCTGCCGGCCAGCCGGGTATTGGCGTAGAAATAGCGGGTGCGGCGCACTTTCGCCCATGCCGAATAAATGCCGAGCGTGACGATCGTCAGGAGCAGGTTGACGATCCAGATGCGGAAATATTCGCTGCCGCTGCCGGTGAAGGTGAAGGCTTCCGGCTGGCCCGGGCCGGCGCGCTGCATGTCCGCGGAGGCGGGCTCGCTTGTGGTCTCCGGCGCTTCGGCGTTCATGATGGGCGTCTCCTGGTTCGGTATTGCTGTTTGTGCAAGGGCGAAGCGTGACTTCTTGTCGCGCGATTGTCAATCACGGCGGCAGCGGAAATGAAAAATGGCACGGTCTTCCGTGCCATTCTCCCTGGTTTATCGTCTGGCGCGCCAGCCGTCAGTCTTCCTTCGCCACCTGCAGGACCAGCTTGCCGAAGTTCTTCCCTTCGAACAGCATCAGGAGCGCCTCCGGAAAATTGTCCAGGCCTTCGACGATATCCTCGCGCGTCTTGAACGAGCCTTCCTTCATCCATGTTGCCATTTCCGCCATGCCGACGTGATAGCGGTCGGCGTAGTCGAAAACCACGATGCCTTCCATGCGCGCGCGGTTGACCAGCAGCGACAGGTAGTTTGCCGGTCCTTTCACCGGCGCGGTGTTGTTGTACTGCGAAATCGCGCCGCAGATGACGATGCGCGCCTTCAGGTTGATGCGGGTGAGGACGTCGTCCAGGATCTCTCCGCCGACGTTGTCGAAATATACATCCACGCCTTTCGGGCAATGCTTCTTCAAGCCGTCGCGCACCGAATCGTTCTTGTAATCGATGCACGCATCGAAGCCGAGTTCGTTGACCACGAAATCGCACTTGTCCTTGCCGCCGGCGATGCCGACCACGCGGCAGCCCTTGTGTCGGGCGACCTGGCCGACGGTCTGGCCGACCGCGCCCGCCGCGCCCGACACCACCACGGTTTCGCCGGCTTTCGGCTGCCCGACCTCGAGCAGGCCGAAATAGGCGGTCATGCCGGGCATGCCGAGCGCGTTCAGGTATTTCGGCAACGGCGCCGCCTTCGGATCGACCTTGTAGAAAGCGGCGCTCTTGTCGTCCGCCGGGCCTGCCCAGTACTCCTGCACGCCAACCACGCCGCTGACATGGTCGCCGACCGAGAATTTCGGCGACTTCGAGGCGATCACCCGGCCGATGCCGCCGGCGCGCATCACCTCGTCAATCGCCACCGGGCGGATGTAGGACTTGCCCTCGTTCATCCAGCCACGCATCGCGGGGTCGAGCGACAGGTACAGCGTCTTTACCAGGATCTCGCCGTCGGCGATCTCGCGTACCGGTTCGGAGGTGAATTTCCAGTCGCTGCGCTTGGGCATGCCGACCGGGCGGGCGGCGAGGCGGATCTGGCGGTTGGTGAGGTTGGCAGTGCTCATGTCGTCTCCTGAATTGGTGGAAGGCGTTCAATATACACCTAAACGAACGACCGTGCTTTTCTCGGAAAGTGTAACAGTTTAAATCCATGGCGGAACTTTCCGTGTGGCACACAGACCAAGTGGGAAGCCGCAACATTGCTGCGGCTCAATGGGTGGGGAGGAGAGAGCGAGTGCTCCTTGTTCCTGCAGCACAACGCTTGTGAAGTGTTGCCTCGTCTACGGCGCGATGGGAATGCTCGAGCGTTTCCATGACCTCGTACACAGTTATTAATTACGCACATACTTTTTGGAGATCTCATGCTTCGTTCCGAAACGCTCTTTGGCAAGCGCGAAACCAATACGCCAAATTCGCCCCTGAACACCGCCAGCGGCATCGTCCCGACCGGCACTTCGGGGATCTCCAAGCCGATGACCACGACCGGCACCACCGGAACGGAAACCCTCCAGACCAGCAGCACCGAAGGCGGCAGCAAATTGATCGTTGGACCGAATATCAAGCTCAAGGGCGTTGAAATCACCGACTGCGACACGCTGGTCGTTGAAGGCCGCGTCGAAGCGACCATCGATTCCCGCGTGATCCAGATCGCTGTCGGCGGCGCATTCAAGGGTTCGGCCGAAGTCGACATCGCCGAGATCCACGGCGAATACGACGGCGAGCTGACCGTGCGCCAGAAGCTGGTGATCTACTCGACCGGCAAGGTCTCGGGCAAGCTGCGCTACGGCAAGCTGGTGGTGGAAGAAGGCGGCCAGATCGCCGGCGAAATCCAGCAGGTCACGGCAAGCACCAACACCAAGAACCTGTCGGTCGCGAAGGTCGGCTAAGACAGTATTCGCGCCCAGGCGACAAGCGGGCAACGGCAGGAAGGCTTTCGCCCGCACCCACAACAGCCCTGGGCTGCCGCTTGCGGCAGTGGAGCGCTCCACGGCGCTCCTGTCACCCGGACATCGCTTTGCGTGTCCGGGTTTTTTGTTTGCGCCGTGCCTGCCGTGCGACAATACCGGTTTTGCCGCAGCATCAGCAACTGACCATCATGACCCACCCGGAATACATCCTCACCCTGTCCTGCCCCGACCACCGCGGCATCGTCCATCGCGTCTCGGGCTTCCTCGCCGAGCATGGTTGCAACATCATCGATTCCGCCCAGTTCGGCGACGCGCAGTCGCAACTGTTCTTCATGCGGGTGCATTTCGCGGCGGAGGATCCGGCAATCGGCGACGCGCAGCTGCGCGCGAATTTCGAGATCGTCGCCAGGGAGCTGGGGATGGACGCGCAGCTGCACGACGCGCACAAGAAGCCGCGCGTGATGCTCATGGTGTCCAAGATCGGCCACTGCCTGAACGATCTGCTGTTCCGCTACAAGAGCGGGCTGTTGCCGGTCGAGATTCCCGCGATCGTGTCCAACCACACCGATTTCTACCAGCTGTCGGCGAGCTACAACATCCCGTTCCATCACCTGCCGCTGGCCGCCGGCGCGCCGCCCGAGGCCAAGCGCGCGCAGGAAGAGCGCATCCTGGAAATCGTCAAGGCCAACGACATCGACCTGGTGGTGCTGGCGCGCTACATGCAGATCCTGTCGCCGCAACTATGCAACGCGCTCAAGGGCCGCGCGATCAACATCCACCACTCCTTCCTGCCCAGCTTCAAGGGCGCCAAGCCCTATTACCAGGCGCATGACCGCGGCGTGAAGCTGATCGGCGCGACCGCCCATTTCGTGACCAGCGACCTCGACGAAGGCCCGATCATCGAGCAGGACGTCGAGCGCGTCGACCATGCAATGGACCCGGACACGCTGACGGCGATCGGGCGCGATGTCGAGTGCGTGGTGCTGGCGCGCGCGGTGAAGTGGTTCGTCGAGCACCGCATTCTGCTGAACGGGCACAAGACGGTGGTGTTCAAGTAAGTCTGCCGATAAAGAACGGTAGGGTGGGTGGGGCAGCCGAGGCTGAGCGAAGCGAAACCCGCCCCGCGGTCTGAACGGGCACAAGACCGTGGAATTCAAGTAAGAAAAAATGCCGCGGTCGACGCGGCGTTTTTC
>Ga0196971_1000554_pt1 | contig 26228 bp, 35 predicted proteins | sample S1v_1013CmetaG_FD_148660 | JGI IMG/M metagenome (GOLD analysis project Ga0196971, IMG submission 148660) | Soil microbial communities from Anza Borrego desert, Southern California, United States - S1+v_10-13C | ecosystem: Environmental > Terrestrial > Soil > Desert | place: USA: California...
TACGTGGAGCCATGATAGCAAGTGTTGGTATCAAGCACTTGGCAAGGCGGGATTTATACGGTAAAGTTCGCCCCCTTCGAGCAAGATTGCCTCTCGCAACGTCCCCATCGTCTAGAGGCCTAGGACATCACCCTTTCACGGTGAGTACCGGGGTTCGAATCCCCGTGGGGACGCCAACTGCACCCCGTGTGCACTTCAGTTGTACGGCGCCGTGCGCCGGTTCTTCCGTATCCCTAAACCAAAGCGCAATAGGCGTTGGCCAGCCCGACGCGGTTCCTGCCTTCTTCCTTGGTCCTGTACATCGCCGTTTCCGCGGCACGCAGGAGGGCATGGGGCGCCAGTTCGCGGTTGCCGTTGACCGTGGCGGCCACGCTCGTGATGCTGGTCAGGAAATCGCCCGCTTCGCTCTGGATCGGATAGGCGGCAACCGCCACCCGCGCACGCTCGGCCACTTCCAGCGCGCCTGCCGCGTTGCACTTGGGCAGGATCATCACCAGTTCGTCGTCGCCGTAACGGCCGAGGTGGTCGTAGGAGCGCAGCGCGGTGGCCAGGCGGCGCGACACTTCCTGCAGCACCAGGTCGCCCACGAGGTGGCCCTTGCGATCGTTGATCTCCTGCAGGCCGTCGAGGTCGGTGAAGACGATCGACAAGGGCGTGCGCTCGCGCTGGCAGCGCACCATTTCCTTCTTCAGGTGGTCCATCACGGCGTCGCGGTTGTACAGGCCGGTCAGGGCATCGCGGGTGGAGCGCGCATGCAGTGCTTGTTCGAGTTCCAGCAGGCGGCGGCCTGTCTCGATGCAGATGCGCAGGTCGGCGTGGCCGGTGGTGCGGGTGATGTAGTTGTTGGCGCCCGCCTCGATCGCTTCGCTGAGGAAGGATGGCTCAACGCGCGCGGTCAGGAGGATCAGATAGACACTGCGATGCTTGATGCTTGCCCGGATGTTGCGCAAGGTGTCGAGCCCCTCGAAACCCTGGGCCTCGCAATCGAGAATGGCGATCAGCGGCTCGTCGTCCCGTTGCAGGATCTCCCAGGCGCCGTGCATGTCGCCGGCGGTGCATGTCTCGTGTCCCCATTCGCGCAGTGCTTCGACGAGGATGATTGCCGATGCGGAATCGGTGTCGGTAAGCAGGATGTTCATGCGGCTCTCCTCCGTGTTGACCTTACGTGCATTTTTGACAATTTTCCGCATGCTAACACGGGAAACTTGCAAAAATGCTCATACGTGGCATGGATGCCACGCCGATCCTGCCGCAAGGAGGACGGGAATCAGGACGCCGGCTGCGCCCGGAAGCGGTCGTAGCGCTCCAGCACCATCGGCACGTACTTGATGGTTTCCTGATAGGGCGGAATGCGGCGGCCGTGGCGGATGACCGCATTCTCGCCCGCGTTGTAGGCGGCGACCGCAAGGCGGATATTGCCGTCGAACAGGGCCAGCAGGTCGCGCAGGTAGCGCGCGCCGACATCGATGTTCTGCTCGGGGGAGTACAGGTTGAAGCGGCCGTAGCGCGCCGCGGTGGCGGGCATGACCTGCATCAGGCCCACTGCCCCCTTGGGCGACACTGCGTTGGCATTGAAGCCGGACTCGACCTCGATGATGGCCTTGAGCAGGGCCGCGTTGAGGCCGTGCGACTGCGCGACACGTTCGACGATGGGTTCGACCGACCTGCGGCGCGCGGAGAGCTGGGGCAGCGACACCGGGCCGGTGCCGGCGCGCGGCCAGAGATGGGTACCGTCGAACATCGCATAGACTTGCGAGGAACGATTCAGCGGACGGTCGGAAAACACCGGCCTGCCGGAGGCATCGTAGGATTTGTAGATCTTGGTGTCGTCCGCCGGCGCATTGCCGGCGGCGCACAGGACGATGCCGAACAGGCATGCGGCCGCGCCCGGACGGATTCGGCTGGGGTTCATTGGACTCTCCCTGGTCCGGACACGATACGCCGGAGCAAGATTTCCGGCAAGCATGGAGCGGTGCATGTTCGGCAAGCGTCGCGAACGCGCACTAAAATGGCCACATGTGCGCCAATTACCGCCCTTCCACCCGTGACGAATTGCAACAGCGCTTCGGCGTTGCGGCCCCGGATTCCGAATACAAGGCCGAGGCCTTCCCCGGCTACATGGCACCGATGATCCGGCCGCCGCGCACCGATTCCGTACCCGGCGACCGCGCCTGCGCACTCGGCATGTTCGGCATGGTGCCGCACTGGGCCGAACCCAAGCTCGCGCGCCAGACCTACAATGCACGCACCGAGACCGTTGCAACCAAGCCCAGCTTCCGCAACGCATGGAAGCGCCGCCAGTTCTGCGTGATCCCGCTGCATGCGTTTTACGAGCCGTCGTATGAAACCGGAAAGGTGGAGCGCTGGGAAATCGCCGGCGCCGAGGGTGCGCCGCTGGGCATCGCCGGCCTCTGGGACATCAAGCAGGAAGGACCGAACGGCCTGCCGCTGCTGTCGTTCACCATGCTGACCATCAATGCCGACGGCCATCCGCTGATGCAGCGTTTCCACAAGCCGGACGACGAAAAGCGCATGCTGGTCATCCTCGACCCGGAGCAGATCGACGAATGGCTGCACTGCCCGCTCGAGGAAGCGGAGCGCTTTTTCGTGCGCTATCCGGCCGAGCGGCTGGTGGCGGCGGCAGCCCCGGTGGGCGCGCGAAAACCGGCGCAGGGCAGCCTGCTCGATCCTTGAGCCCTGCGCGGGTATCGCATTCACGACAGGGAGTTCGTCATGACCGCAATCCGACCATTCCTCTTTCCTGCCGCACTGGCGGCAATCCTGCTGCATGCGCCGGCATCAGCGGCCGACGATGCACGGCTGGCCGAGATCGAAGCGCGTTACCAGCGCGAGCGCGGTGCGTGCGAGCAAGCGCAGGACAAGTCGGCCTGCCTGCGCGAAGCGGCGGCAGCCCGCGAAGCCGCGCGGCGCGGCGTGCTGGATACCGGGCAGGGGAGTTACGAGCAGAACGCACTGGCGCGCTGCGCCAACCTGCCGGTGGAGGAACGTGAACTCTGCGTGCGCCGCACGCGCGGCGAGGGTGTCACGCAAGGCAGCGTCAGCGAAGGCGGGGTCATCCGGGAATACCGCGAATACACCTTGCCGTCGCCGCCCCCACCCGCCGGCACTTCTGTACCGCCGCGCTGAGCGCTGTGACATGGACGCGGCCGCCTTCCTGAACGATTACGTCAACGACGAATTCCCGCCCGGCCCGGGGCTGGAGCACCTCGCCTACGGGCTGTGGGATGTGCGCGCCACAAGCGCCGCGGTGCGCGCCATGCCGGACGTGCAGCTGCTGCCCGAAGTCACCGTCTCGCTTGCCTTCCAGTACGGCGACCCGCTGCGCCTGACAATGGCGGGCCGCACGCAGGTGCTTGGCAGCCATATCACCGGCGTGCATGACAGCGCAGTGCAACTGCACGGCACCGGCGCGCTGGGCAGCGTGGTGGTCAAGCTCACGCCCTGGGGTGCGGCGCGGCTGTTCCGCTCGGGCATGCATGCGCTGGCCGCATGCCACACCGCCCTGCGCGATGTGGTGGGGGCCGTGCATGTCGAACATATCGAACAGCAGCTTGCCGAGGCTGCGGATGCGCCCGCGCGCGTCGCCGCGGTGCGGCAATGGCTGCTCGACATGCTTGATGCCCGGGAAAGCGACGCCCTGGTCGCCTGGGCCTTTCGTGAGATCGCCGCGCAGGGCGGCGCGGTGCGTACCGCCGAACTCGCTGCCCGCCTCGGCATGAGCGAGCGGCAGCTCGAGCGGCGCTTTCTGGCCTGGGTCGGGATGCCGCCCAAATCGGTGGCGCGGGTGGTGCGGCTGCACCGGCTGGCCGCGCATTTCCATTCGGGTTTAAGCTGGGCGCAGATTGCCGCCGAGGCCGGTTTCAGCGACCAGGCGCATATGGTGCGCGAGTTTCGGGCGATGACCGGCACGACGCCTGCGCGCTTCCTGCCTCCCGATCGTGAACTGGCCGAGCAGTTGATGCGTCCCACCCTGCACGCCTCGGCGTTTTTCAATCGCGCAGTGGGGTGAGCACGCTCGCCGGAGGGCGGTTTGCACGCCCGCGGGACATCCGCTAGAGTTGATTTTCTGCAATTTTTAACTACCGTCCAGCCTTGTGCGAGAAAGGAGGAACCATGTCAACAGCAAAACGTTGCCTTGCCATGCTGGCATTCCTGCTCTGGGTTCCGCTATGCGGCGCGGCGGAGGAAGTCAGGATTACCGGCAACGATGCACGGGCGCCGAAGAGTTTCAACGACCAGTCAGGCAACGCGCAGGGCATCCTGGTAGAGATCATGGGCTACGTCCAGGAACAGACCGGGGTGCGTTTCAGCTACACCCTGTATCCCTGGTCCCGCGCCTACAAGAGCGCGCTGGCCGGTGAAGCCGGCATTATCGGACTGTCGCTCACCAAGGAGCGTCAGGCCGTCTTCGACTACAGCAGCGAACCGCTTTTTTACGATGAACTGGTGCTGGTCGTGAAAGCCGGCAAGGAGTTCCCGTTCTCCACCATCAAGGACCTCAAGGGCAAGACCATCGGCGTGTGCCGCGGCTGCAGCTACGGCGACGCCTATGAAAATGCGGTGAAGGACGGGGTCTTCCAGCCGGTGCAGGGCGACAGCCCGAGCGCGCAGCTCGCCATGTTGCTGCACGACCGCATCGACGCTGTCCTGATGCCGGTCGGCCGCGCGGGGCTCGAGGACGCGCTGCGGGGAAAGCAGTCCGGCGTCGACCTGCTCAAGCAGCGCGACAAGTTCGTCATCCTCCCGCAGCCCTTTGCGCGCGATCCCAACTACCTTGCTTTCGCCAAGTCGATGGATAAACGCAAGCTGCTGGCACAGGTGGACCGGGCTCTGAGGAAGGGCCACGAGTCGGGAGCAATCAAGCGGCGGGTGGACAAGTACATCGCCGAGCGCGGTGCGCGGGAACAGGCGGGGGAAGGGCGCACCTAGGCTTGGCGCCGTGCCATTTGAGTTACACATGCTGGGATTGCATCCCGGCCTACCAACTCTCGAAGCTCACGTAGGCTGGGGTGAAATCCCAGCTATCACAAGATTGGCCAAGCGCTGCTGCGATTGCATCCCAGCCTGCGCATTTCATTTGACATTTCCAGTATTTTGGAAATATCGTAGGAGCCAAGGAGGTTCCGAATGCAGACCAAAGAAGCGATATCCGCCCTTGGCGCCCTGGCGCAAGAGTCGCGCCTGGCCGTGTTCCGCATGCTCGTGCACGCCGGACCAGCGGGCATGGCGGCCAGCAGGATTGCGGAGCAGCTCGGCATCCCGCCGTCGTCGCTGTCTTTCCATCTCAAGGAACTGACCCATGCCGGCCTTGTCATCCCGCGCCAGGAAGGCCGCTTCGTGATCTACGCCGCCGGTTTCGAGACCATGAACGCCCTTGTGGGCTACCTGACCGAGAACTGCTGCGGCGGAAGTCCCTGCTCGCCCGCCGGGAATATTTGAACCAGTAAAGGAACACCATGTTTGCCATACGCCAGCCCCGCGCCGAAGACCTTCCGGCGCTCAAGGCCCTGCTCGACAGCAGCGCGCTGCCCTCGTCCGATCTCACGGAAGAGCACCTCGCGCACTTCATCATCCTGGCCCAGGCCGGCCGGGTCGCCGGCTCTGCCGGGGTGGAAGTGCACGGGGAAGATGCCCTGCTGCGCTCACTCGCGGTCGAGACCATGATGCGCGGCGAAGGCCTCGGCAGCCGACTGCTGGAGCTGATCGAAGCCCATGCACAGGAGCACGGCGTGCGGCGGCTGTACCTGCTCACGATGGCGGCCGACAGCTTTTTCACGCACCACGGTTATGAACCCATCGCGCGCAGCGATGTGCCGGAATCCATCCGCAACACCGCCCAGTTCTCGGGCATCTGCCCGTCCAGCGCGGCCTGCCTGTTCAAGCCGCTCGCTTAATCCGGAACCGTCCATGTCTGAAAAAACCTTTAACGTCCTGTTCCTCTGCACCGGCAATTCCGCACGCAGCATCATGGCTGAAGCGCTGGTCACCACGATGAGCGGCGGCCGCCTGCGCGGCTTCTCCGCCGGCAGCCACCCTGGCGGCAAGGTCAATCCCTTCGCCATCGAGCAGGTGAAGGCAACCGGCTATCCGGACGACAATCTGCGCAGCAAGAGCTGGGACGAGTTCGCCGCCCCGGAGGCGCCGCGGATGGACTTCATCGTCACGGTGTGCGACAACGCTGCCGGGGAAGTGTGCCCCGTCTGGCCCGGGCATCCGGTGTCGGCGCACTGGGGCTTCGAAGACCCGGCGGCGGTGGAAGGCACGGATGAAGAAAAGCGGGCGGCCTTCAGCAAGGTCTTCAAGCAGATCGCGCAGCGCGTGCAAGTTTTTGTGAATTTGCCCCTGCACGCGCTGGACAAGGACGCAATCCGCAGCGAAATGCAGAAGATCGGGGACACGCCGGTATGACGCGCGCCCGGCGGCTGGTGGCGGAAGCCCTGGGCAGCGCGCTGCTGCTGGCGGTGGTCGTCGGCTCCGGCATCATGGGCGAGCAGCTTGCCGGCGGAAACACGGCAATTGCCCTGCTGGCCAACGCCATCGCGACCGGGGCCGGGCTGGTGGCACTGATCCTGATGTTCGGCACCATCTCCGGCGCGCACTTCAATCCGGCCGTCACGCTCTCCGAAGCCTGGCAGAAAAACCTGCCGGCGGCGGATGTGCTGCCCTACATCGCCGCGCAGCTGGCCGGCGCGTTTGCGGGCGTGGCCGCGGTACACCTGATGTTCGGACAGCCTGTCTTTTTCGCATCGGAACATACGCGCACCGGCATGGCGCAGTGGTGGAGCGAGTTCGTCGCCACCTTCGGCCTGCTCGGGGTCATCATCAGCTGCTCGCGCAGCCGGCCGGCCGTGACGCCGTTCGCCGTTGCGCTCTACATCACGGCGGCTTACTGGTTTACTTCATCGACCTCGTTTGCGAACCCCGCCGTCACGCTGGCGCGGGCCGCGAGCGACACCTTCGCCGGTATCCGGCCGCAGGATGTGCCCGGATTCATCGCGGCCCAGCTGCTCGGCGCCGCTGCCGCCGCCGGCCTCTTTTGCTGGCTGCATCCGGCGGCCCCCAGGGACGCGACCGTGGGCGGCACCGTGGCGCCCAGCGAATTTGCACAGCCGCAACCGCGCGACTGATCTGATACGGTTTTTTTCCACGATTCTGATTCTGTTATTCGCCGGGGGGCGGGCGGACAATCTGTGACATGTTCCGGCGCCGGCCTGGGGTTGGCGCCGCCGCCGTTCAACTGTCACGTATCCCCCATGAGCCAGGCACCGCAATCCTTCTCGGTCATCCGCATGTACGCGCCGCGCACGCAGATCTACGCGCGCGCGGCCAAGGGCTGGTATGCAAACTGGCGCTGGGCCTGCGTCTGGTTGACGCAGCTCGTGTTCTACGGCCTGCCGTGGCTGGTCTGGAACGGGCGCCAGGCCGTGCTGTTCGACCTGGCGGCACGCAAGTTTTACCTGTTCGGCATCGTGCTGTGGCCGCAAGACCTCATCTATCTTGCGGTGCTGCTCATCGTCGCGGCGTTCTCGCTCTTCCTGTTCACCGCGGTGGCCGGGCGCGTCTGGTGCGGCTTCGCCTGCCCGCAAACGGTGTACACCGAAATCTTCATGTGGTTCGAACGCAGGATAGAAGGCGAGCGCAGCGCGCGCATCCGCCTCGACCGCCAGCCCTGGAACCTGGAGAAGGCGGCGAGGAAGTCCGCCAAGCACGCCGCATGGGTCGCGTTCGCGCTGTGGACGGGATTCACCTTCGTCGGTTACTTCACGCCGGTGCGCACGCTGGCCGCGGAAACGATGGCATTGTCGCTCGGCCCCTGGCAATGGTTCTGGGTGCTGTTCTACAGTCTCGCGACCTACGGCAACGCCGGCTGGCTGCGCGAGCAGGTATGCCGCTACATGTGCCCGTATGCACGCTTCCAGAGCGCGATGTTCGACGCCGACACCCTGATCGTGAGCTATGACCGGCAGCGCGGCGAACCTCGGTCGGCCACGGCGAAAGCGGCAACGGGCCGCGCAGGCGGCGATTGCATCGATTGCTCGATGTGCGTGCAGGTGTGCCCGACCGGGATCGATATCCGCAATGGCCTGCAGTACGACTGCATCGGCTGCGCCGCCTGCGTGGATGCCTGCAATTCCGTGATGGACAAGATCGGCGCGCCGCGCGGCCTGATCCGGTTCACCACCGACAATGCGCTGCGCGCGGGCCTGACGGCAACGCAGATTGCGCGGCGCGTGCTGCGCCCGCGGGTCCTCATCTACTCGGCGGCGCTGCTGCTGGTGATCACCGCATCCTGGATCTCCCTCGCCAACCGGACGCCGCTGAAGATGGACGTGATCCGCGACCGCGGAACACTGGCCAGGGAAGTGGAGGACGGCATGATCGAGAACGTGTATCGCTTGCAGCTCATGAACACGGACGAGCAGGCGCACCGCTATCGCCTCTCGGTCTCAGGCATCGAAGGCATCGCGCTGGCGTCGCCGGACGAGGTGGTGCTGGACGGAACGGAATCGCGGGCGGTGCCCGCCACGGTGCGCATCCCGCCCGCCAGGGGCGAGCCGGGGGCGAATACGGTGCATTTCACGCTGCAGGCGCTCGACACGCCCGGCCTGCAGGTGCAGGAAAAGGCGATGTTTTTTGTTCCCCGGCGTTAATCAAGGACTGGATCGATCATGGCAGACAACACTCAGGATACGAAGAAGACACGCTCGTTCATGGACACGATGGGCGCAGTAGGATGGTCCTTCATCGGGCTGCGGCGCAAGCGGGATTTCGACGAGGATGTGGGCGGCCTGAACCCGGTCTACGTCATCCTCGGCGGGCTGATCGGCACGGCGATGTTCATCTCCCTGCTGCTTACCGTCGCAAACCTGGCCGTTTCCTGAGGGCGGGGGAAGTCAGGCGCTGGCGGCGGCCGCACCGTGCGGCACGCGGCTTGCCGCTTCCAGGATGAAATGCGCGGTCAGCTCGGCATTGGTCACGGGTAGCATGTGGCCGCCATCGACGAGCGTAAGCCGCGCACCCTTGACCTTGCCGGCCAGCGACTCGCCGTGTGTCTGCCAGTCGAGAATGCGGTCCTTGCGGCCGTAGAGGATGTCGACCGGCACCTTCAGCTCGGCGTATCGCTCGACGAGCGCGGGCAGCCGCGCGGGCACGGCCTGCAAATCCACCGAAGCCGCAATGAAGTGGCTGGGGCGCAGGGCGAGCAGGCCGCCCCCGCGGGTAGCAAAGTCATGCGGAACGGGCTCCGGGCCGAAAACCTGTTCGAGGACGGCTCGCCGGCCCGCAATGGAAGCGGGCACCGCCAGCGTCCATGCGAACAGCGTGCGTAGCCAGGGCGTGGCAATAGTCAGGGCCCGGAACGCGGCTGGCGGTTTGCCGCCCTCGGGCAAATGCGTGAGCGGTGCGACCAGCGCGAGGCCGGCGACATGCTGCGGATGCTCCAGCGCCAGCGCGAGCGCCACGGCGCCGCCCAGCGAATGACCGACGACGAAGGTGCGGCCGAGCTGCAGCTTGTCGATCAGCGCGGCGGTCGCCTTTGCCTGCGCGGACAGATCGGCCGGCATCGCACTGTCGCGCTCGGAGTAGCCGGAGCCGGGACGGTCTACCGTCACCACCCGGTAATGACGGGCGAGACGGCCGGCCACGCCGTAAGTGTAGTGACGCATCTGGCCGGCAAGCCCGTGGATCAGCAGCAGGGCGGGGCCGCTGCCCTGCTCGTGCACATGGAAGCGCACGCCGGACACCTCCACGAACCGCCCCTGCGGCGGCAGCGCCTCTTCGATGCGCCGCGCGGTCCAGCGGGTGAACAGTGCGAAGGCGATCAACACAGCGGCGAGGAAAACAGGCAGCGCGGCGGCGGCCATCTGGAGCGATGTCATTCCGGGATCCTTTTCTTCAACAGTGACCAGTAGCCCACGGGGGCGATGCGTTCGAGGAGCGAGGCGATTTTCGCATCCGCGCCGACCAGGACGCGCGCCTTGCGCCGTTCGATGCCACGCACGATGATCTCGCCCGCTTTCTCCGGCGGCATGCGCAACAGCTTGTCGGCCAGCGCCTTGCGGCGCTGCACTTCCTCATCGGGGACGCCTGCGGGCACGCGGGCGTTCTTTGCGATCGAGGTCGCCACGCCGCCGGGGTGGACCACCGTCACCCCCACGCAGGAACCGTCCAGCTCGTGCCGCAAGGCATTGGAAAACCCGCGCACCGCGAACTTGCTGGCCGAGTAGGCGGCCTGTCCCGCCGGCGAGATGAGGCCGTAGAGGCTCGACACGTTGACGATGCGCGAATCGTCGCCCGCATGCAGGTAAGGAAGGAAGGCGCGCGTCATGCGGACCACGCCATGGAAGTTGATCTCCATGAGCCAGTCGAAGTCCGATTCGCACACCTGCTCGAAGTTGCCGCCGAGTGCAACGCCGGCGTTGTTGACGAGAATGTCGACGCGCCCATGACCGGCATTCACTTCCGCCGGCAGCATGCGCACCTTGTCGCGGCTGGCCACGTCCAAGTCGTGGCAGGTCACGCGTACGCCATGCGCCTTGGCGTCGCGCGCAGTCTGCGCGAGGCCGGTGGCATTGATATCGGCGAGCGCGAGATGGCATCCGCGCCGCGCCAGCGCCATCGAGGTCGCACGGCCGATGCCGCTGCCCGCGCCCGTCACCACGGCCACCCGGCCCTTCAGGTTCATCGCACTCATGCGGCCGCCTTCGACGCCTTGGCGCGCACGGAGGAAAAGCGCAGGTTGGGATCGGCCACCGAACCTTTCCTGAGCAGTTTGGCATCCGCGGCATAACTCATCGACATCAGCCAGGGGAAATCCGCGCCTTGCTTGGGCAATTCATGCAGCGAGCGCTTGACGTAGCCGGCGCCGAAATCGAGCAGCGGGCGCCTGGGCATGTCGGGATCGCGCACTTCGGGGCAGCAGATGTCGTAGCGGTTCTGTTCCATGTGGTTGAGCAGGCGGCAGAAGTGTTCGCACAACAGGCCTATCTTCAGGGTCCACGACGAATTGGTATAGCCGATCGCAAACGCGAGGTTGGGCACGCCGCTCAGCATCATGCCCTTGAAGGCGACCGCATCCGACAGCTTCACGCTGCGCCCGTCGACCGTCAGGGGCACGCCGCCGAAGGGCTGCAGGTTGAGGCCGGTTGCAGTGACGATCAGGTCGGCGTCGAGATGTTCGCCCGATTCCAGCAGCACGCCGCGTTCGGTGAAGCGCTTGATGTGTCCGGTGGCCATCGACGCCGTGCCCGCGCGTATCGCCTTGAACAGGTCGCCGTCCGGCACCACGCACAGGCGCTGGTCCCAGGGGTTGTAGGGCGGATTGAAATGCACGTCCACCGGATAGCCCTCGGGCAGCTGGCGCGCGTTCAGCTTGCGGATGAGCCGGCGCGCGGACTCGGGGCGGCGCTGGCAATAAAGCCAGATCATGCGCTGCATGAAGATGTTCTTGCGGCGGGTGAGCGAGTAGGCGAGGCGCTTGCCGACGAGCTTGCGCAGCGCGTTGGCGATCGGGTCGCGCGACGGCAGCGCCAGGATATAGGTGGGCGTGCGTTGCAGCATCGTGACATGCGCGGCCTTGTCCGCCATCGCAGGCACGAGGGTGACGGCAGTGGCGCCGCTGCCGATCACCACCACGCGCTTGCCGCTGTAGTCCAGGCCTTCCGGCCAGTGCTGCGGGTGGACGATCTGCCCCTGGAAGCTTTCCTCGCCTTCGAAGCGTGGCCGGAAGCCCTGGTCGTAGCGGTAATAACCGGCGGCCGAGAAGATCCAGCGGCAGCGGACGGTGAGCCGCTCGCCGGTATCGGTGCGCTCGACTTCGACATACCAGCGCGCGTCCTCGCTGCGCCACGCGGCCGACACCACCTTGTGGTGAAAGCGGATCTTGCGGTCGATGCCGTTTTCACGGGCGGTTTCACGGAGGTAGTCGAGGATGGCATCGGCGCCGGCGATCGCCTTCTCGTTTTCCCAGGGCTTGAAGGCATAGCCGAAGGTATGCAGGTCGGAGTCGGAGCGGATGCCCGGATACCGGAACAGGTCCCAGGTGCCGCCGAGCGCTGCGCGCGCTTCCACGATGGCATAGCGCATGCCCGGACAGCGGTTCTGCAGGTAGTAGCCGGCGCCGATGCCCGAAATACCGGCGCCGACGATCAGCACGTCGAGATCGTTCACTGTCTTGTCTCCTCGTTTCTGGATATTCGTGTCATGATGCAATGCATCTGACAACATTTGTTGTCATCGCACGATATATGTGAGAACAACCGTTGTCAATGTTCGTCCTACAAGGAGAGGGCGTTTAGAGACTTTGCACTAGAGGGGCGTGCGGATGATTTCGAAGGGTTCAAGCGCTTTCTGTCTGCGGGCACCTTCCGTTCAATTCCTCACATTCCCTTTCCACGTCATTCCCGCGCAGGCGGGAATCCGGCGTCGCTCACTCGGAGAAAGCATGGATGCACTCGCACGACACTGGATTCCGGCCTTCGCCGGAATGACGTGGAAAGGGAACGGGGTGCGCCACCTGAGCAGCCCGCATGCGGGCGACGCCGCCTGACTCCCCCCTTCCCCCTCACCCCGTCATTCCGGCGAAAGCCGGAATCCAGCGTCGTCGTTCACTCGGAGAAAGCATGGATGCACTCGCACGACACTGCATTTCCGCCGTCGCGGGAATGACGGGGAATTCCTAACCCGTGCCCTAGCCCCTCGGATAAAATCAGTGCACACCTATAACGCCTCCGCACCATGATTGACCCGGTAGACACCAAGCAGCCCTCCGAGCGCCTGTACGCGGGGCAGGACCACGCCGAGCGCGTGGCCCTGCGCAGGCAGCGCCTGATCGAGGCCGGCATCGAACAGTTCGGCACCCTGGGTTACCACGCGACAACGATGCGCACGCTGACTGCGGCATCGGGCCTGACCAACCGCTATTTCTATGAATCCTTCGAGTCGCTGGAAGACTTGCTGGTTGCCTGTTACAGCCACCTGATGGACAGCTACCGCGAGCGGCTGGAGGAGATACTCGATACGGCCCCGCCCGAACTCGAATCCAAACTGGAGCGCGGCCTGCGCGCCTTCTTCGAGGAAATGCGCAATCCGCAGTTCGCGCGCATCACGCAGGTCGAGGTATTGGGCGTGAGCCCGAAGGTGGATGCGCTCTACGGGCGCTACATGCGCGAGTTCGGACTGCTTACCCTCCGCGCGATGACCACGGAGGAAGGCATGCGCAGCCTGGGCAAGCGGGATGCCGACATCCTCGCCGTCACGCTGGCCGGCGCCCTGTCGGCGGCGGCAGCGTACTGGATGCGCACCCAATACCGCGACCCGATCGGCAGGATGATCGCGAATACCGCGAAGGTATTGATGGGAACGGCGCTGCAGCTCAAGAGCCAGGAATCGTAGGGCGGGTAGAGCGCAGCGAAACCCGCCAGGCGCTAGCCCACTTCACCCCGCGCGGCGTTAAGACGATTCCCAATTTGATAATAATTCTTTTCCTCTCCAAGCCCCGCCTCTAGCATTCCCGTTCGCGCCAAGACCAGCCCCACGCGCATCTCCTCGCAGTTCCCACCTTGATCCACGCTCTTCACGGAAGGTCGCAGCATGACGGGCATCGTTTCTTCTCTTTACAGCGCCATTTCTTCTTGCTGGAACACTGCGACGGTGAACGACAAGGATGAGCTCACCTTCGACTCACCCGGCAGGCGGGACGCCGCCCATGGCGACAAGGGAGAACGGTGCGTCTCGGCCGCTGATTGTGCAGCGGCACAAGACGAGGGCAGGGCAGACATTCCGGAACACGTCGCCGAAAAGGACAGAGGGATGTGGCGGTCGGCCATGCACAAGATATTTTCCGAGACCGGTGCCGGGACACTGAATCTGCAGGCCTACAGGGAAGGTATCAGGGAACTCCACCCGGACACGAGAAAGCTTCTCAGGGAGCGCGTCAAAGAGCTGATGGCCGAGAGATCCGCGCTGAATACGTTCAGGGCACGCGAATTGTTATGGGAGATCGAAAAGGTCGATATAGAGATGGTGGAGGCGACGGAGATACAAGAAAATCGGCGCGCCATCGAAGTGAAAAGAAACGCTTTTTACGCCGAGACATACCCGTACGACATCAGGCCCGTTGCCGACACACCCGCTGCGTCAAAGAGCACGGCACTGCCTGTGCGCGACCGTACTGCCTGCATGACCAATCCTAGAGCGCCATTGGCGCAGCCTAAGGGCGACGAACCTGGCGCAGAGCCGACCGAATTCTTCAATCCCCCCGCCCTCGAGGAACCCACCCAGCACGCCGCCATCGCGACGCCCAGCTTTACCGGATTCGACGAATTAACGGCACAAAATCTGGAATGGCGGATAAACGCCGATGACATGTTCCGCAGGACCGCCGTAAAGCGCTTTTACATCCTGACCCGGTTGCTCGCCCATGGAATGGCCCATATGAATGCCAATACCCTCCTGGGGCTAAAAACGGAGAGGAACTATCAAATACTTTCGGACGCGGCGGCGTGGTACAGCAAGAGCGGCAACAAGACACTTGAACAAGCATTGGACCTCAACATGCTTCTGATCAGCCAGCTATGCGCGCCCCTTAGCAGGATCGAGCAGTACCTTGCGGCCACAGACGGCGGAAAGAACATCGACACCAACCAACTTCTGATCAGCCCGGACCGGGAAGTCGAACAAGACGAAATCGAGGGCACAACAGGCCATTGGAACAAGATCTTCGACGGCAGGCCGGCGATGGAGAGCGCTCTTGCGATGCACTGCGACCTGAGGAACCCTGCAGCGGTGGCCAATGTGAAGAACAAATTTCGTGAATTTCTCGCGATGGCAGCGGCGTCGGGCGAGGGCAAGCTGACGCTGGCAATTCTGAATTTGCCCAACCATTGGATGGGCCTCCTGGCAACCGTTATTGATGGAAAACCGGCGTTTTATATCTGCGACACGAACGGATCGAATCACGACGACGTAATGCAAGCCATTGGCAACTCTTACATCAATACACTTCGGTTATTTTCGAACGGCAACATCAACCACGCCAATACGACATATTGCGGATATTCGATGCAAGTGCATGCGCGGAACGCGTGCGGTCCATTGGCCTGCTGGATGATCGAAGAGGCGATCGAGCGGTCCAAGACGTCGAAAAGGCCTATCGATGACCTGTTGGGGGAATGCCATCAAGCCTGGCTAAACGACATCGCAGGTCGAGAATGGGAAGAGGCGTTTATCCGCCTCTTGCGCGCACGAATGCTCGCGCGCATGGGCCAATAGAGCGCGACGAATTAAGAAAGGGATGGCCGCGCATAGGCGGCCATTTTTGGTTTACAAGGGGAATATTAATGAACAATCTGAAAGCGGCGCGGCCGCTGACCATCAATGAAGCCGTCCCGAAAACGGAGGGACGGGTTGCAAAGGAAGAGAAGCTTATAGCGGCACTCAATGGAGGCCGAAAGAATTTTTCCGATATGAATTTGAGCGGCTTGCGTTTCAAGCGGCTCGATCTGAGCGGATGCAACTTCAGCGGAGCCAATCTGCAAGGATGGCAGGTCGACCACCTGACGCTCGATGATGCCGATTTTTCTGGCGCAGATTTGAGCGGTGCCAGCCTGAAGGACGTTAGCGCGACCGGTGCCATGCTGGATGGTGCGAAATTCGCAGATGCCACCATCAGCGTTGCGTTTTATTCGTGTAGCTTGTCGAAGGCCGACTTTAGCAGGGCCATCATCAATTGCAGCCGATTCGAAGACTGCAACCTCGAAAATGCGGACTTGCAGGGCGTCGCCATGCACTACGCCCACTTCGTTCGCGTCAATTTCAATCGGATGCAAGCGCAGAACCCGGGGAATTTGCGGAAGTGCGAATTCCGGGATGTTTCATGGACATCCTCCGCACCCAAACTGACCTTATGGAATACATCATTCAAGCAAGTCGACTTCAGCCACACTGATTTCTGGGATTCTCAGTTCGTGCAGTGCCGTTTCATCGGCCCGATCGAATTTGAGAACTGCAAGAGATTCAGTTGGGGTGCGGATTGCAAGTTCGAGAATGTCAGTCTCCTGCCCTTGAGAGATCTCCTAGGGACCTTGTGGGAAGGGTCCCAGTTCAACGAAGTCGTCCGTGATTTTTTGAGAAGCTCAAGCCTGAGGCAAGACATTATTCACTGGGAACGCGTTGAAAACTCCGACCCGGTCTTGTCGCTCGATCTTGAAACCTACAAGTCAGCTATCACCGAATTCGACTCGGTCGAGCGAAAGCACCTCAGGGAGAAGGTGACCTCCATTCTGGCTAAGAGGCCGGATCTGGCTACGCCCGATGCACTCAACCTATTCGAGGAAATCAAAAAGCTCGACGACGAATTGCCGGCACGGGAGCCGACAGTAGGAAAATACGCCTATCCGGGTAGTGAAATCATCTACACGTCGTCGAGGGAGCGCCACAAGAACGCTTTTCTCAAGCAGGAGAAAGTGATGGACTTGAGCGTGGATTCCATCAGCACCTCGTCGGGAAGCAGATCGCGCAATGGCAGCGACGCATCCTCAGGCTCCGAAAAGGAGGCCAATTCTTTTCAACTGTTTGGCTAGGCCGTAGGGTGTTGCAATCGTAGGCTGGGATGCAATCCCAGCATCGGTCGCCCGATGTGACGATAGCTGGGATTGCATCCCAGCCTACACATCTGTTTCGCGCACGGGGCATAGAACGCATCGAATCACGAGGTGCGGGCCGCTCATAGGCAGCCATTTTTGGTCTACAAGGAAATGAACATGATGAATCTGAATGCGGCACGACTGCACTCCATCAATCAAGCCGACCCGATAACGGATGAACGGGCTGCAAAGGAAAATGAGCTTATAACGGCGCTCAAAGAAGGCCGCAAGGATTTTTCCGATATGAATTTGAGCGGTTTGTGTTTCAAGAGGCTCGATCTGAGTGGCTGCAACTTCAGCGGGGCCAATCTGCAAGGATGGCAGGTTGACTACCTGACGCTCAATGGTGCCAATTTTTCCGGTACAGACTGGAGCCGCGCTCGCCTGACCGAGGTTGGAGCGACCCGCGCCGTCATGGACGGGGCCAAATTTGCCGACGCTTTCATCGAGGGCGAATTCTACTCGTGTAGTTTTTCGGACGTTGACTTAAGCAGGGCGAGGATTTCCAACAGCCGATTCAGAGACTGCAACTTCGAGAAGGCGGGATTGCACGGGATCGAAATGGAGGACACCTCTTTTGAACGCGTCAATTTCAATCGAATAGAAGCGCAGAGGGCAGGCAATTTGCGGAAGTGCAGATTCTGGGATGTTTCGTGGACATCCTCCGCACCCAGCCTGAATTTATCGAGTACAACGTTCTCGGGCGTTGACTTCAGCCACTCCGATTTCTGGGATTCCGACTTCGTGAAGTGCAAGTTCTTCGACTCGACCGAGTTCGAGAACTGCAGTGGGTTCATCAGGGTTACGGCGTGCATGTTCGAGAATGTCAATCTCCTGCCTTTAAGGCACCAACCACAGTCCTTGTGGGAAGGGGGCGAGTTCAGAAGTGTCGTGAATGAGTTTCGGAAAAGCTCATTCCTGTGGCGCAAGATAATTTGCTGGAGCCGAGTCTACAAATCCGATCCGGCCTTGTCGCTCGATCTTGAAACCTACAAGGAAAGTATCCAAGCATTTGACTCGGTGGAGCGAAAGTACCTCAGGGAGAAGGTGACCGCAATTCTGGCGCAGAGGTCTGACCTGGCTACACCCGAGGCGCTCGAGTTATTCGAGGAAATCAAAAAGCTCGACGACGAATTGCCGGCAAGGGAGCCGGCAGTAGGAAAATACGCTTATCCGGATAGTGAAAGCATCTACACGTCGAGGACCCGCTACATCAACGCATTTCTCAAGCAGGAGAAAGTCGTTGACCTGAGCGTGCTTTCCACCAGCACCTCGGCGAGGAAACGATCGGGCAATGCCAGCGATTCCTCTTCGCGCCCGGATAAGGACACCAATTCCTTTAAGCCAGGCTAGGACGTAGGCTGGGATGCAATCCCAGCTTCGGTCAACCGATGTAACGATAGCTGGGATTGCGTCCCAGCCTGCACAATCCCCTCGTCCTCTACTCGCAGGGGCCGACCACTTGCGGATTACCGTCAAGAACATCACCAAGATCCGGAAACTGCTCGACAAGCCGTAGTGACGGCAATGTCGGATTTCTTCAATACCGCGCCGCCGTCCTTCCCTACGATGGCATCCCATTGCCACCTGTCCTGAAGGAGACCGCCATGCAGCATTCCAACCATTCATCCGACGTCGCCACCTCGCCCCTGGGCATTGCCTGGATCAGGATCGCGATTGCCTACCTCATCGCCGGGGTTGCCCTCGGCATCGTCATGGGCGCCACGCATCAGTTCACGATGCGGCCGGTGCACGCCCACCTCAACCTCGTCGGATGGGCGACCGGCGCGATCGCCGGGCTGATCTACCTGTTCTTTCCGCTGGCAGCGCAAAGCCGGCTCGGCAAGGCGCACTTCGTGCTGCACAACGCGGGCGTGCCAGTGATGATGGGGGCGCTGGCCCTGATGCTGGCGGGTAACACCGCCGTCCTGCCGGTGCTGATCGCCGGCGAGCTGGCGACGGCAGCGGGGGTGCTGGTGTTCGCGGCGAACCTGTTCGTCAACATCCGCGTACGGCGTGAAGGCCCGCCTCACGCGGCGCCCGCTCCCCGTGCTGTGCACGCGCACGGCGTGTAAGCATCTTTCGTTCAGGCAGCGCCGGGGTAATCGCGCAGGTCTGCCACGGGCGCTTCGCCGAAGCGGTCGCTCAGCAGGTAGCCGACCAGCCGGTGCGCGCTGTCGGCCGGACTGGCGAGGCTGCCTTCGCGCTTCATGGCTTCGAAGCGTTCACGCAGCGGGAAATTCTCCAGTGGCGTCTGCCGGATCTGTGTCTGCATGTCGGTGTCGATGACGCCGGGGGCGAGGCTGCAGATGCGCACGCCGGGCAGCTTGTCGAGCGCGACTGCGCGTGCATGATGGTCGAGTGCCGCCTTGGTGGCGCAGTAGATGCTCCAGCCGGGATAGGCATTGCGGCCCGCGCCGCTCGATATGTGCAGGATGCGCCGCTCGCGCGCATCCGGGCTTGCCGCGGTGATCGCTCGCGACAGCACCAAAGGCGCAGTGACATTGATGGCGACCGCCTGCGCAATCGATACGACGTCTTGCGCCGTGAGCGGGCCGACGGGCTGCACGATGCCGGCGTTGTTAATGAGCAGGACCGAGGGGCTGCCGGCGAGAAAGCCGGTGAGCGTGTCCCCGGCCAGCCAGTCCTCCAGGGAACCTGTATCGCCGAGGTCCAGCTCGACCTGTTCCAATCCCACGGTAAAGCGCCGTGCAAGATCGGCGTTCTTGCGGCGGGCGAGGCCGAGCACGGGAATGTGCCGCGCCAGCAGTTCGGCCGCGATGGCGGCGCCGAGGCCGCGGGTGTGTCCGGTGAGAATCGCTTTCATGATGATGCGCGGTAGGTAACGGGGTCTGCCGCTCCTTGCGGAAGCGGGGGTGTCATTCCATTATGCCCTAGCGTCCGGCACGCTCGCGTTCGCGCGCCTCAAGGAAACGCAGCAGGCGCATGGTCAGGCTCTCGCGCCCTGCGTTCTGCGGCCATACGGCGTATACGCCCAGCGACTCCACTTCCCACGCCGGCAGCAGCTCGACCAGCCGGCCGGCGCGAATCTCGTCTTCCGCCAGAAAGGCCGGCGGGGTTGCCAGCCCCAGTCCGGCCGCTGCGAGGCGGCACGCCGCCTCGATGCTGTCGACCGTGACCCGTGCGGTGAAGCGGATGCGCTCGGTCGTGCCATTCCTGCCCACCAGCGTCTTGCTGTCCGGGCGCATGGTCAGGCCGATCCATTCCCAGGTGTCGAGATCGGACGGCTTGCGCGGTTTCTTGTGCGCAGCGAGGTAGGCCGGCGCGGCGACGAGCTTGCGTTTCAGCAGCGACAGCCTTTTCGACTTCAGCGCGCTGTCCTTCAATGTGCCCACGCGGATGGCGAGGTCGATGCCGTCGCGGATCAGATCGCGCTTTTCGTCGCTGAAGTTGACCGCGAGCGCCACCTTGGGATGGGCCAGGGCAAAGGCGGCGAGATCGTCCACCAGCGGGCTCCTGGCAAAGAAGCCGGGCACGGTGATGGCCAGGCTTCCCGCCGGTTCGGAGGAGCGGCCGGCAATGGCATTGAAGCCGCGCTCGGCGGCCTGCAGCGCGCCCTGCGCGGCATCGAACAGGCGCCGGCCGTCATCGGTGAGCGACAGCCGCCGCGTGGAGCGGTACAGCAGCGCCACGCCCAGGCGCGACTCGAGTTGCGAGACGTGGTGGCTGACCACCGAGGGAGACAGGCCGAGCATGCGCGCGGCGGCGCGGAAGGAGCCTGTCTCGACAGTCCTGGCAAAGACGGCCAGGGCGCGCAGCTCATCGATCATTCTGTGATTTTTCCGAACAGTGAAATGCAACCGGCCTATCTTATCGCGCAATCGCCGCCTGCCTATGATTTCCACCACCAACCCTTGACCAGAAAGGACAGGAAATCATGTTATGGAGCTTTGTCATCGCCACATGCGTCGTCACTCTCATGCCCGGGCCGTCGATGGTGGCCGTCGTGATGAATTCGATCCAGCGCAGCCTCGCGCAGGGTGTGCAGACGGCGCTCGGCGTCGTCGCCGCGGACGCCATCCTGCTCGCGCTCACGCTGTCGGGCATCGGCACGCTGCTGTACACATCTTCTCTCGCCTTCAGCGTGCTCAAGTGGGGCGGGGTGGCCTATCTCGTGTATTGCGGCATCCGGCAGTTGCGCAGCAAGGTCGACGAGGCGGATAGCCAGGCGCAGGCGAAGGGTAATGCCTTCCTGCAGGGCTTCGGCATCACGATGCTGAATCCGAAGATCATCGGCTTTCTCGTCGCATTCTTCCCGCAGTTCCTGAGCCGCGAGGAAAGCATCGTCCGCCAGCTGACCGTGCTCGGCCCGGTGTTCCTGGCGGTGGTGTTCGCGACCCTGCTGTTCTATGCGCTGACGGCAAGCGCGGTGCGCGGCGTGCTGCAGACGCGCCGGGGGCGGGTTGTGCTGAAGAATGTATCGGGCGGCGCGCTGGTGGGATGCGGCGTGCTGGCGGCGGGGATGAGCAATTCGTGATTACTTCTCGCGCCGGTCCTGCTGCCGGCGCTCGACCATGTCCCAGCCGATCTCGCGCCGGATCTGTTCGGGATCGTGCAGCGGCGAGCGGGCGTTCTGGCGCCGTTCGATTTGGCGGCGTTCCATGTACTCGCGGACTTTTTCCTTGGCTTGTTTGGGCTGTTCCATCACACGATCAGGTTACGAAGCGATGGCGGCCCGGGCTTGATGCGGCACAAACACGGGGGAGTTAGCGATTGGCCGCACCGGTGTCCTGGCGGCATCTCTCCGGGTGGAACCCGGCGGTCCAGGCGGGTCAAAGCAGGGTGTAGCCGATTCTGTTCATCCCCATGCAGCGATTCCTCATCATTGCCGGTATTGTCCTGCTCATTGCCGGTCTCGCCTGGCCGTGGATTTCCCGGCTGCCGCTGGGGCGGCTGCCGGGCGACATCCATATCGTGCGCGAGGGCTTCAGTTTCCACTTCCCGGTCGTCACGAGCATCGTCGTGTCGCTCGTGATCTCGTTCCTGGTGTGGTTCTTCCGGCGCTAGCGCTGGTTCAGGCTTCCCCCGGCACCGGCACTTCGGCGGGCGACGTATCCGGCACCACTTCCGGTCCGGACGGCGCGCCCGGGTCGAAGGTATCCGGCGGCAAGGAAGGAATCTCCGGCTCCGGTCTGAAGCCCGGCTGGATCTCGGGGATCGAGGGCGGCATTGCCGGCACTTCCGGCGGCGCGTGCGGCGGATTCTGGTCGGGCGGTATGTGGTTCATGGCGCTCACCTACATCGGCAGCCGGTCCTGGAGCGCGCCCATGCCACGCTCCTGCCCGGTGAAATTGCCCGCCTCCAGCCCTTCGGCCATCTGCCGGCAGCTCTCCATGCACGCGCGGCAGGCCTGCACGCACTCGTCCATTTCGCCGATCTGTTCGCAGCTTTGCGCGCATGCATGGCATACCTCGGCGCAGGCGGCGCACACCGGCGCGTGCAGAGGCGAACTGCCGAGCATGAACTCGGCGGAAGTGCGGCAGATTTCCGCGCAGTGCATCATCAGGCGGAAGTGTTCCGGTTCGGTGTGCCGCCCGCCTGCCTCCAGGCAATGGTTCATCGCCGTCTGCAGGCAGGTGCGGTAACAATGCAGGCAGTCGTCGATGCAGTGCTGCATCGCGGATGAGGTCATTGTTTGCATGATTTACTCCTTGGTCGGAAAAATTCACGTGCTGCGCCGCTGCACAAAGGGTGAAGCGGTGAAAGGGGGAACAGGATGCAACATCCGTTCCAAAACAGTGGCCTCAGTGCGGGTCGATCGACGCCGGCCGCCATTCCCTGATTTCGTCGAAGCGGCAGCGCTCGGGGGGTTCGGTGCCGGGGTAGAAGAAGCTCCAGTTCTCGCGGCTCCACCATACTTCGCGCTGAGAGCCGTCCTGCAGCACGGCAATGCATTTTTCTTTGTCGTACAGATGGGACAGGGCGCTGTCTGCTCTCATGGTCCGGCCTCGCAATTCAAGATTGACGCAACTTGTGCCCCGCCTTGTGTTCTCAAGCATAAACAGAGACGGAGGTTCATCATGGCAAGAATCCAGCAATCGATCGATATCGGCATGCCGGTACATATGGTCTACAACCAGCTTACGCAGTTCGAGGAATACCCGCGCTTCATGCAGGACGTGGAGACGGTGCACCAGCTCGACGACACCCACCTGCACTGGTCGGCGAAGATGTCTTACCAGCCGCTGGAGTGGGACTCGGAAATCGTCGAACAGATTCCCGACCGCTGCATCGCATGGCGCAATGACGGCGGGCCCATGCAGTCGGGCAAGGTCGAACTGCAGCCCATGGGCGACGATGGCGCACGCCTCACGATGACGGTGGAGTGCGACCCGGCACTGGTGCCCGCCGAACGCAGCGGCAATCCGGAAGAGATGGTGGCGCTGCGCCTGGAAGACGATCTGGCGCGCTTCAAGCAGTTCATCGAGGAGCGCGGTGCGGAAACCGGCGCGTGGCGCGGCGAGGTGCATGGCGGGCAATCGACCGGCGAGAGCGCCGGCAAGACTGTCGGACGCACGGCCGCCGAGCAGCGCGACAGCGCGCAGAGCGACCAGACCATGCAATCGGCGGCATCGCTGTCCCAGTCTTCGGACGACGACGCGGAGGATGGCCGCTACTCGGTGGCGGAAGAGCAGAACTTCGACCAGCAGTCGGACCAGGCGCGCCGTGTCGGACAGATGCCGCTGGACTTCGCTGCGCCAGGGACAGGCGAGACCGACCCGGCTGAGGCCATGTCGAAGGCGGCGGAGCCGGACGAGCAGAGCAAACTCAAGCAGTCGATCGAGCGCTCTGTCCCGCCGTCCGAATAGGGCCGCCCCGCGCATGCGGCCCGCAGCTTAGAATGCATGTTTTTCCCATGCCTGCGCGCCCATGATCATTGCCACCCATTCCGGAAAATTCCACGCCGACGATGTCTGGGCGGTGACCGTGCTGGACATCGTTTTCCCCGGCTGCACGCTGGTGCGCACGCGCGATCCCGAGCAGGTGCGCGCCGCCGATTTCGCAGTCGATGTCGGCGGCATCTGGGATCCGTCGGCGGGGCGCTTCGATCACCATCAGAAGGGCTTTGCCGGCACGCGCCAGTCGGGCGTGCTGTATGCGAGCGCGGGGCTGGTGTGGCGCACGCACGGCGCGCGCTGCGTGAGCTTGCTGGCGCAGCGCCACACCGGCCATGTGCCGGATGACGCCGATGCGCAGCAGATCGCCTGGGCCATCGACGCCGATCTCGTGCAATACCTCGACATGTCTGACAACGGCGCCGCGCGTAATGCGCCCGGCGGTTACGGCTTGTCGGCGATCGTCTCCGGTTTCAATCCCGGCTGGCTGGATGAGCAGCAGGCGGGCAGCGCCGAGGCCGCTGAGGCGATGCGGCTGCAGCAGTTCCGCCGCGCGATGACGCTGGTCGCGGATGTGCTCGTCAACCAGGTGAAATACCGCGTCGGCACGCTGCTGGCACTCGACAAGGTGCGCAAGGCGCGGGTGCTGGAGGAGGGCCGCCTGCTCTATCTCGACAATGCCGCGCTGCCCTGGACGGCGATCGTGCGCAACGAGATGCCGAAGGTGCTGTTCGTCCTCAGCTACGGCATGGCGGACGATCGCTACATGCTGCACACGGTGCCCGCCAACCCGGACACCTTCGCGTCGCGCGCGGACCTGCCGGCGGCATGGGCGGGCCTGCAGGGCGAGGATCTGGCAGCGGTCACCGGCGTGGAAGATGCGGTCTTCTGCCACAACAACCTGTTCATCGCGGCGGCGCGCTCCTATGAGGGCGCTCTGGCGATGGCGCGGCAGGCGCTGGCCAGCGTTCAGCGGTAGACGCGCGGCTTGTGGCGCAAGGGATCGAGCAGGGACGACAGGCCGTTGTGATCCAGCTCCTGCATCAAGGCGAGCAGGCGGCCGGTTTCGCCCGGCGGGAAGCCTTCGCGCGCAAACCAGTTCAGGTAGTGGCCCGGCAGGTCGGCGATCAGCCTCCCCTTGTATTTACCGAAGGGCATTTCGCGCGTCACGAGCAGTTCGAGCAGCGCCGGGTCGATCGGGGAGTTCACTGCTGTTCCAGGTTGTTGGCCGTGTTTTCTTCCTCGGGCACCGAGGAATCGTCCAAATAACGCTCCACGAGGGCGAAGAAGCGTTCGTAGAACAGTTTGTTGTCGATGGTCTCGCTGGCGACCTTCACCAGCGATTCGTCGCTCATGCCGAAGGGGACCGATACCGATCCCAGCGCGGGCACGCCGAGGCTGGCGGAGTTGCTGCTCTTCTTCAGCGAATAGCGGTCGCGCACGGCGTTGGCAAAGGCGGTGGTGCTGTTGCTGCCTTTGCTGTCGGGCGCGCACACGACATGGAATTCCATCTGCACATGCACATCGGCACCGGGCTGGAAGTTCTTGCGTCCGCGTACCAGCGACGGGCTCGCCTCGTGGATCACATAGCCCTGGCTCAGCAGCGCGCGCCGCGCCGCCTCGCAGGTCGCCCTGTCCGTGCCCGGAAAGCTGTGGGCGTGGATATCCGTGGAAGCGAAATCTTCCTGGATCGAGACGGTCTGGTTGCTCACCGTGGTCGCGCATGCGGCAAGACCGGCGGCGGCGAAAAGCATCGCGAGCGTGTTGAGCGGGCGCTGCATCGGCATGTATGACACCTCCTGGGCAAGTGTGTAATCTTAAGCAGGAAAGGTTTTTTTGTCGCGTAGCAGAAAGGCTGACATGACGGAACATCATTACAAGGACCGCAAGATCGAAGTGCACACCGAACAGGTCGGTTCGCGCTGGGACTGGTGGTTCGTGCTGGACGACCGGCCGCCGCGCCACAACGCCGAGCAGTACGCGCCGACCGAAAGCGCGGCGCTGGCGGACGCACTGGAAGCAGCCCGGCGGCTGATCGACAAGGCGTAAAAAAGCCCCGCGAGCCGAAGCCGGCGGGGCCAATCCTTCCTTAGGAGGGAGGAGGAGACAACGAGGGGCCTTACACTGCGCTGAAGTCCTTGGCAGGCTTCAGGCCGCGCAAGACCGCGTATCCGTGGCGCCGCGTGACACGGCGCGATGCGTCGGCGATATCGCCGAATGCCAGGCCGGGATCGCGCGCTTGCATGCGCGCCGGCGCCGAGATCGCCGCTGCCAGCCTCTGCAGTGCCGGACCGGTCAGGTAAGCAACCGGGAAGGCGATCGGCCAGGCGGTCAGCCAGCTTTCCATCCAGCGGCCGAGAAAACCGTCTGCCACCGCACCCGAGGTCGCGTGCATCACCGCAGTGACGACCAGGGTCATCAGCCCGCTGAACAGCAGGGCGGGCAGCATCGATGCCAGGCTGCGCGAACGGCGCAGTCGCAGCACGGCCTGGGCGAACGCACCCTCCGCCGGCTGACGGTACGCAGAAGCACGGGATGGCAGGTTCGGGTGCGCGACGATGGACATGTTTGGCTCTCGATGCCGGATTTAGTTCAAGCTTATTGGCGCGATGCGATGGAGCGAAGTTCGTTCGCCAGGCTGGGCTCGACGCGGTCGAGATCGCGCGCCATGCGGTTGAGCATGAGCACGCTTTGCATCATGCTGCGC
>Ga0196971_1000555_pt1 | contig 26225 bp, 17 predicted proteins | sample S1v_1013CmetaG_FD_148660 | JGI IMG/M metagenome (GOLD analysis project Ga0196971, IMG submission 148660) | Soil microbial communities from Anza Borrego desert, Southern California, United States - S1+v_10-13C | ecosystem: Environmental > Terrestrial > Soil > Desert | place: USA: California...
TTATGCCTGCGGCATCCGCTGCGCCGGGATTCTCTCCCACTGAGCGGAGATTGAGGCCTTTACTGGTTTTGTATAAATATATCCCCAACAGTATGGAAGTCACATAACCCAAATAAACAAAAGCATCCTGTCTGAACAGCACCGGACCTAAGAGGGGGATATCACCGAGCAGGGGTATGGCATACGGCCTGAAAAACATTCTCAGGCCCTCAGGTGCTATCTGTCCTACCAGGTCCTGGCCGACGAAATCTGCAAAGCCAGAGCCGAATATTGTCAGTGTCAGGCCGGATACGACCTGATTTGCCCTCAAGGTAATTGTCAGGAAGGCGAAAATAAACGCGCCGCATGCTCCTGCAAGCATGGCTGTCAATAAAGCCAGAGCGGCATTTCCGGTAGACAGTCCTACCATAAAGCCCATAACCGCACCCATCAGCATCATGCCTTCCACTCCAAGGTTCAGATTGCCCGAACGCTCTGTTATTATTTCTCCGAGGGTTGCAAACAGAAGAGGCGTACCGGCGACAATAGCTGCATGAAGAAAGGAAATAAGTGCTTCCATAATCAACCGACCTCCTTTCCTGCCGGGACCTGATGCCTGTCAATGGACTGATTTCTTTTAACAAAAACAAATTTATACCGTACAAAAAACTCACTGCCCAATACAAAGAATAAAATGATTCCCTGCAGTATTTCTGCCGCAGCCTGGGGTATACCGAAAACTGTCTGTATATATGATCCACCCTCCAGGAGGGCTGCAAAAAGAACGGATACGATCAAAATAACCGGTGCGCTTAAAGCTGCAAGCCAGGCGGTTATAATTGCCGTATATCCTACGCCGCCGGTAATTTCAACTGAAAGGGTGTTGTTCACGGCAGAAGCCTGAATCATCCCAACCAGGCCGCAAAGGCCGCCGCTCAGCATTATTGCTATTAATATCGTCTTTTTAATATTAATGCCTGCATAACGTGCTGTATTGATACTCTCACCTATAACAGCCACTTCATAGCCTTTTTTCGTATGATTCATGAATATATGGACAGCAGCCACCAATACAAGTGCTATCAGCCAACCGATATGTATTCCGAAAAGCTCAGGCAGTACGGCATTGTCGGAAAAATTGGCTATCTTCGGGAATCCAAGAGATTTTGGGTCCCTCCACGGTCCGTACTGCAAATATGTAACCCATTTGATACCTATATAATTCATCATTAATGTGACGATGGTCTCATTTGTTCCCCACTGTGCCTTGAAAAAAGCGGGTATCAATGCCCAGATCCCCCCGGCCAGCATTCCGGCAATTATCATGACAAGCAGCAGTATAGGCCTTGGCATATCACCCATGTTCAATGCGAAAAAGGTGGCCGCAAAAGCGCCTATGGCAATCTGCCCTTCTCCCCCTATATTCCAGAACTGCATGCGGAACGCAATACCTATGCCCAGGGAAGTGATCACCAGAGGAATAGCTTTTACAATGGTCTCCCGGACTCTATAAGCGGTGCCGAAAGCGCCCTGCACCATTTTGACATAAACATCGATGGGGTTCAGCTTCAGAAGCAGTATAAAAAGTGAAGAAGCCACAAGAGCCAGTACAATAGCGCCTATTCTAACTGACGCTGCTTTCATCCTGCTTGGTTCACTTTTCTTAATCGGATGTACAGTTACCGGCATTATCATACCCGCCTACCTCCTTCTTTTGGAGTGTATTTACAGCACCCACCATCATGAGGCCGATTTCTTCCTTTGTTATATTCCTTGCATCAACGATACCGGTTATCTCACCTGCACAGACGACCATGATCCTGTCACAAAGCTCAAGTAAAACATCCAGATCCTCGCCGATATATAAAACAGCCACACCTTTCTGTTTTTCCTCATTAAGAAGGTCATATATCGTATAGCAGGAGTTTACATCCAGTCCTCTTACAGGATATGCCGTTATGAGAACCTGCGGCTTGGAGTCCAGCTCTCTGCCCAATAATACCTTCTGGATATTGCCGCCGGAGAGCATACGCACCGGATGCTTGATTCCAGGAGTCTGGATGCTCAGCCGTTCGATGATCTCGACGGATTTCTGTTCTGCGGGTTTCCTGTTTATGAATATTCCTTTTTGTCTTTGATACAGCTTAAGTACCATATTATTGACTATATCCATTGAGGCGACCAGACCCATGCCTAATCTATCCTCCGGAATAAAGCTCAGACTGATACCCTTTGCTATAATATCTGCAGGAGATTTGCCCACCAGATTCTCTTCTTCAAAAATTATCTCTCCCTGTTTTACCGGATACAGCCCTGCTATAGCTTCACACAGTTCTTTCTGGCCGCTGCCGGCAATTCCTGCAACGCCCAGTATTTCTCCTGAATAGATGTTGAAATTCATATCTTTAAGCACTTTAACACCTTCAGAATTTAAAGCACTCAAATTTCTAACTTCCATTGCCACTTTGCTTTTCTCTGTCTCTATTCTCTTGATGGACAAATCCACGGGGCATCCCATCATAAGCTCCGTCAAATGCTTGGGATTGGTGGTTTCCTTTTCAACTGTCCTTACTGTCTCGCCCTTCCGCAGGACAGTGATACGGTCCGCAACCTCCATAACTTCATTCATCTTGTGTGTAATAAAAACGACAGCGCAGCCTTCTTCCTTCATACGGTTCATGATTTTAAAAAGCTTCTCTGTCTCCTGAGGTGTCAGTACCGCGGTAGGTTCATCCAGTATCAGTATCTCCGCGCCTCTATACAAAACCTTTAGTATTTCTAAAGTCTGTTTTTCGCCTACCGACATGTTATAGACCTTTTTATCCGGATCGATATCCAGTCCGAACCGGACAGACATCTCCCTGATCTTTTCTGAAAGCTCCTTTTGATTCAGGAAGAAGCTGTTCTTCTGGCCAAGAATAATATTCTCTTTGGCAGTCAGTACCTCTATCAGCTTGAAGTGCTGGTATATCATGCCAATTCCGGCTTCTATCGCGTCCTTTGGTGATGCAAACCGTACTTCCTTGCCTTTTACAAAAATAGAACCGCTGTCGGGGGTATAAACCCCAGACAGCATGTTCATCAATGTACTTTTTCCCGCACCGTTTTCACCCAGCAGGGCATGTATTTCACCCATACGGACGGCCAGGTTGATATTCTTGTTTGCAACTACCTTTCCGAAGGACTTATTAATATTCTTCATTGAAATATAGTTGTTTTCCATAGCTTTTTTCCTATCCCGATTTATTTTATCTTGCCTTCAACACCCTGTACGAACCAATCAACACTCATCATTTCATCAAAAGTCATTGCACTGCCTTCAGGTATCTTCACAGCACCTGTCTGATCCTTTATCGGGCCTGCGAATACATTAAGCGAACCATCGATTATAGCAGCCTTAGCTTTGTCAACAGCAGCCTGTGCGCCTTCCGGTGCATTTGCAGTAAGCGGTGCGAGGTCAACAAGACCGTCTTTCATATCGCCGTAGTAGTTTTCCTGCTTCCAGTTGCCATCCAGAATCCTCTGTACTTCTGCTGCATAGAATTTACCCCAATGCCATACCGGTGCTGTCAGGTATGCTTTTGGTGCTGATTCCCTTGTGTCCAGATCGTAGCCGATAGCCCAGACGCCTTTTTCTTCAGCAGCCTGCTGTGTTGCGGTTGTGTCCTGATGCTGTGCCAGTACGTCGCAGCCTGCATCCAATAAAGCTTTTGCCGCTTCTTTTTCCTTGGCGGGATCATACCAGGTATGTGTCCAGTTAACCTTTACAGTTACTTTCGGGTTAACTGACTGTGCACCCAGTGTAAAGGCATTGATGCCTCTTACAACCTCAGGAATTTCAAATGCTGCAACATAACCAAGCTGGTTGTTCTGAGTCTTCATTCCTGCAACTATACCGGCAAGGTATCTGGCCTGTTCCATAGCGCCGAAATAATTGTTGAAGTTCGGACCGCTCTTGTAGCCGGAGCAGTGATAGAATTTTACGTCCGGGTGAGCTTTTGCAGCTTTTTCTACAAAGTCCATATGACCGAAGGAGTTTGCAAATATAACGGTACAGCCCTGGTCAACAAGGTCATTTATTACTTTTTCACATTCGCTGGATTCAGGAACACCTTCCTTGAACATTGTCACAATCTTGTCTCCAAGCTGCTCTTCAAGATAAAGTCTGCCTTCATCATGTGCCTGAGTGTAGCCGCCGTCTTTGGCTGAGCCTATGTAGACAAAACCCACCTTAAGCGGCTCGGCCTTTGGCGCCTCCGTAGGTGCCGCAGCTTCCGGCGTTGCTGCAGGTGCTGCAGGTTCCGGCTTTGGTGCGCAGCCTGTAAGCATGATTGAAAACAACAGGGCAAACGCTAAGAGTAAACTAATGGTCTTCTTCATACTGATAATCCCTCCCCAAATTTTGTTATTGCAGTTAATTGCAAAAGCCCGAAATAATAACAGGTTTTGCGGGCTTATCTTGAAGGAACTCCCTCTTTTTCACAGGATATCATACATACCGGCGTACAAGCACATATGAAAATGAGGATACTTCCTGTCAAACTAACTCTGCAGGGCTTGTTAATAATTCTACAATTAACATTAGATTGACCAATCAATCTAATGTTAATTACAGTCCTCCCGACAAGTGAACAAGGTAATAAGAAAACTCCCAGAATTTGTTCTCATCCGGGAGTTTATATGTAGGCTTAAATCTTTGTGTCGTATAATGGCTGTGATATGAAGCATTCCTTCCGTGTCCGCAAGTGTTCCTCAATATCCTTAGCCGGTGATTCAACACAAAAATGTCAGAAAATCTAATATAAACAACCCATAGTCCGGTAATTCAAGGTCACCTGGTAGAAACGCTCAGACCATATTTCCAAGCATATACAAGCCGTCAGTTTCTTTCAGAAACTGTTAATTAGATCATTTTTGTTACTGTTTCATTGCAGAAATTATTCTCTAATATTACAATATTATGTTCATATCTATAAAATATTTTATAATAAAAGTACGAGGAATGCAAGCAGCTAATTGTGAAAGATAAGCCTCTCAAGCGCGACGTTCAGTCAGTTTCGCCTTATTTAATCCTATTTACTGCCTAAACGTCGCACTGCCTGACACTATTCTATTGATCATTAAGTACTTTCTTCACTGCATTGAAAATCTTATTATAACCTGTGCAGCGGCACAAATGTCCGGAAATCTCACGCTTTATCTCTTCATCGGAATATTTCCTGCCGCTTTCTGTAAGCGCTGTTGTCGTAAGTACAAGGCCTGGGGTACAGAACCCGCACTGTACGGCTCCCTCATTTATAAAGGCTTGCTGAACCTTGGACAATTCACCGTCTTTTGAAACCCCTTCAATGGTGGTTATCCTTTTTCCGTCAGCCCATACCGCCAGAAAGATGCATGAATTGATGGCAGTTCCGTTGATCAGTACAGTACATGCTCCGCATTCACCCACGGAACAGCCCTGTTTGACTCCGGTAAAATGGAGCCTGTTTCTCAGCACCTCAAGCAGCGATTCCCTTATATCAACCTCAAGGGAATATACCTTGTCATTTACAATCATGCTGATCTTTTTCATCTCACTCAATGTCAACACCTCCGCCTCTCTTCACAGCTTCCTTAAGAGCCCTGAAGGTCAGTATTTCGATCAGGTGCTCCCTGTAAGCCTTTGAAGCCCTCCATGAATCCCTGGCCTTTGAGGCTCTTACGGCATACCTGCCTATTTCCTTCAAGTTTTCCCGGGTATTATCACACCCTTCTGCATAGGCTTCGGCTTCACTGCACCTTATCGGCGTTGGAGCTGCAACTCCCAGGGCTATCCTGACATCTGAAAGCTTGCCTCCGCTTACCTTACAGACCGCTGAAACCCCAAGCATGGCAATATCCATTGCCTTTCTGGTACTGTATTTGATATAACAGCCGCCGGTGTTTTTATAACCGGCTTCTGAAATCAATATCTCAGTCAAAATTTCCCCGGGCAGCAGCTTAACTTTCCCGGGACCTGCATAAAAGTCGCCTATCTGCACGGTTCTGGTTCCTACAGGACTGATAAGCTTCAAAGCTGCATCATATGCGAACATTGTAGTTGCACTGTCAGCCGATACGGCGCCGTTACATATGTTGCCTCCTATGGTGGCCATGTTTCTGATCTGGGGACCGCCGACGGACACTGCCGCTTCAGACAGAACAGGAAGATGCTCGTTTATGATATCGCTCCTGAAAATCTGTGCAAAGGTAGCCATCGCTCCTATGGAAATGGTACCATCCTCCAGTATACTTATTTCATCCATTCCGGCGATGCTTCTCAGACTCAACAGCTCAGCATCTTCAAAGGAACCGTTATGCATACGGATCAATACATCCGTGCCCCCAGCAATTATTTTCAAATTCGGATTGTCAGCAAGCATTTTCAAAGCGGCCTCAAGAGTTTCAGGCTTTTCAATTCTTAAAATATCAAACATTCCCTTGCCTCCTTTCTAAAGCAATCCGCTTTGCTTCAATTTCTCAAATACTGATTGAGGGGTTAAAGGCACCTTGTTGATTGCCAGGCCGGTTGCATTCAAAACAGCATTCCTCACAGCCGGCGCAGGTGAAATTGTTGTATTCTCGCCCAGAGATTTTTGTCCCACGGAGCCTGCCGGCTCATGGAGCTCGACAAAATCGGCCCCTATAACCGGTGTATCCATGATGGTCTGCAGCTTGTAGTCCAAAAAGTTGTTATTAAGAGGCGCACCTGTATTTGAATCAAACAGCAGCTGCTCGGTCAATGCCATCCCCAGGCTCATACTGACACCTCCGTGCACCTGCCCTTCTGCAAGCAGCGGATTGACTATTACCCCGGAGTCATGCACATTATATATTTCTGTTACCTCTACCTTGCCCGTCTCCATGTCCACCTCAACCTCAACGAAGGTTACTCCGTATGCCATTGCATTTATCCTGCAATTTTCCGTAACATCGCTGGTTATGGGCGCAGCATTTACCCTGTCGTAATAGGATCCCATCGCTATATCCTCCAGGGAGCAGATTTCCCTGCCCAAGCTTTTCTCTATAATCTTTGCATTCCTTATATCCAGTTCATCGATACTCAGACCGACTATTCCGGCCGCAATAAAGAGCACCTTCTGCCTGACTTCCTCTGCCGCCTTTCTTACAGCAGCACCGGAGACAAAGGTCTGCCTGGAGGCATATGCCCCTAAATCAAAGGGGGATATGTCGGTATCCTGCTGCGACATGATATGCACCATATCATAGGGCAAGCCCAATACCTCCGCAGCGATCTGCGACAGAACGGTATCGCTTCCCTGTCCTATTTCTGTGGCGCCTACCTGAAGCTGTATTGAACCGTCCTGGTTCATTACAATCCTGGCTCCGCCTATCTCAAAGCCGTGAGGATAGGTTCCTGTGGCATAGCTGAAACAAGCCATCCCAAGGCCTCTTCTTTTGATACCCTTTTGCTCCCTGTACTTTTCCAATTTCTCATCCCATTTGATAAGCTGCTTTCCTTTTTCTATGCATTCAGGGAGCCCGAAGGTACGTACTACAATCCCGGAATGGGGGTCCACCTTTCCGACACTGATAAAATTCTGCTTTCTGAACTCTATAGGATCTATTTTCATTTCCCTGGCTATGTCTTCTATATGACTTTCCAGAGCAAAGAATATCTGCGGACAGCCGTACCCTCTCATGGCTCCGGCAGCAGGAAGATTTGTATAAACAGTTTTAGGCTCATATTTCATTGAATTGAAATCATATAGAAGTCTTGACTTACCACCTGCACTCATCACTATAGTATGCCCATGAGAAGCATAAGCTCCGTTATTGCTGACAGGTCTCATATTGAGGCTCAGGAGCTTTCCCTCTTTTGAAACTGCAGTCTTCATATAGAATTTCATTGCATGGCGTGTCCTTGTATCTATAAAACACTCTTCCCTTGTCAAAGCATAGCGTACGGGCTTTCCATTGACCGCCAGAGACATGGCTGCTGTAAGAGGTTCTAATATGACATCCTGTTTGTTCCCGAAGCCTCCGCCTATATACGGCTTTATGACTCTGACCTTCCCCCATGAGATACCAAGAGCCTGACCCACTATTCTTCTTACTATGTGCGGAATCTGTGTTGAGGTTACAATTACAATACGGTCACCCGCATCAACATATGCATATGCACTCTGGATTTCCAGATGACAGTGCTGAACAATACTGGTTTCATAGATTCCTTCAAAAACATGATCAGCTTTCTTAAAGTCCTCTTCAATATCTCCGATCTCCTCGCCGACAGAGCCCAGAATATTGTCCGGCTTTTCTTCGTGTATTACCGGAGCTCCCGGCTGCATTGCCTTCTCCGGATCCAATACAAAAGGAAGAACCTCATATTCTACCTCAATCAGCTTCAGGGCTTTTTCTGCGGTAAGTGCATCGCAAGCTACCACAGCTGCAACAGCTTCACCTACATAACGTGCCTTATCCGTAAGGATCGTCCGGTCTGCCACATCCCTGTGGTGCGGATCCAGGGACCATGGATGACCTGCAGTCGCATACCTGACTCCGGGCAGATCCTTGTGGGTGATTACAGCTTCAACCCCAGGCATGGCCTTTGCTTTACTCACATCAATACTTTTGATGACCGCATGGGCATAGGGGCTTCTCAAAACCTTTCCAACAAGCATATCCCGTTCGAAGAAGTCATCGGCATACTTTGCTTTTCCTGTCACCTTGGCAACTGCATCTTTTCTGGTCTCTCTTTTACCCACTACATCAAATGCCATCTTCTCACCTTCACTCAAACAAATTTAACTTCCTTTAAAACTTCTTCCAGACAGCGGTGGCCAGTTCACGGCTTCTCGCCATCATTCTTTCCTCATCGATATTGACCAGTTTTCTGTCTTCCATTACAACCTTGCCGTTTACTATAGTCGTATCAACGAACCGTCCATTGATACCAAACAGCAGGTGGCCGTTTATATTGCCTTCGTTTATTGGTGTGGGAGGATTGTAATCAACTACGATCACATCAGCTAATGCGCCCTCCTTCAGAATTCCTACCTGTCCTTCAATAAACCTCTCAGCTATCTTCCTGTTGTTTTCAAACAGCATTTCAGGTATCTCACCCCAGGCAACCTTTGAATCTCCTTTAACATGCTTATGAATGATATTCCCAACCTTGTAGGATTCCATCATGTCTGCCGTATACCCGTCAGTGCCCAATCCAAGAAGAATGCCCTTGCTGAACATTTCAAGCACCGGTGAAGCGCCTACAGCATTTCCCATATTAGATTCCGGATTATGGACTACCATTGTATCCTTTTCCTTCAACATATCCATTTCCTTCTCAGAAATATGAATACAGTGTACTGCTATGGTCTTGTCAGAGAGCACCCCTGTATCGTGCCATCTTTCTATAACACCCTTACCGTACTTTGCTCTGGAGTCCTCAAGGTCTTCAATGCCTTCTGCACAGTGTACATGAAAACCTGCATTCACGCTATTGGCAGCAGCCAGGCACTTATCCAGGGTCTTTTCAGAAACGGTCATGGAAGCATGAAGTCCGAACATACCCTTAAGCATATCATCCTTCTTGTTGTTGCAGTACTTTATGAAGTCTGAGTTTTCAGCAATACCCTCATCCGCGATCTTCTCGCCGTCACGGTCTGAAGTCTCATAGCACAGGTTGCTGCGGATCCCTATATGCTCCGCTGCCTCTGCTATTTTAAACAAGCTGCCTGTTATTGCATAAGGACTTGCATGATGATCAAAAACAGTCGTCACGCCATTTTTCACCTGGTCTATCATTGGGCCGACCGCACTGTAGTATACATCCTCAAGGGTCAATACCTTGTCAAGCCTCCACCACAAGCCCTTCAATATATCGGAGAACTTCATCGCCGGTGGGCTGTCATTGGACATACCCCTGGCAAAAGTACTGTAATAATGCATATGGGTATTGATAAACCCAGGCATTATAAGCTTTCCTTTGGCATCTATAAACCTTGCCCCGCCGTATTTCTCCCTGAGGCTGCCGGTCTGTCCCACTTCTATAATTTTATTGCCTTCTATAGCAGCACATCCATTTTCAATTATCGGCACAGCTCTATCACGGGTAATGACCCTGCCGTTTCCAACCAGTAACATTCTTATCCCTCCTGATTTATAATCTGTTTCTCTGTCGGTTCACAATTTTAACAGCCGCACTATGAGCATCCCTCGCCGCTTTATCAGAATCGATCGTTGTAAGCTTTCCGTTTTCGACTACAACCCTGCCGTTAACAATAGTCTTGGCAACCAGGCTTGAATTCCCCAGGCAAACCAATGAAACCAGAGGATCGTGACATCCTGAATATTCGATGCCGTTCAGGTCGAACAGGACTATATCAGCAGCTTTACCAACATCCAGCCTTCCGGTATCAGCTCTTCCCAATACATCTGCACCGCCTCTGGTCGCTACTTTAAGGACTTCATAGGCTGTCAATCCCTCCGTCCCATATTTCAGGTGGTTAAGGAGGTACGCCCTTCGTACTTCCTCCCACATGTTTGAACCGTCATTGCTTGCACTTCCGTCCACGGCTATTGAAAGCTTGCCGCCTGCCCTCACGATTTCCGTTGTCCGGCAGATTCCGCTATTGAGCTTCATATTGGAGGAAGGACAGTGGGCAATTCCTGAGCCCTGCAGTCTGTCGATTTCTCCGTCACTCAGGAAAATGCCGTGGGCAAACCACACATCATTTCCGATCCACTCCAGGTCCTCCATCAACTCGAAAGGCCTCCTGCCGTAACGCTCCAGGCAGAACTTTTCTTCATCAAGGGTTTCAGCCAGATGTGTATGAAGCATGACACCTTTCTTACGCGCCAGATCCTTTGCCTGCAGCATAAGCTCTTTACTTACGGAAAAAGGTGAGCATGGCGCCAGAGCGATCCTCTGCATTGCAAAGGGACTATTGTCATGATACTGATTGATCAGTCTCTCACTATCCAGAAGTATTGTTTCTTCGGTCTGGACAACCTCCATGGGAGGCAGTCCTCCCGAATCCCTGCCAAGAGACATGGAGCCTCTTGTCGCGTGGAACCTGATACCGATCTCCCTGGCTGCTCTTATTTGATCATCTATAAGTGTAGGAGGCTGATCCTTCGGAAATACGTAATGATGGTCTGAGGTCAGGGTACAGCCGGTGCGGAGCAGCTCCGAAAAGCCTACCAGCGCACCATAATAAACAGCTTCCGGCGTGATATTCTTCCAGAATTCATATAAACCTATGAGCCATGGAAACAGGGGCTGCTCCTGCACTTCCCTGATCCCTCTGAACAGGGTCTGATAGAGATGGTGATGAGTATTGACAAAGCCCGGCAGCGCCGTTAAGCCGCTGCAGTCAATTATTTCAACATCTCCTGAAGCACTGAGCTTGCTGCCTATTTCCCTGATGGCGGCACCTTCAATAAGTATGTCGCAGTGTTCATATGACTCTTCCCGGTCATTGAAAGTAATCACAAGATCTATATTTTTTAAAAGCTTCTGACTCATAAATCCAAGCCTCCAAATAGCATTTTTCTGATTGAATTATAGCATATATGCGTGTTTGTTAATACAGGTCGCAATAATTAAAGCCATCTCTTCTGAAACAATATTTTCCTGTCCTATTGTGTAGCCGACTGTATCTCCTTCTTCTGTCCTGACCATACAAATGCCCTTTGCCACATCTGTTACCAGGAAGCCTTTGTTCGTGCTGTCCTTGAAGTCTTCTTCACTCCAGAAAACAGTGACCTTATCCTTATATGGATTTCCTTCATGAGGACAGAAAATACCGCAGTTACCGCACTCATTGCACATGCCGTCCAGATGGACGATCTGATGTTTGGATTTAAATCCGCCATCCACATATATTACTGCGTTTGCTCTGTTAGGACATACATCAACGCATAATTCGCAAATGTTTTCGCAGGAAAGGCATCTTTCCGCTTCTTTTTCACCACATACCGGATTCTGCAGAATACCTTTTCTTTCATAAAGCACCTTTTCGTCCACAGCAACAGCTTTTTTCTCAAAATCAGCACTTAAGGCTTCCTTTGCCAGAATATCCCTGGCAACTGCCTTTCCATCCGCGATGGCTTTAACTATAGTCGACGGTCCTGTTTTTACATCTCCGGCAACATACACCCCGGGCATATTTGTCTCGCATGCAGGTCCAACCTTGGGGAAGCCTTTGGAATCCAGCCCTATTCCGTTTTTAACAAGCAAGCTGCCGTCAATCCGTTCTCCGACTGCAACTATGACATTGTCAGCATCCAATGCTACTGTATTGTCTGTAGGAACAGGACTTCTCCTGCCGGATGCATCCCTCTCTCCCAAAACCATTTCCTGGCACACAAGCTTGCCGCCCGTATATGTTGAGGGTGCAAGCAGCTCCTTAAATAATATGCCTTCAGCCAAAGCCTGTTTTATTTCTTCATGGTCTGCAGGCATGAATTGTTTCGTCCTTCTATATACAATAGAGACCGATTCTACTCCGGGCACTCTCTTTGCAGCTCTGGCCGCATCCATGGCAACATTTCCTCCGCCTATGACGCAGACATGCTTTCCTAAAGCTACATTTCCTTTTTGGGCTTTGTAGTTTTCCAGGAAGGCGATTGCATTTACAGCCTTTTCCCCGCCTTCTTTGAGAGATATCTGACCCGGCTTCCAGGCGCCTATTGCAACTACAACGTAATCGTATTCCTTCTTCAGCTCATCAACACTGAAGTTTTCATCCATACCCAGCTTGAATTCTACGCCCTGGCTCTTAACAAGCTCCAGGTCTTTCTTTACCATATCCGAGGCTATTCTGAATTCAGGAATTATATACTCGACAATACCGTAAGGCCTTTCTTTCTTATCCATTACAGTAACCTGAACGCCATTCCTTCTTAAGAATAGTGCCGTTGCCAGTCCTGCAGCACCTGCGCCGACCACTGCAACCTTTTTACTGCTTCTTATTGCTGCCGGTTTGACCGCTGCGACATATTTATCCTGCGCATTGAGGACCGCTATTTTCTTCATATCCCTGATAAGTATGGATTCATCATAATCCAAACGGGTACATTTATACTGGCACTGGTGATTACAGATCGAGCCTGTAATAGCCGGTGATGCATTATCATTTGCAATTATGTCGAACGCCTCGTCATATTTTTGTTCACCTACCAATGCAACATACTGCGGAATCTGCTGATTGATCGGACACCCTATTGTACAGGGGGCTATAGCACAATCAAAAGTCGGCAGTTTGGAGGAAAGCTTTCTGCTGACCACCGGGCGCAGCTCTTTAAGGTGATGCTTGTCATTCAATGCGCGCTTTGCAAGGCTATCTATTTTAGCAATATCTATTCCTGCAAAAGCGCCCTTCTGCTGCTCCTCCACCTTTTTAGCCATCTGTACTATTCTTTCATAGCCTCCGGGCTTCAAAAGGGTCGTAGCAAATGTAACAGGCTGAATTCCAACAGCCAGAACCCTGTCAATATTAAAGAAGTCAATACCGCCGGAATATGATATCTGCAGATCACCGTCAAACTCCTTGGCCAGTTTGCCGGCAAGAGAAATAGAAAGGGCATACAGGGATCTGCCTGACATGTACATTTCTTCCCCCGGCAGCTCCTGATTCTGGATCCTGACCGGCAAGGTATTTGTCAGTTTGACGCCTATTTCCAGCTTGAGTTCCTTACCGACCGCTTTCAGACGTTTCAGCATTGCAACAGCATCCGGGAACTGAAGATCATGTATGAAATGGTGCCCGTTAAGAGTAATGTAATCATAACCCATTGCATCAAGGGTCTCTCTGACGAACTTTTCACCCAGAAGTGTAGGATTCATTTTTACAAAGGTGTGCAAATGCTTCTCTTGCAGGAAATAGTTGGATATACGCTCAATCTCCTGGGGAGGACAGCCATGGAGTGTAGAAAGTGTGATAGACGGACAAACCACAGGAGAGATCCCGTCAAGGTCTTCCCTGGTAAAGTGTGAAAACAGCTGCATATTGGAAATCAAAGCCTCTCTGCATTCCTTCCATATATCGGTGTTGGATGCATTGCGCATTCCTTCTATATAAGCATCAATCTTGGGTGATTTTATGCCCTCCAGGTCGTAACCAACGCTCATGTTGAACATAAAGTCCCTTTTTTCGCTTAAGCCAAGCTCTTTCATCAGAACATGGAGCAAAAACCAGGCTTTGATGTACTCATTATATGCGTCGGGTACCCGGAGCTCAGTTGACCACTCTACATTGTAGCCTTCATCCTGGGCAAGGATACACGGCTTCGATACAGGCAGGTCTTCTCCGTCAAGCTTCTGTACTGTTTTCAGCTCTATAAAACGGCAGCCTGCCAAATAAGCCGCTACAATGTTCTGAGTCAACTGCGAGTTCGGACCTGCTGCCGGACCGACCGGAGAAGCCAGTTTTTCCCCAAACAGCTCAGTATACTTTCCGCTGTTGTTTTTATAAAACTTACTTCTGTGGATGCCGAATATTGAATACTTTTCTTTCAGTTCCTTTGTTACCCACAAAATCATTTTTTCAAAAGGTATTGGTCTCATTTTATCACTCATTATCTTACCCCCCTTAATTGGTGTTTGAAGGTGATCATATAATCTTCCGGAACGCATGCAATGCGTTCCGGATGACATTTATATTATTATTCAGCTAGGTTTTCTGTTGTCTTAGGCATTTTGTCCGCATATTTTTCTACGAAGAGTGATGGTATTGCCGCGTACATTGCAGCTGCTTTTACCAGCTCATCCTTCCATGTCTTTTCGTTAGGTGCGTGGGCCTGGTCTTCATGGCCCGGACCGAAGCCTATGCATGGTATGCCATATTTACCCATGATCGAGACACCGTTTGTTGAGAAAGTCCATTTGTCCAGTACCGGCTCATCATCAAAAAGTCCTTTATAGGCTTCCAGCAATGTACCGCATACAGGGTGATTCTCTTCGATAAACCATGTCGGAAAATATGCCTCCGTTGGATACACCAGATCGGTATATGAAGGTCTGCTGTATGGATACATAGTAACCTCGGCCTTTGCCGCTTTTACTGACGGCAGTTCTCTGATCTGGTTCATTGCATATTCGCCGCTTTCTCCGGCAGTCAGCCTTCTGTCTATAGATATCCAGCAGCTGTCTGCCACTGCGCATCTTGACGGAGAGGTATGGAATATTTCGGATACGGTCAGGGTACCCTTCCCAAGGAACGGATGACTGATGAGTCTTTCATTGAGCTCCTTCAATTCCATGAGGATGGGCGCCATTTTGTATATTGCATTGTCGCCCCTCTCAGGTGCTGAGCCGTGGCAGCTTACACCCTGGGTGGTCACCTTTATTTCCATTCTGCCTCTGTGTCCCCTGTATATGCGGCAGGAGGTAGGCTCTGTAATAACAACGAATTCCGGCCTGATATTCAGTTCCTTTATAATGTACTGCCAGCACAAGCCGTCGCAATCCTCTTCCTGGACGGTTCCTGCCACCAGTAATGTGAAGTCATCCTCCAGCTTCAGGTCTTTGATTATTTTCCCTGCATATACCATGGAGGCCATTCCGCCTTCCTGGTCGCTTGCGCCTCTGCCGAGGATTATTTCATCATCCTCATAGCCCTTGTATGGGTCGTACTGCCAGTTCTTTATATTTCCCACACCTACTGTATCAATATGTGCATCCATGGCGATCAGGTGTTTGCCGTGTCCTATATATCCGAACACATTACCCATGGGATCTATTTCAACTTTGTCAAACCCGACCTCTTCCATTTCCTTCTTTATTCTTTGAATTACCTCTTTTTCACCGCAGCTTTCACTCGGGATTGCGATCATATCTCTCAGGAATTTTGACATCTGAGGTTTATATTTATTAGCCAGTTCCAATATTTGTTTAAAATCGTACGCCATTTAAGACCCTCCAAATTAATATAATTATTTAACGTTCAGTATTTTTTCTAATTAAAGCTCTTTTGCCAGGCCTGTTCTTTCATTGAACTGCTCTATCATGCTGTCAAGCTCAGGGGCCATTTTATGCAGTCTTCCCCAATAGTTGTCATAATCGTACCACTGCTCATTCAGCTCATCCAGATCGTACATCTGCTGCTCTATCCAGGTGTAGTACTTGAGATTGTGGATACGTTTCCTGCTCTGGTAGGTCAGCTCTTCCATTGTGTCTGTTCTGAGTCCCAGAACATACCTGTTATGATCTATAGCAGCATCAAGCTTCTGATACTTGCCTCCTCTTTCCTCTTCCATCTCCTTAAGTCTTGACTGATACATCTCGGCGGAATCCGTGAGTATTGTCATAACAATGTCGTTCTCGGTAAGCTCGTAGTATTTTGCGAACTTTATACAGGATATTATATTTGCGGCACCGGAAATTCCTACCCATGAAAGCTTCTCTATCAGTTCTTCCGATACTCCCTGCTCCCTTAGGTATTCCTGTCCTGCAGGTTCGTTCAGAAGGCGGAACATACCAAGGCTGTCATTGTCATCTATTGCAATGATCATGTCTGTATTTCTGACATTATGTATCCACGGCACATGCTTGTCGCCTATACCCTCAATCCTGTGATCTCCAAAGCCGTTATTGAGCAATGTGGGACACTGTACAGCTTCGCCTACAGCAAGCTTGGCATTCGGATACTGATCCTTTATATAATCTCCGCTGCCCAGAGTTCCTGCCGAACCTGAGGTCAGACATACGCCTGCAACTTTGACCTTTGGTCCTGCTTCTGCCTTGATGATATCCTCCATTGCATGGCCTGTGACTTCATAATGCCATAAATGGTTGCCAAGCTCACCGAACTGGTTGAATATAAGGACATTGTCCCTGGTCCTTCTAAGCTCCCAGGTTTTGTCATATATTTCCTTTACGTTGCTTTCGCAGCCGGGTGTTGCTATAACTTCCCCAGCTACTGTCTTCAACCATTCAAAACGCTCCCTGCTCATGTTCTCCGGCAGTATTGCTATTGAGCTGCAGCCGAGGAGTGTGGAGTTATATGCACCGCCGCGGCAGTAGTTGCCTGTTGAAGGCCAAACTGCCTGATGGTAGGACGGGTCAAACTGACCGGTAACCAAACGCGGAACCAGGCATGCGAAGCTTGCACCTACCTTGTGTGCTCCTGTAGGAAAGAACTTTCCTGCCATAGCGAATATTCTGGCTTTAACTCCGGAAATCTCCGGTGGAATTTCAATGTAGTTAGGTAAGTTATTATATAATCCGCCTTTTTTTACAGGCTCATTCTTCCATGAGATCCTGAAAAGGTTGATAGGATCTACGTCCCATAAACCTGTGTTTTTCAATTTTTCCTTGACCTTTGCCGGTATTTTGTCCGGATCCTTCATCTGGGCCAGGGTCGGAATAACTATATTCCTTTCCTTGACATTCTGCACGGCCTTTTTTAGGCCTTCTTCATTGATAGTAAAATCAATAAGCTTTCTCATTCTTCACCCTCCATTGATTATTAATTTTATCTATTGATAATTTTTTTAACATCCTCCAGATCAGGTTCTATGACATTTGCCTTTCCTGCTGCTTTCACAGCGCTCTTTATATCCTTCAGTCCGCTTCCGCTGACTATGCTTACAACCTTTTCATCACCTTTTAAGAGTCCAAGCTCATTCATTTTCATGATCCCTGCAAAGCTGGTGACTCCTGCCGGTTCACCGAAAACACCTGTCTTCTGTGCCAAAATTTTCATCGCCGACAGTATTTCTTCATCGGATACATCAACCATATATCCTCCTGATTCATGTATTGCATTCAAAGCTTTGATACCGTTGCGCGGTATTCCCACGGATATGCTGTCTGCTATGGTCTCCGGCACTCTATACTCGAATTCATAGGTATTCTTTTTAAAGGCTCTTGTCACAGGATTGGAATTTGCTGCCTGAACACCAACGATCTTCGGGAACCTGTCAATCAAGCCCAGGGTATAGCATTCCTTGAAGCCCTTCCAGACCCCGCCTATGGAACAACCGTCTCCAACAGCTACTACTGCTATATCAGGAACTTTCCAACCAAGCTGTTCACAAATCTCATAAGCAACTGTCTTCTTGCCCTCCACCAGATATGGATTTATGGCACAGCTTCTGTTATACCAGCCGAATTCATCAGTAGCCTTGAAGCAGAGCTCCACCGCTTCGTCATATGTACCTTTTACCAGAAATACATTTGAGCCGTATATGAGAAGCTGTGTTACCTTTGCCTCCGGAGCTGTTTCCGGCACAAATATATAGGTTTTTATACCTGCACTGGCAGCAAAGCCAGACAGTGAGGAAGCTGCATTTCCTGTTGACGCCGCACACATTACATACCTGTCAAGCTCAACAGCCTTTGCGACCCCTACTGCGCTTGCCCTGTCCTTCAATGATGCAGTCGGATTCCTTGAATCATCCTTCAGGTAAAAGCTTTCCAGTCCTGTTTCCTTTGAGAGCTTTTTTACATCATAAAGCGGCGTCCAGCCCACCTGCAGCGGCTGTATCCCCTTTGTATCCTCCAGAGGTATTGCAGGAAGATAACGCCATAAGGAGTAATCCGTATTATTTTTCAGATAGTCCCTCGTCAATTCCTTTTTGATCCGGTCATAATCCAGGACAACATCCAGAATCCCGTCAATGCCGCATTCCGGGCAAGTATAAAGCACCTCAGCCGGATTGTACTCTCTTCCGCACTTAACACATTTCAACTTTAATACCTTGCTCATCCCTTCACCTTCCTTCAAAAATTATATATAATATCATTTCTTGCTATAGGGTGTGCCCTTCAAAGGCAGCTCAAGCCTTCTTATACCGTCAAACCTTTCATAAGCCGAAGCCACTGCTGCAGCCACCGGAATCAGAGATATCTCACCGATCCCTTTTGCTCCGTATGCCAGCTCCGACTGGTTCTTTTCTATTATTCTTACATCGATTTCCGGTATCTCAGTAGCTCTTAACAGTCCAAGAGTCCCGAACCTTGATTTTACAAGTCCCTTTTCATAAACCAGTTCCTCTCTCAATGCCGAGCCCAAACCCATTATCACTCCGCCCTCCACCTGTCCTTCCAGGCTAAGGGGGTTTATTGCCCTGCCGATATCATGAGCGGCAATTATCTTTGCAACCTTGCCCTCGTCATCCAGTACCGCCACATGTGTAGCATAGCTGTATGCAACATGGCTTACAGGATTCTCCTTTGTGGAACTGACAGGATCGGTAATTGCGCTGAATTCTCCTTCAAAATCCTGTCCCTCCAGTTCTTCCAGAGCTTTTGTCTCCAATGCCGCTTTTAATTTGAGTGCAGCCTGGCGGCAAGCTTCGCCGGTAAACAGAGTCTGTCTTGATGCCGTTGTCGCCCCTGAGTCAGGACACAATGAAGAGTCCGGCGGGTTAAAGCTGATTCGAGCACCGTCAATTCCAGTCGTTTCAGATACTATCTGTATCATTACCGTAGCCAGACCCTGTCCTATGCAGGATGCAGCCGAGTATACGACCACCCTGCCATCTTTTACCCTGATGCGGCAGCGGCCTATATCCGGCAAGCCGACTCCTATACCGGTGTTTTTCATTGCACAGGCAATTCCGGAGTATTTATTGCTGAAATAGTCCTCCTTAACTGCAAGCAGGGTCTCCTTAACAGCAACATCGTCGCCGCAGATCTGCCCATTTGCCAGGACCATTCCGGGCTCAACAGCGTTTCTGTACCGGATCTCCCATCTGTCTATTCCCACCAGGTCAGCCAGTTGATCCAGGTTGGCTTCCGAGCCGAAATTCGGCTGTGGCACCCCAAAGCCCCTGAAGGCCCCTGAGGGGGGATTGTTTGTATATACACAGTATCCATCCAGTTCCACATTGGGAATGCTATATGGGCCGCAGGCGTGGGTACATGCCCGCTCCAGCACTGCAGTCCCCAGGGATGCATAAGCGCCTGTGTCGGCAATAATTTTTGCCGTCATTGCTGTAAGCATGCCCTGTTCATCACAGCCTGTCGTAATCTCCAATTCCATGCCGTGACGTTTCGGATGGCATAGCAGGCTTTCTTCCCTTGTGAATGTATATTTGCAGGGCTTCTTCGTATAGTAAGTGCCTAAAGCCGCATAATGCTGAACACTTAAATCCTCTTTACCGCCGAAGCCTCCCCCTACATTCTGAAGGACTGTTCTCACCTTATCATGAGGCAGTCCCAGTACACGGCATATCTCATGATGGTCATGAGTGACACTCTGAGTAGCAACATACAAGGTCAGAACATCTCCATCATAAAAGGAAACTGCACTTTCAGGCTCGATAAAGGCATGCTCCAGAGGAGCCGTCCGGTAAGTGTGCTTAACCACATACCTGGACGAAGCCAGTGCTTCTTCCGGGCTTCCTCTTTTTACATAGGTCCTGGAAAGCAGGTTCCCCTTCTCATGAAGCTTCGGCGCATCAGCCTCCAAAGCTCTTCCGGGATCTGTAACAGGCTCCAGCTCCTCATACCTCACCTCTATCTGCCGTATTGCCTCGTCCGCGATTTCCTTGGTTCTGGCAGCAACTGCCGCTATAGCATCTCCGGCACAGCGTGTCAGTTCTCCTACCGGCACAAAGGTAGGCCAGTCCTTGAAAATATATCCCTGGTAGTTTTCACCCGGCACATCCTGTGCTGTCAGAACCGCTTCCACACCTTCCATTACAGCTGCTTTCCCGGTGTCGACGGACAATACCCTTGCACGGGGCTTCATTGCTCTGAGTACAGAAACATAAAGCATATCCTCCATGAAAATATCATCACAATATATCGCTTCACCTAAAGTCTTTTGCACGGCATCTACCCTGCGCCAGTTCTGTCCTATATTGGATCTGAATGTATTCAAGCTGATATGCTTCGATTCCCTTAAGGCTTCTGCTGCAAGCAAAACTGCTTTAATAATCTTTACATAGCCGGTGCACCTGCAGATATTATTCCTGATTGCCTTTTTTATATCTTCTTCCGTAGGGTTCAGATTTTCATTCAATAATGACTTGGCACTCATAACCATGCCCGGTGTGCAAAAACCACACTGAACTGCTCCTGCCTCAGCGAATGCGTCTGTATATATCTTCCTTTCCAATTCGCTGAGCCCTTCTATGGTAAGCACCTCTTTGTCCTGCAGCTTATCAACCTTCATGGTACAGGACCTTACAGCCTTACCGTCTATCAAAACAGTGCAGGTGCCGCATACACCTTCATTGCAGCCATTTTTGACCGAGGTCAGCTTTTCCACTTCTCTCAGGTATTTCAAAAGGGTCATTCCCTTTTCTGCAGATACCACTCTGCCATTTAGCCTGAAATTCACCAAATGAACCACCTACCCTATCATAATGATCAATACCTGACTTTTCATCCGAGGAAATTCAGTATCATTTTTTCTGCTGTTGTGAAATAGTCATTCAGATCGAATTTCCCTTCATCTATAAGATATTGCATGGATGCTCCCATCATAATTGAGACTATCAGATGCGGAAGCATTCCACAGTAAACGGATTTATTTTCCTCAAAACCAGGATTCTGCTTTAGCACCTCAGTTATATTCTTTATCCAGATGTCAAAAGCAGCCTTGAACTTTTCTCTTATTTCAGGGTCCGCAGTTCCCTGCACCCAGAAGTCAAACTGCACATAGTCGATTTTCTTGTGATTCAGAATATCATCTTTTTTCTCATAAAAGAGCCCTTGAAGGTTTTCGACAAATGACTTCTCCTCCAAATCCACCGAGCTCATCCTTTTTTGTGTGAACCTCTCCTGTATGTTGTCCAGCAGAGCAATCATAAGATCATTTTTTGTCGGGTAATAGTAATGCACATTTGATTGCAGCATGCCCGCTTCTTTAGCAATGAGATGCATTCTTGTACCGCTTATCTTATTTTGTGCCACTATTTCAAAGGCGGCGTCCAGGATTTTGTTTGTAGTTTCGTTAGCCATTCAAAAGCCTCATTTCATAAATTAATATCAAACTGCTGAATATGCCGAAAGGCTTGCTTAGTTTCTTTATAGGATTCCATATTCAAATAAGAAGGTGGCTTGCAGGTGGTCTTCACACACGGGTGATCAGACATGAAACAAGCCACTCAACTTAATCTAAAATATTAAATTTAATATCCTGCTGCTTTCGGATAATACAGTTCTATTTACCGGAGAACCTTGCTGCTCCTGAGTTTAACAGAGCTTCAAAAGTTTCAGGTACATTCTTAACCTTGCTCAGGAATATCATCGCTGCAATAATGTATGGCTTATAACCGGCCTGTTTATATAAAGGTGTACGATAACGGTCAAACACGGATGCAGCTACTTCGCCTTCCTTGCAGCTTACGCCTGTTATGTCGGCAGGCAGACAGTGCAGATACAGAGCTTTGCCTTCATTTGTGAGCTTCATCATATCCTCTGTGCATTCCCAGTCCTTATGTTTGGCATTCTGAGCCAGGAGTTCCTTTTCAAGTACCTTGATCTCATCAAACTTGCCTTCGCCATAAAGATTGGTTCTCTTCTCCATGGCAGCATAAGGAGCCCAGCTCTTCGGGTATACTATGTCGGCATTTTCGAAGGCTTCCTTCATTGAATTGGTCTTTATAAACTTTCCTCCGCATTTTGCGGCATTTGCTCTTGCTACATCCTCAACATCAGAGAGAAGCTCATAGCCCTCAGGATGAGCAAGGGCTACTTCCATACCCATTCTTGTCATAAGCCCTATTACTCCCTGGGGTACCGACAAAGGCTTGCCGTAGGAAGGTGAATAAGCCCAAGTCATAGCGATCTTCTTACCCTTAAGCTTTTCTACGCCGCCGAAATGATTGATCAAATGGAGCATATCAGCCATGCACTGTGTCGGATGATCTATATCACACTGAAGATTTACAAGCGTCGGCCTCTGCTCGAGAACTCCGTCCTCATGTCCTGTCTGCACGGCTTTGGAAACCTCTCTCATGTATGTGTTGCCTTTACCTATGTACATATCATCTCTGATACCGATTACATCAGCCATAAAGGAAATCATGTTTGCAGTTTCGCGTACTGTCTCACCATGAGCTATCTGAGATTTTCCTTCATCAAGATCCTGTACTGTCAAGCCTAACAGATTGCAGGCACTGCTGAAGCTGAACCTTGTTCTTGTTGAATTATCCCTGAACAGCGATACTGCAAGCCCGCTGTCGAATACTCTGGGGGATATGTTGTTCTCCCTCATTTTCCTGAGTATATCTGCTACTTGAAATACTGCATGGATCTCATCGTCAGTCTTTTCCCAGGTAAGTAAAAAGTCATTGTTGTACATGGCCTTGCTGTCCAGCTTCTCAAATTGTTTAATCAGCTTTCTAATCTCTTCCATTCGCTTCTCTCCCATTAATTATTTTATAATTTCCGTTCCCTAAACTTAGTACTTCACTAAATTTGACTGTCTAGTCAATTTAATTATAAAATCCCTTGAAAATTTTGTCAACAGACTTTTTAAATTATTATATGTCTGTAATCCCAGCCATCAGCTTGCCCAGGTATTCTCTGGTAGCAGCCTTCTGATCAACGATCCCCATAACCTTTCCTCTATACATGACCAGAATTCTGTCGGAAAGCTCCAGCAATTCGTCCAGTTCAGTGGATACCAGCAATACCGCTGTACCCTTGTCCCTTTCTTCTACTATACGCGACTGGATATACTTGGTGGCTCCGATATCCAGGCCTCTGGACGGGTGAACTGCAATAAGCAGGTCGGGATCCCTGTCAAGCTCTCTGCCGACCACAAACTTTTGCTGGTTGCCTCCGGACAGGTTTCCTGCCATTTCTTTGATGCTCGGAGTCTTTATATTGTAAGTTTTGCATATTTCTTCCGAATGCTTGTCGATCCATTTCCAGTTGAGTATTCCGTGCCTGGAAAACGGCAGCTGATCATAACACATAAGAATGAGGTTTTCTTCGATGTTCATATTCTTGATCATGCCCATCCTGTGCCTGTCCTCCGGAATATGTGCAACCTTGTGCTTTAATACTTTCTTAGGTGTATCATGAGTACATTCCACTGATTTGATAAAGTATTTGCCGCTCTTGATCTTATGCAGACCTGTTATACACTTTACCATTTCAGATTGACCGTTGCCGTCCACACCGCATATGCCCAGAATCTCACCTGCATGAAGTGAGAAGGTGACATCTGTAAGAACAGGGTGCTTATCCTGATTAATTGCACAGAGCTTCTCAACCTTGAGAATTTCCTCTCCTACCGTTGCCTCTTTCTTCCGGGTAACCAGCTCCACATTCTTTCCAACCATCAGGCTGGCAAGTTCTTCTCTGTTCTTAACATCCTTCACAGCTACTGTGGCGACCACTCTGCCCTGGCGAAGTATCGTGCAGCGGTCACAAATCTCCATGATTTCAGCCAGCTTGTGGCTGATAAAGATAACAGTGTGTCCTTCAGAGGTGAGCTTGCGCACCATATCAAACAGACCGACAACCTCCTGGGGTGTCAGAACTGCGGTGGGTTCGTCCAGTATCAGCAGTTCCGCATTCCGGTACAGAGCTTTGAGTATCTCAAGCCTCTGCTGCTGTCCGACTGAAAGGTTTTCCACCCTTGTCCAGGGATCGATTTCCATGTTATATTTTTTAGCCATTTCCTTGAATTTTTCTGCTGCAATATTCAGGTCAAGTACCATTTTATTTTCCTTTAAACCGAGAATGACATTTTCAATTACCGTCAATGCAGGAATAAGCATAAAATGTTGATGTACCATACCTATACCAAGCTCAATCGCTTGCTTGGTGTCTTTAATATGCACCTTATTGCCGTTGAGAAAGATTTCACCCTCTGACTGGTCATACATACCGTACAGAATATTCATAAGTGTTGATTTGCCTGCTCCGTTTTCACCCAGCAGAGCATGGACCTCACCTTTTTCAACACTAAGAGAAACATCACAGTTTGCAGTCACAGACTTAAAGCACTTGGTAACACCCTTCATTTCCAGAAAAGCCATAATACATCCTCCTCCCTATTCTTTGGAATATGGTACCGCACTGGCTGCCGGCTTGTTGCTCCTGCGGGTCATCATACAAATCGCCACTACGGTAATCAGGTAGGGAAGCATAACCAGGAACTGATAGGGAATTCCGGTGTTAGCCGCCTGCAAACGATATTGCAGTGCTTCACCTGCTCCAAACAGCAGAGCTGCAAACATCACTCCCACCGGAGTGTAGTTCCCGAATACAACTGCTGCCAGAGCCATAAATCCACGTCCGGCAACCATTCCTTCAGTGAAAAAGCTAAGCTGGCCCATTGAAACAAAGGCCCCTGCCAGACCTGCCATCAATCCGCTGAATAAAACAGCCTGATAACGGGTTTTTAGTACATTTATGCCAACAGTATCGCAGGCCTTCGGATGCTCTCCGACTGCACGCAGCTTAAGGCCAATGTTTGTCTTCTGAAGCACAAACCATCCTGCGGGTACTGCAAGGAAGGCAAGATACACGGGGATAGACTGGTTGAAGAAGGCTTCGCCTATAACAGGGATTTTAGAGAGTACTGGAATGGCCACCCTGTCAAATACATCGATTTTAGGTACGCTTGTACTGACCCCGAATACCACACGGTTAAGGGTTATTGTAAGTCCACTTGCAAAAATATTGATTGCGGTACCTACAACCGTCTGGTCTGCACGGACAGTGATGATAAAAAAGGCAAATACGAGAGAAAAAAACATGGTCACAGCTATTGCAACAATGGCACCCACCAATACTGAACCGCTTAAAAGTGAGCCTATGACACCCATCAGGGCACCAATCAGCATAAGGCCCTCTGTTCCTATATTGACAATACCTGCACGTTCGCTGAACACAAGACCTAGTGCCGCTATCAGAATGGGTGTGGCAGTACGTATATCAGAAGCCAAAAAACTGGTAATACCATCTATCATATAGATTCAGCCTCCTTAACTGTTCCATCATCGTTTGAACTGATTTTCTGCTTTTTGTTTTTTATCAGTTTAGAAAGGTTGAACAATTCTCGTCCTATTACAAATAAAATAATGAAGCCTTGTATCATGTATATAACCGCACTTGGAACCTGTGCCAGCATCTGCATTTTTCCGGAACCGCTGCGCAGGGCTCCAAACAGGATACCTGAGAGTGCAATACCAATAGGGCTGTTATTACCAAGTAAAGCCACAGCAATTCCGTCAAAGCCGTAGTTGCTGGAGAAGTCCTGAAGCAAACGGAATTGAACAGCCATGATTTCCATGGAGCCGCCAATACCGGCCATACCTCCCGCCAGGAACATTGATAAAATACT
>Ga0196971_1000556_pt1 | contig 26202 bp, 23 predicted proteins | sample S1v_1013CmetaG_FD_148660 | JGI IMG/M metagenome (GOLD analysis project Ga0196971, IMG submission 148660) | Soil microbial communities from Anza Borrego desert, Southern California, United States - S1+v_10-13C | ecosystem: Environmental > Terrestrial > Soil > Desert | place: USA: California...
ACAAGATGGTGTGGCACTCCACCGTCGGCCCCGGCGACATCGTCGTGGTGGACCGCAACTGCCACAAGTCCATCCTGCACTCGATCATCATGACCGGCGCGATCCCGGTGTTCCTGATGCCGACGCGCAACCACCTCGGCATCATCGGCCCGATCCCGCTCGAAGAATTCAAGATGGAAAACATCATGAAGAAGATCGAGGCCAATCCGTTCGCGCGCGAAGCGGTAAACAAGAAGCCGCGCATCCTGACCATCACGCAGTCGACCTACGATGGCGTGCTGTACAACGTCGAGACCATCAAGGAAATGCTCGACGGGAAGATCGACACGCTGCACTTCGACGAAGCCTGGCTGCCGCACGCGACCTTCCACGACTTCTACAAGAACATGCACGCGATCGGCAAGGACCGGCCGCGCGCGAAGGAATCGCTGATCTTCTCGACCCAGTCCACCCACAAGCTGCTGGCCGGCCTGTCGCAGGCATCGCAGATCCTGGTGCGCGACTCGCAGACGGTCAAGCTCGACCAGGACATGTTCAACGAAGCCTACCTGATGCACACCTCGACCTCGCCGCAGTACGCGATCATCGCGTCCTGCGACGTCGCCGCCGCGATGATGGAGCCGCCGGGCGGCACCGCGCTGGTGGAGGAAAGCATCCTGGAGGCGCTCGACTTCCGCCGCGCGATGAAGAAGGTGGACCAGGAATGGGGCCAGGACTGGTGGTTCCAGGTCTGGGGCCCGGACAATTTCGGCGACAACGGCATCGGCTCGCGCGAGGACTGGATGATCCGCGCGGAAGACGACTGGCACGGCTTCGGCAAGCTGGCGCCCGGCTTCAACATGCTCGACCCGATCAAGGCGACCATCGTCACCCCGGGCCTGGCGCTGGACGGCAAGTTCGGCGAGTCCGGCATCCCGGCGTCGATCGTCACCAAGTACCTGGCCGAGCATGGCGTGATCGTGGAGAAGTGCGGCCTGTATTCGTTCTTCATCATGTTCACCATCGGCATCACCAAGGGCCGCTGGAACACGCTCCTGACCGCGCTGCAGCAGTTCAAGGACGACTACGACAAGAACCAGCCGATCTGGCGCATCCTGCCGGAATTCGCGGCGGCCAACCCGCGCTACGAGCGTGTCGGCCTGCGCGACCTGTGCCAGGCCATCCACGACATGTACAAGACCTACGACGTGGCGCGCCTGACGATGGAAATGTACCTGTCCGACATGCAGCCGGCGATGAAGCCTTCCGACGCGTTCGCGAAGATGGCGCACCGCGACATCGAGCGCGTGCCGATCGAGGAACTGGAAGGCCGCGTCACCGCGATCCTGCTGACGCCCTACCCGCCGGGCATTCCGCTCCTGATCCCGGGCGAGCGCTTCAACAAGACCATCGTCGACTACCTGAAGTTTGCGCGGGATTTCAATGAGAAATTCCCGGGCTTCGAAACCGACGTGCACGGCCTGGTGACGCAGGAAGCGGGCGGCAGGCGCGGGTATTTCGTGGACTGCGTGAAGTAATGCATTGATAAAGCGATGCACCAGGGCGCCGACCGGCGCCCTTTTTTTTGCGTTGCGCTTTGGCGCCGGTTCGCCGTTCTACATGCAAAGCAGGCGTTTTCCCGGAACCTGAAGTCCGGCGCGATCGACCGGAAGCAAACACCCCCCATATTTGCGGAACGCCGGACGTAACTGCCACTCCTTTGGACGGTCTTAAGGGGAAGAGCAAAACCGTGACGGCGCCATGAACCTCAACTGGATCGATCTGCTGCTCGGCACACTCATCCTGCTTAGCGTGTTTGCGGGATGGCGCCGGGGCTTCCTGCTGGAATTCCTTGACCTTGCGAGCTGGCTGGCCAGTCTCTGGCTGGGGCTGCGTTTTTACGCGCCTGTCGCGCGGTGGCTCTCCAGCGTCACGGATTGGCCCGACATCTGGGGCCGGCCGGCCGGATTCCTGGCCATCTTCTTCCTGAGCCTGATCGTGCTGCGGCTGGCGCTCGTAAAACCCATCGCCGCGCTGCCGGCGAACGCCCACATGCACCCGGTCAACAAGGTGCTGGGCTTCCTTCCCGGCCTCGCCAACGGCCTGATCCACGCCATGATCGTCGCCATCCTGCTGATGGCCCTGCCCTTGCCGGAGCGCTTGCAGACCGATGCGAGAGGCAGCGCGCTCAATGAACGCTTGACGAGCTATGCGGACGCGGTCGAGTCCCGGCTGCGTCCGGTGTTCGACGATGCGATCAACGAAACCCTGACCATGCGTACCGTCAGGAGGCCGCCGACGGAGAGTATGAAGCTCCCGTTTTCCGTAAAGGAATCCAGGCCGCTGGCGAAGCTCGAAGTCCAGATGCTGGCGCTTGTGAACCAGGAAAGGGCCAAGGAGGGACTGCGGCCGCTGGCGATGGATGATGAGCTCACAAAGGCCGCGAGAAAGCATTCCGCCGACATGCTGGCCCGCGCTTATTTCTCGCATTACTCGCCGGAAGGAAAAAATGCGTCCGACCGTTTGCGCGCGGCAAAGATACCTTTCCTGCTCGCGGGAGAGAACCTCGCTTTCGCGCCGAACCTGAACATCGCGCATACCGGCCTGATGAATTCTCCCGGGCACCGCGCCAACATCCTGAGGTCCCAGTTCAGGAAGGTAGGCATCGGCATCATGGATGCAGGAGCAAGAGGCATCATGGTGACGCAAAAGTTCAGCAATTGAGGGGGTGCGCCGGATTCCGGAAATGGTTCCCGCCCTTGCATTGACAGGACGGCGCGAGCCGCTCGCCGTTTTGCGCAAGACTTCTGGTATCGACTGCTCCGCTCCAAAAGGAAATCCCATGCCCACCGAAGATCACCAGATCAAGATAGTTGACGTCGAGACCCTGTCCGATGACTGGTACACGCTGAAAAAATACAGCTTCGATTTCCGGCGCAAGAATGGCGAATGGCAACGGCAGACGCGCGAGGTGTACCACAGCGGCAACGGCGCAACGGTGCTCCTGTATAACCGCTTGCAGCGTACCGTCGTGCTGACCCGCCAGTTCCGCCTGCCGGCCTACCTGAACGGCGTGGCCGACGGCATGCTCATCGAGACGCCGGCCGGGCTCCTGGAAGACCAGGCGCCGGCGGACCGCATCCGCCATGAAATCGAGGAAGAGACCGGCTATGAGGTCGACCAGGTGACCAAGGTGTTCGAAGCGTACATGACACCCGGCGCCGTCGCGGAACGGGCGTTTTTCTTCGTCGCCGAATACCAGCCCGACAAACGCAAGGATGCCGGGGGCGGCGTCGCGGCCGAGGGGGAGGATATCGAGGTGCTCGAACTCCCCTTCGACAAGGCCTGCGAGATGATGGAGAAAGGCGAGATCATCGACTGCAAAACCATCATGCTGCTGCAATACGCCGCGCTGAATCTGTTTGGCAAATCCGGGACCTAGGCGCGCAGATCTGCCGCGCGCGAACGAAATTGCGCGAAGGACCGGATATTTGACGCATGCCAATGCCAGGGCGGTCCTTCCGCTTGACCGGTATTTAGGTAATTGCCAAAATACCGAAATGGATTCCGTATTCAAGGCTTTGTCCGATCCGACCCGTCGGCAAATACTCAAGCTGCTGCGCGCGAGCGATCTGAGCGCTGGCGACATCGCCGCGCATTTCGACGTTTCCAAGCCCACGATCTCCGGGCATCTCTCGGTGCTCAAGGAGGCAGGCCTCGTCGATATGGAACGGCACGGCAATGTATTGATGTACCGGCTGAAGCTCAGCGTCCTCGAAGAAGCGATGATTCCATTCATGGAATTCTTTCACCGCGGCGCCGCGCCGCTGAAAAAGAAAGGGAAGAAATGAAGCGTCCGGCAGTAATCGTTCCAGCAATTCTCGCCGCTCTCGCGTTTGCGGTGTCGGCGGTTCTGTACACCCGCCTTCCCCACACCGTTGCGATCCACTGGAACCTTCATGGGGAACCGGACGGCTTCGCGCCGCGCCCGTTCGCAGCCTTTTTCCTGCCCGTCGTGATCCTGCTGACATCCGCGTTGCACGGACTCGCCCACCGGTTCGATCCCCGCAAGGTGAATCTGCAGCGCTCGTCCACCGCCCTCACCGTCTCGGTCATTGCGCTGGCGATCGTGGTGACGGCGGCTCACCTTGCGATACTTGCTGTGGCGCTTGGCATCGGCGTCAGCATCCCGGCGCTGGCAATCGGCTGCGTCGGGCTGCTTCTGACAATCAGTGGCAATTACATGGGAAAGACGCGCTCCAATTTCGCATTCGGGATCCGGAACCGCTGGACCCTGTCGGATGAGCGGGTCTGGGACCGCACCCACCGCGTCGCCGGGCGGATCTTCGTTGCCGAAGGCCTCGCGGCGATGTTGATCGCGGTTTCCGGATCAAGCGGACCACGAAGCGGGCTCGCCGTCATTTCCGTCTTGGTCGGGACGCTGGTCATCATCCAGTTTTATGCCTACAGGGAATGGCGAAAGCTGCACCCGGCGGCGAAGAATTGAAACAAGTCAAGGGACACGAAATCGTGGCAAGAAACATTGAAATCAAGGCCCGTGTCGGGAGCGTGAGCGCGCTCGCAGAAAAATTGAATCCGATGGCTACAGAAGCGCCATGCACGATTTTTCAGGACGACACGTTCTTCACATGCGACAACGGCCGGCTGAAGCTGCGGGTATTCGCTCCAGGATCGGGACAACTGATCTTCTATCAGCGTCAGGACACGCAAGGCCCGAAAGAATCGTTCTACGTACTGTCCGAGACAAGCTCACCGGATTCGCTGCGGGAAGCGCTATCGTTAGCCTATGGCGTGGCCGGACGGGTAAGGAAAAACCGGCTGCTCTACCTGGTCGGCAGGACGCGCGTCCATCTGGACGCCGTCGAAGGGCTCGGGCAGTTCATGGAGCTTGAAGTCGTGCTGAAGGACGATGAAACGGCAGAAGCCGGCGTTCAGGAAGCAGAGCTGCTGATGCAGCGCCTGGGCATCCATCCCTCGCAGCTGATCGAAGGCGCATATGTCGATTTGCTGAACGGGCGGCGCTCTTGACCCAGTCAATCCGCCTCGACCTTTCTGCCGCACGATCCTCGCGCCAGCAATGCTGGCGCAGGGGCGACGATCGCCCCATCCGCTCAGTATTTCGCTGAACGTCTCGCCTTGCGCCGGTAGAGGTAATAGCCGGCGCCGACAATGGCAGAAGCAATCACGGCCTTTCTGACAAATCCGGCGCGGTTATGCTTGAACTCCGCGCCGGCGCCCATCTCCGCAAGCACGTTGGGGATGTGGCCGCGCATCAGATCGTCGGCGATGCCCTCCACCACGTTGACGCGGTCGGCGAACAGCAGCAGCAGCCAGTGCCGGATATCGTTTTCACTGAGTTTGTACGCGATATCGCGTATTTTCCCGCTCAGCCCCGAAGGCGGCGTGCTGGTGCCGAACACCGGCGTCACGCCCGGCCTTTCGGTCGAATAGTAAATCTTCATATTGAGCGGCTGGTCCTCGGGCCGCTCCCAGTGAAGGCCTTCCAGGCGCGGAGGCGTGCGCTCCATCGGATAGGCGGGCCTGTTCTTGTGATCGAGATCCGCGCCCCATCCCTGTATGTGCTCGTAGTCGGAGCGCGGTGCGGTTGCGGATATCGGGTGCTGTCCGCTGGTGTCCCGCCGGGTTACGGCATGTTGATCATCATTCATGATGTGCTGCTCCTCGAAAGGTAATGGGCATGCTTAGTGGATCAATGGCGCGCCTGCTGCGGCTGGCGGGATCAGCACGGTCTTGATGCAGTTGTCGAGTTTGCTGGAGAAGATGTGATAGGCATCGGAGACTTCTTCCAGCGGAACGCGATGCGTGATGATTTGCTTGGGATCCAGCCGGCCAGCCTGGATATGCTCGATCAGTCGTGGCAGGTGACGCTTCACGCTCGCCTGGTTCATGCGCAAAGTCAGGCCCTTGTTGAGCGCGTTCCCGATCGGCACCGCATTGAAAGTCGGGCCGTACACGCCGACAATCGACACCGTGCCCCCCTTGCGTACCGAGTTGATCGCCCAGTGGAGCGCCGTGGCGGCGCCGGCTTGCAGCGGAATATACCTGCCGGTCAGGCTCTGCACCGCGCTGCCGGCGGCTTCGCAGCCGACAGCGTCTATGCAGACATCGGCCCCCAGCCAGTCCGTCATCTTCTTGATGTGCTCCGCCATGTCTCTCACATCCTTGAAGTTGACCACTTCGCACTGCGCATATCTCTGGACGAACTCGAGCCGGTATTCGACGTGATCGACGACGATGACGCGGCCGGCTCCCATGAGCCAGGCCGACTTGGCAGCGAAAATCCCGACCGGACCTGCGCCGAAGACCACCACAGTGTCGCCTTCCTCGATCTCGCCCATCTCCGCCGCCTGGTATCCGGTAGGGACGGCATCCGTCAGCAGCACGGCATCGTCGACATGGAGGTCTTTGGGTATGACGGTGGGATTGATATCGGCGAGCGGCACGCGGACGAAATCCGCCTGCCCGCCGTCATAGCCGCCAGCCGTATGCGAATAACCGTAGATCGCGCCGACCGCCGACGCTTGGGGGTTCGTGTTATGGCAGTTGCCATAGAGCTCTTTCTGGCAGAAATAACAAGATCCGCAAAAGATATTGAAGGGCACAAGGACCTGGTCGCCGACCTTCAGGTTCCGGACCGAAGGGCCGACCTCTTCGACGATGCCGGTGAACTCATGGCCAAACGTCATGCCGACCCGGGTATCCGGCACCAGGCCATGGTAAAGGTGCAGGTCGGAGCCGCAGATACATGACCGCGTGACGCGTACTATCGCGTCGTTCGGGTGGGCGATGACCGGGTCGGGCTTTTGCTCGGCACGAACACGGTAGGGACCTCGGTAATTCATTGCTAACATAACGCGCTCCTTGTGAGAAAGAACGCGGCTGTGCCGGAGCGAATACAAGACTGGTTCAACAGAGGGCAGTCAGCCCCGGCAGAACAATCGATAAGGCCCCTGGTGCAACCGCTGAACTGATCGCCGCCGCGCCGCCCGCGCGGCCATTGCCGCGCCTTACTGCAGGCGGTGTCCGGGCTTGTGCTTGCAACACCTTGCAACCTTGTGCAATCCAGCCGGTGGACAGGGCAGAAGAACAGCGAGGAAAAGCTCGTTCGCATTTCACTCATTCTGAGCTTTTTGTTAAGACCCGGATGTGTGGAAAAGTTTCGTTCCGACTGCCTGTGGCAGGCCGCGGTGCTTACGTTCTTTGGTGAAACATACGGCGCTTCAACTGGTCATAGGCAGCGAATGCAGCTTCATCGGCCACGAATATCAGGAAAGGCCTCCTATGCCCTCCTTTTGGGAGACAGCGTTCATAGCGTCGCGTTTTCCGTGCTTTTGGTTTCTAATAGGGCCACTGTCCTTGCAGCCGGCATACGAACGATAGGAAGCACAGAAAAAAAACCGGCGCTAAATCAGGAGGCTGCGTGCCGTGTCCGAAAACACTCCCGACTATCTCGTTATCACTGTCGGCACCACCGGCGATATCTATCCGTTCATACGTATTGCCGATGCACTGCGGGCGCTCGGGCGGAAACTTACCTTCATCACGAACACCTGCCACGCGCACCATGTACTGCGCGCCGGGCTTCCGTGTGTCGGGATCGGAACTGACGAGGAGTACCAGCGCATCATTGCGAATCCCGATTTATGGGATCCCAGGAAAGGGTTCTCCGCGCTAATGGCCGGCTACAGCGACCATTTGAAACAGATGGACGAAGCCATCCGATCCGTTTCTCCGCCAGGCCCGCTGGTGGCGATCGCGCATCCGTTCGCTGTGCCCGCTGCTGCGATCGCCCGGGACTGCGGTTCCATCAGCTCTGTCGTTGCCGCTTATCTTGCGCCGTCGAATCTGCGAACCTGCCACGACCCGCTGCAGATCGGCCCGACCTCAGTGCCGCGCTGGGTGCCGATGCGGTGGCGGCGCGCGCTCTGGCGGTTTGTCGAAAAAGGCTGGATTGACCCGGTTGCAGTCGCCCAGATCAACGCCGTGCGCAAACCACTGGGTTTGCCGGAGCTTGATTCTTTTCTGACGCATATCGCCGAAGCGCCTGACCTGTCGGTCACCCTCTTTCCTTCCTGGTTCGCGCCCGCCGTACCGGATTGGCCGCACCCGTTGATTTCGGGCGACTTCCAGCTGTTTGACGCAAGCGGACAGGACGGCTTCACGGAAGAACTTTCCGCCTTTCTTGTTCGTGGCGAAAAACCGCTGGTCTTCACTCCGGGCACCGGAAATCTCCATGCTGCCGGCTTCTTCGCTTGCGCCCTCTCCGCCGTCGGCAGGCTCGGGCGGCGCGCGATTTTCCTGACCGGGGAGCGCAACCAGCTTCCGCCACACCTTCCTGAGTCGGTGCTGTGGCAACCGTATGTGCCGCTGTCTGCGCTCCTGCCGCGCAGCGCGGCGCTCGTCCATCATGGCGGCATCGGCACAACTGCAGAAGCGCTGCGCGCTGGCGTGCCCCAATTGATTGTTCCCTTTGCCTGGGATCAGTTCGACAACGGCGCGCGCGTCGCGTCGCTCGGCGTCGGCACGGTCATTCCCGCAAAGCGGCTGCGGCCGCGCAAGCTGGCGAAGCGCCTTCAGGCCCTTCACGCTTCTGAAGCCATTCGTGCTCGGTGTTCAGTACTCGCGGCACGCTTCATTCCGCCCCCAAACCCGGCAGGACTGTGCAAGGAAATCGAGCGTCTTCTGCAGGCTGAGCTTTATGACGCGCGCGGCGCCAAGTCGACGGAACATCAAGACGCGCTGGATTCGCCCGGGTGATTTCCCGGGGTGGCGGACCTGCGGGACAACAAGGTCGCGGTGCGGAATTATTTCGCGGTCCAGCAGGGTTGGGGCTACTCGCGGCAGCATGCGATCGCAAAGGCATGGCGATCACGGCTGCGGTCACAGCAACCGGCAGGGACGCCGCATTGAAATTGATTGGAGCGGCGGATCCGGGCTTTACACCGGCCTGAGCCGCAACCCGCAAGGAGTGGTTTTCGCCGCGGTCCCCTCCGGCTCGATTGGCGGCGACGGCACGTCGCCGAACAAGGCCTTCAAGAACACCGGGACATGGCTCGACCCGCGGCGTGCCCGTGGCGTTCCCGCGAGGGCGGGGAAGCGCGGCAAGAAAAAGCGCGGCAGGAAAAGCGCCGCGCCATCGCCCCGCTCTAGAAGCGGCGCATCGACCTGCCGGAATACGCGCGCTTGAAGACACGCGCCTGAACCTTACGCCACAGAAATCCAGCCAGCGCCATCATGATCATCTTTCGCATCTCACACCTCCGGTCTTTAGGGACAACGCCATGTCGCCCATTTCCTGTATGACCCAAGGGCGGCCGGCAGGGTTCCGGGTTCGACATCTACTAAAGTTTCCTTACCGATTTCGGCTCGCTGAAAAGATCCCGCCGACGCGTTTCCGCTGGAAAATCCAGCACACCGTAAAGGCTATTGCTTCCGACGGTGTGCCAAGTATCCCGCCGAAGGCGGCACGAGGCTTGGCGCAGAATGCCGCGTGCGCCAGCCGCAGGAATATCGGTTCGGGCCGCCCATGCGCTCGCTCGGGATGACACCGGCTTACAGCGCGGGGATGAGGACCTTGTCGATCACATGTATCACGCCGTTGCTCGCCCTTACGTTTGTCGCCACGATCCGCGCAGGAGTCGCACTCGTGTCGCTGATCGTCGGCGGCGTGCCGGCATTGATGACGATCGATTGCGAGGCGAGCGTGTTGACCGGCGCACCGAACGGGATCTGTGACGCAAGCACCTGCGTGCCGAGCGCATGGTAGGTCAAGACCGTCTTCAATTGCTGCGGCGTGAGGCCGGCCGGCGCCGCGGCGAAGGCGCTGTTGGTCGGCGCGAAAACCGTAAACGCGCCTGGCGCGGACAAGCTTGCCTGCAGGTTTGCTCCGGTCACCGCGCCCACCAGGGAAGACAGCTGCGGATTGACCTGCGCCATTTGCACGATATTCAGGACGCCCGGCGGCACCAGCACCTTGTCGATCGCGTGAATCACACCGTTGCTCGCCGCAACATCGGGCGCCGTCACGTTCGCAGTGGTAAGCGCCGCATCGGTCAGTGTCACGGATGACTGGCTGCTGTTGAGCGTGACCGCGGCGGGCTGCCCTTCAAAGGAATACAGCGTCGGCTGTGCCGATTGCGGCGTCGCACGGAGTTCGGACGCCGCCCTGCTGGCTGGCAGGACGTGGTATGTCAGGATGCTCTTCAGCGCAGCGGGCGGCAATGCATCCACCATCGCCGTTGCATTGGCAAAGCCCAGGCTTGCGGCGAGCTGGTTGAACGCGGCGTCGGTCGGTGCGAATACCGTCAACCGGGCATTGCTGTCAGCCAGGGCCGCTCCCAGCTCGGCTTTGGTGGCAGCCGCCAGCAAGGCATTGAAGCCGCTTGCCCCGGCGACTTTGTCGATCGTGGGAGATGCTCCGGGGGCCGAGGAGGCCGCGCCGGCCGACGATGGCGCGGCGGCCGCCGGCAGGGCGGCACCGAGGTCGTCATTGTCGCTGCCGCCGCAGGCGGAAAACAGGACGACGGATAACAGCGGGAACAGGTATTTCGCAGATTTCATGGTGGTCTCCAGGGAAATGAGTGTCGTCAACGAGTGAACACGGGGTGTTGAAGTCCGTCACCGGTATCAAAAGCATAGGAGTGCGAGTCCCGGAGAGCTTGACATTCATCAAACCATACCACGTTTTGTCCAAGACAAAATGATCGTGCGTACCACCATCTTCTTGTATCTGCGAGCAAAAAGAAACGCCCGGCGCGTTCGGCGCCGGGCGTTTCTCCTTTGTCTACCCCGCAAGGATCAGGAGCGCGACATCTTGCTGCTGGTGTAAATCGTGTAAAGCGCAGAGAGGCCTACCACTGCATAGACGATTCGCGAGAGAAGACTCATTTCGCCGAACAACGTGGCCACCAGATCGAAGCCGAACAGTCCTACGAGGCCCCAATTGATACCGCCGACTATCAGCAGGGCCATTGAAATCCAGTCGACGGCGTTCATGCGACTTGCCCGTGCGGTGCGTGATCCGGAGCGCCGTTCGGGAGTATGGCGCCTTTCATGCAGGTGACCTTCAACAATTGTTGCCATGATGTATCTCCTTTGTGTCGTTGCGAAAAACTGCGTACGCCTTGCCTCCCGGTCAAAAAACTTCACCGTGTCAGCCTCCGACGCAGGTAATTGGAATGGACTGCCGCAGCTGCGGAAGGTTCGACAAAAATTCTTATTTGTCTAGGACGTCTGTGTTGATAGAATGGCTTTAGCAAAAGGTGCCGGCGCATTGAAATCATTGATAATCAAAGGAAATGTCCAATTCCCCACCAAACGATTTGAGTATCGCCGCCGTTGAGCGCGAGACGGGGCTGTCGAAGGACACCCTGCGCGTCTGGGAGCGGCGCTACAACTTTCCTTCACCGGGACGTGACGGGTCTGGCGAGCGAACCTATCCGCCGGAGCAGGTCGAGAAGCTGCGGTTGATAAAAGGCCTGATGGACCAGGGGCACCGCCCGGGCAAGCTGGTCGGCGCCGATACGAACATCCTGCGCGGGATGGCGGCTCAAACGCCTAAGCGAGGCAGGACGATCGTCGAGCCGGCCGAAGAGCGTGACGATCTGCTGCACTTTGTCGCGCTCTGCAGGGAGCATCGCATTGACGAATTGCGCCGCGAACTGACGCAGTGCCTCTTGAGGAGCGGGATATATCGTTTCGTGACCGACGTGATTGCACCGCTTACGACAATGATTGGCGCACAGTGGGCGAGCGGACAGCTTGCCGTCTTCGAGGAGCATCTGTACACCGAAACGGTGCAGGTGATAATGCGCAATGCGATCAGCTCCATTCCGGCGCCGGATACGGCGACCGGGGCAGGACCGCTGCCCCGTATCGTGCTGACGACCATCCCGCACGAATTGCACGGCCTCGGGCTGCTGATGGCCGAGGCGATTTTCGTTCTCGAAGGCGCGCGTTGCATTTCGCTTGGCGTTCACACGCCCGTGACGGAAATCGCGCAGGCAGCCAGAGTCCACGCGGCGGACATCGTCGCATTGTCATTCTCCGTTTCTGCGCGGCCGGCCCATGTGCTCGGCGCGCTGGCAGACCTGCGCGCCGAATTGCCGCCTTCCGTGGAGATCTGGGCCGGTGGGCGCAGCGCCGTGCTGCGGCGCCGCACGCAGTCAGCGGTCAAGAATATGGACCTGCATGACATTCCCGCTGCCCTGGCGGAGTGGCGCAGAAGGGTATTGCCGTAACCCGCGGCAAAGCGGGGGGCGAAACGCCGCTGGCAGCACAGGCGAAACCATACTTGCCGGCAACAGTTGTTGCGTGTATATTTCCACCAGGAAATATTTGGACCGACTATGCCAGAATCGCGACGTTTTCCACGCATTGATGTTTATCTCGACGCACATCTCATCGTCGACGGCGAAGCATTTCGTGCCAAGATCAAGGACCTTTCCCGGGGCGGGGCATGCGTCATCTCGCCGCATTTCTTTCCGTCGGCGACCGATGTGACCGTTTCGCTGGAAGCGCTGTCGCGAAAGCTTGGCCTGCTGGGCAAGACTGTCTACTCGTTCGAATGCGAGCCCGGCATCTTTCGAACCGGTATTCGCTTCCATCCTTTGACAGAGGCGAACCGCGCCGTGGTTGAGGCTCTGATGCTCCAGGCGAAATCGATCTAGCGCATCTTGGTGCCAGCCGGCGCGAGGTGAACGACGCGCTTGAGATTGCCGGACAGCTTGAAGTTCACCCTTCGCCGCCGGCGGGTTGGACGAGCGGAACCGCGGCCGTCAGTCGCTCGCGCCTGCCAAAGGTAAAAAAACTGGCGTTGGCAGGCGCTGCCGCATTCCCTTTCTGGTCTATTACTCTTCCACCGGTGTCAGAAGGAACTTCACCAAGGGTTCTCAAGCTCGAATTCATGCAGGAGCAAGCCTTATCGCTCTTGCGCGTGCCGCTCAGCGAACCACATGCAAGTCATGGATACGGATGGAGTGCATCATGGAGATGAAAAGGATCAATGCGGGGAAACTGCGTGCGATCGGCTACGACGCGCGTGAACGTGTGCTGCGGGTCGAATTCGAAGACGGAACCGCGATAGATTATTCCGGTGTCGGGGCCGAGGTGTGGCGCCGATTGTCGACCTCCGGCGCGGCATGGAGCTACTACCGCGACAACATCGAGGAAGAGTTTACCGGCCGCCGGGGCACGGTCCGGCCGCAGGGAAAATCGCGGTCGCTCGAAGACCTTTTCAAGGCTCCCGGCGAGGATGCGGATACTTAGGATCGGGCGAGTACGAATGAACTGCCCTGCAATGTTTTCGACAAGCTTCACGGCTGCTGGATTTCGCCAGCTTTAAGCCTTGGTCCGCCATAGCGAGCGCGGCGCCCGTCCAGGTAGCGTTCGGATCGCCTGTATTCGGCCAACCGCTGCCACCGGAAAGGCTGCGTGCGGTCGCGCGTGAGCACGGACAGTCATGAATCGTTTTCGTCGCGGCGCCAGCGTTTGAAAAGGGATGCATCGGTACCAGGCGGCACATACCATGATCGCCGCTCGGCATTCCAGCGCGCGCCAAGCTTCTTGGCCGCATCCTTCTCGGCGAATGGGACTGCGATCAGGGTAGAACCTGGCGGCATACCGGCTGGCGGCCGCGTGCCCTTTTTTGGAAGACTACGCGAACTTGCGGATGCCACTGACGCGCCGTTCGAGCTGCCGACCCACGGCGCGGGCGCTTCTCCTGCCGGCAGCATGCACTCCTGCTGGCTGCCGTCGGCACGGGTCTCAATGACGCGCACACCTTGCGCAGTGCTCTCAACAGAAAAATAAGGCGGATCGAATGGCGGGGCGTCAGTCATGGCGGCTCGGGCGATAGTTTGACCCGCATTATCGCAGGCCGTGGTCGGGCACGCATCCTTCTCGATCGAAGCCACGGCTACAGAGCGACAGCTCGCCTCACTCCGTCGATTCCCCCGCCCGGTTTCATTGCCGTCTTACATTTCGCAACAGCTCTCTCATCTCGGAAACATACGGCTCGTGCATTTGCAAGCATGATCATTCCATTTCCGCAACGGGATATTGTGCTCTCGTATCCCGACGTGACGCCGGCTTCGCTCCATGGAGCGCACCATCGCTGGCCTCGCATCGCTTCGTGGTGGGCGGCGCCGCGCGGTAAGGATATCTACCGCATATCCCCGCTCACCATCGCGGGTTCATGACGTAAGGGATTACAAGCTCCAGAGGAGGGTTGCCTCCCTCGCCATCGGGAGGCCTTGGGTTGGGGGCAGGATGCGTGAAGTACGGCCGATGTATCGCAAACACCCTACCCCTTACCTGTCCCTCCCTCCGCAAGGAGGGAGGGTTTTTTTCACGGTGCTATTGGGGAAGGACCAGCCGGAGGACGCTGCTCTCTTCCGCGACGAGCAGTGTGTTCGGCGCCACGAACCACAAGCCCTTCGGCGAGAACAGACTGCCCGGCAGATTACCCAGGTGGATGCCATACCTGCCCGGCGCGCCGGCGACCGTGGAGACGACTCCGGCAGGCGTGATCCTGCGGATCAGGCTGGCATCCGAGACGTAGACGTTGCCTGACGTATCGACTGCGATCCCCTTCAAAAAAGAGAAGCTGGCGTCCCGCCCGATGCCGTCCACGGAACCCCTGCTGCTTCTTGCCGTGCCGGCCAGGGTGGTGACCACACCGGCCGGCGTGATTTTCCGGACCGTCTTGCCGTAAATTTCCGTTACGTACAGATTTCCCTGCGCATCCCTGGCGATCGCATTCGGGCCGGCGAACTTTGCGGCGGTTCCGGTGCCATCCACGCTTTCTTCGGCATTCCGGGCATCGCCGGCGAGCGTTGTGACGCTGCCGTCCGGCGCGACCTTGCGGACTGTGCTGCCGTCGGTCACATACAGGAAGCCCGCGCTGTCAGCCACCACGCTTGACGGCGACGAAAAGCGAGCGCTGCTTCGGTCGCCATCGATCAGCTGGTAACCGGCGTCACGCACGCCGGCAAAGGTTGAGACACTGCCGTCGCGCGCCACTTTCCGGATCACGCGGTTGTACTCGTCGGCGACATACAGGTCGCCGTTGGCGCCGGCGGCGATGCCGGAAGGGAGCGTGAATTGCGCGGCGTCGCCGGCGCCGTCCGCGTAGCCGCTCCTGCCGGCGCCCCCGGCAATCGTTGTCACGACGCCGCCGCGGATTGCGCGGATCGCATAGTTGTACGCGTCGGTGACATAGATGCTGCCGCTTGCATCGGCGGCGACGGCGACGGGATTGCCGAAGCGTGCCTGCGCAGCAGGACCGTCGCTTGCCCCCAGCGACCGCGCGCTTCCGGCGATCGTGGACACCGCGCCGCCCGGCGTGATTTTCCTCAATGTCGTGCCATCGCGGTCGGACACGTAAAGGTTGCCGCCCGGGTCGATCACGATGCCGTACGGGCTGTGCAGGCGCGCCGCCGGCCCCACGCCATCGACGCTGCCTGCTTCCCCCGCCTTTCCCGCCACCGTAGTGACGCTGCCATCGGCGGCGATGCGGCGGATGGTATGGTTCTCTGTATCGGCCACGAACACATTGCCCGCGCCGTCGATGGCAACGCCGCGCGGTTTACGGAACCGGGCGACAAAACCCGGGCCGTCGGCATCCCCGGCGTTTCCGGCGCTGCCCGCGATCGTCGTCACCTCTCCTGCTGGTGTCACCTTCCTGATCGTCGAATTTCCGGTGTCGGCCACATACAGGTTGCCGGCATTGTCCACGGCCGCGCCGGTCGGCTGCAGGAACCGTGCGGCGGCTCCGGTTCCATCCGCGCTCCCGGTGACTGCCTCGCGGCCCGCCAGCGTGCTTACCACGCCTTGGGGCGTAATCTTGCGTATCCTCCCCGCACTATGGAAACCGGGCAGGCCCGGAATTCTTCCATGACCTTCCGTCACATACAGGTTGCCGGCATTGTCGATCGTCATGCCAAGCGGCCAGGAAAACCGTGCTTGCGCGCCGGTCCCGTCATCGTTATCGGCCGCCAGGCCCGTCTGCCCGACCGTTCCGGCCAGCGTGCTCACCTGCCCGTCGCGCGTGATCTTGAAGATCGCGTGGTCGTCGTCGCCCGCGACATATACGTTTCCATTGCCGTCCACCGCCACCGCCGCCGGACTGGCAGCGGATGGTGGCAGCGTGGTGACGACACCCGACGGATCAACCTTGCGTACCGCGCCGATATCGGCGACAAAGAGATTTCCGGCCGTATCGATCGCGAGGCCGAGCGGGCCAATAAACCGCGCTTCAACACCGGCCGCATCGACATTCCCCGGCCCGCCCAACGCGCCCGCAAGGTGGTAGAGACCGGGAGAGGATGCGCTTTCCGGCGCCTGCACCGAGGCGCCCCCGCCGCCGCATGCCGCGGCCAGCAGGCAAGCCGAGGCGGCAATGGCAAGGCTTGCAGCGAAGGGTAATCCTGTTGTCTTCATCTTCGTTTCCCGTCGTCGGTGATGTCGATCGCCGTGCGTTGCCTGCATGAAGGCGAGGACCTTGATCGTTTGTGCGCATGCTGACATGCGCGCACACGGGCAGCAATACCGGATTCATGGGATGCATCGCGCGTCGTGCAGCAACGAAAGATGCGGGTTATGATGCCGGCCATGCCTGCCACCCGCTCCAGCCACCACGCCGGCCTGCTGCAGATCCACGCCGCCGTGCTCCTGGCCGGCGGCGCCGGCCTGTTCGCGAAATTCCTGCCTGTCAGCGCCGCCGTGCTGACGGCCGGGCGCACCGTCTTCGGCAGCCTCGCCCTGCTGGCGGTCGCGATGCTGGCCAAGTCCAGCCTGAGGCTGCACGGCACCAAGGACTTCCTCGTGCTGGCCGCGACCGGCGCGCTGCTCGCGGCACACTGGTTCACTTTCTTCCTGTCGATCCAGGTCTCGACCGTCGCCATCGGCCTGCTCGCGTTCTCGTCCTTTCCGTTATTCGTGACTTTCCTCGAGCCGGTCGTGTTTGGCGAACGCCTGCACAGGCGCGACGTCGCCACCGCCATCGTCGTCACGCTGGGACTGGTCCTCGTCACGCCGAGCTTCGACCTCGGCAACCACCTGACACAAGGCTTGCTCTGGGGGGTGCTGTCGGCATTCACCTATGCGGCGCTGTCGCTGCTGAGCCGGTCTTACGCCGGCAGGTATCCGGCGGTGAGCATCTCTTTCTACCAGCAGGCTTTCGCCGCGCTGTGCACGCTGCCGCTGGCGTTGCAGTGGGAAGGGATGCTCACTTCGCGCGATCTGTCGCTGCTGCTCGTGCTGGGCGTCGTGTTCACGGCGCTCGGGCAATCGCTGGTGGTAGCCAGCCTGCGCCATCTGCGCGCGCAGACCGCCAGCGTCGTGTTCGGCCTCGAACCGGTCTACGGCATCCTGCTGGCGTGGCTGCTGCTTGACGAGGCGCCGGCGGCGCGCACGCTCCTCGGCGGCTTGCTGATATGCGGCGCGGTGCTGGTCGCATCGCTCATGCACCGGCCGGTGCGCGGCGGCAAACTGAACGACGGATGACGGCGGATTTCTGGGTTGCAAGCCAAACTAACCGCATACCCGTTGCCGGGTCGTTGCCCCGATCGGCTAGGTGGGGTGAAATCCTGCGCTGGCTTTTTCCTCGCCACCACCATCCCTCGGTGGCACGTTCCGTGCTAATCCCGATGCGGGAACGACGCCCGCACACAGGTCGAGGCGTCATGCCTGTGTGCTCTGGCGTCGCGTTGATCCAACAATGATGAAGAAAGGGATTGCCATGAAAACTGCCGGTCTTATCCTCGGTGCAGCACTGCTGCTGGGTGCTTGCGCATCTCCCACCCGGTCGCCGGAAGAACAGTTGGCTGGGCGCATCAAACAGCAAATCGCACAAACGCAGGGAATAGGCGGCGCGGACTCGGTCAAGGTGCAGACCCAGAGCGGCGTCGTGATCCTGTCCGGCTTTATCGGCACGGAAAAGCAGAAATACGACGCGGGGCAGACCGCGTTGAAGATCAGCGGCGTGCAACAGGTGTTCAACAATCTCCAGGTGCTGAACCAAAGCTCGGGTCGCTAGCATACCCGCGGCAAAACGAATCGCAAAAACCGGCGGGCAGCACTGCCGCCGCGTGTAAAAAATCCCACGGGTTTGTGACTCGTGCGCGGGTGCCGTTCGCCTGCCGCATGCGGGCCGTCCCGGGGCGCCGCCTGTGCATGCAAACAAGAATGCTTTCGGGTAAGAGCTGCAATGCTTCGGTGCTGCGGCCACGGGCAGATCCGGCGGTTAGTCAGAGGCCACGGGTTTCCCAGCCGCCTTGCTGGCCGACTGTGTAAGCCATCGTAACAGTCCTCGCCAGTGCCGGGTACGTGAATGATATTGAAATGAGGGCCGTTTCGGCGGCTCTCCAGTTCTGTTCTTTGCGCAGATTGTTCTTGCCGCTCGAAGGACAGGGGTTTCTGTGGCCATAACTCTTCAGGGGGCCTGATGATGAAACCGATTTCGGCAATTTTCACAGCCATTTGCGCCACTGCAGCCCTCTGGACGCCGGCATCGGCGTCTTCTCCTCCGCAGGAATTCGGCCTGGTCATCGTTGACATCAAAACCGTCGCCACGGACATTGCGAAAAACATCGGCGTTCAGGCGAGCCTGATCCCGCTGACAGTGCAAGTGCCCGTCAGTGTCGCATCCGGGGTCTGCGGCATTCCCGAGACGGTGCTGGGGGCGCAAGGCGGCGCGCCGGGGGAAGCCGCCGGGGTAAGTTGTGAAGCGACGACGACATCGCCGCAACTCGAGCAGTTCGTGCGGACCAAGGTGCGTCAGCAATAGCCCGCACCCGGCCTCCGCCGGCTCAGGTCTTCGGCAGCGTGACGCCGCGCTGGCCCTGGTATTTCCCGCCGCGGTCGCGGTAGGAGGTCTCGCACACTTCGTCGCTTTCGAAGAACAGCACCTGCGCGCAGCCCTCGCCCGCGTAGATCTTCGCCGGCAACGGCGTCGTATTGGAGAATTCCAGCGTCACATAGCCTTCCCACTCCGGCTCGAATGGCGTCACGTTGACGATGATGCCGCAGCGCGCATAGGTCGACTTGCCGAGGCAGATCGTCAGCACGGTGCGCGGGATGCGGAAGTATTCGACGGTGCGCGCGAGCGCGAAGGAGTTCGGCGGGATGATGCAGACATCGCCCTTGAAATCGACGAAGGACTTTTCATCGAAATTCTTCGGATCGACGATGGTGCTGTTGATGTTGGTGAAGATCTTGAATTCATCGGCACAGCGGATATCGTAGCCGTACGAAGAGGTGCCGTAGCTGACGATCTTCTGTCCATCCACATGCCGCACCTGGCCGGACTCGAAGGGTTCGATCATGCCGTGTTCCTCCGCCATGCGGCGGATCCACTTGTCGGATTTAATGCTCATTATGTTCGCGAGAGGGTTCGGTAAGTGATGCGATCCGCCGTGCGGCGGGCGAATTCCCGCGATTTTACGCGAAAACACCCCGCCGGAACCCACCCAGCGGGCTATTTTCAGGATTGAACCTGATCAGGAAACCCGGCGCGTGTTGCCGAACCGGCTACACCGCCTGCCGCATCTGCTGCGGCTGCCTCGCGCCGGCATGGTGGAAGGCTGACGCCTGCGCGATGTACTGATGCTCCACGCAGGCGCTGTAGGCTTCCTTCAGGCGCATCGGGTCCTGCAGCAGCCTGTCCTTCCACTCGCCCAGGTGCACATGGTGCTGGATCAGGCTGCGCAGCACGGTCGCATGTTCGGTCACGCCGACCGTGGTGCAGCCGACCAGCACGTCCTTGCAGAACTCCAGCCGCAGATAGCGGAAATTGCGCTCATCGGCCATTTCCACCCATTGCCCGCCGCGCACCCCCTGCCAGTTGCCGAAGGACGAGGAAATCAGGCCGAGCGTATCGACCACGTCGATCTGCCTCACGCCGCGCTGGAACGCATGGCGGCCGGTCATGTTGAGAGCCGCGCAGTAGGCCTGGTCGGCGGCATTCGGCTGCACGCCGGCGATCAGCGAGCGGCCGCTTGCCTCGTCGAAGCTCTCGGCGCAGTCGCCGGCGGCATACACGCCGGGTACGTTGGTCTGCATCGATGCATCGACCACCACGCCCTGCAGGCATTTGATGCCGCTCCCCTTCAGGAAACCGACGTTGGGCGCGGTGCCGACTGAATAGACGACCAGGTCGGCCGGAATCTGCATATGGTTCGACAGCCTGACCGCAAGCGGGCCGCCGTCGCGCGGATTGCCGGCGCCGATGGCGAGCACGCGGGACGAGGTGTGGACATCGATGCCCTTCTTGGCGCACCAGCGCTGCACCATGTCGCCGGCGCCCTTGCCCATCATGTTGGGCAGCATCCGGTCACGCCGCTCCACCACTGTCAGCCGCACTCCACGCAGCGCCAGCGCCTCCATCACGATGCAGCCGACGAAGCCGGCGCCGATCAGCACCACGCGCGCGCCCGGCTTCGCCAGCCGCGCTATGCGGCGCGCGTCGTCCAGCGTCCAGCAGGGATGGACACCGGGCAGACCGATACCGGGAATCGCGGGCACGCGCGGCGCGGCGCCGGTGGCGATCAGCAGCCGGTCGAACTCGATCGCGCTGCCGTCTTCCATCTTGACCGTGCGCGTGCGGCTGCTCACATGTTCGGCGCGCCCGGCCACCATGCGTACCCGCAGCCGGGAAAAATAATCGCGGTCGCGGCGCAGGTAGGTGCCGGTTTCGCTGATATGGCCGGCCAGCAGTTGCGGGATCGCCATGCGCGAGTACGGCTGCTCCGTCTCGCCGCCAATCAGCACGATATCGTGATCCGGCGCGTGCTTGCGCAGGGTTTCCGCGGCGATCACCCCCGCCGGCCCGTTGCCGATAATGACGTGCCTCATGCGGCCATCCTGTGCGCGGCCGCTGCGCTGAGTTTCTGCATTCCTTTTCCCTGTGGATGAGGATGATGAAACCCACTATATCGAGGCACGAAATGTTATCAATTGAACAATATCAACCGCGCGCATCATCCACGGCAAGAATGCATTGAGGAAGCGCAACAGGACTGCGTGCCCCGGCTCTTTTCGACAAGCGTCGCGAGCGGAACGGATTGGCGTCGGCGCACGCGTACGAGAGGCATGCGGAGCAACGCAGGCGTCACGCCAGACAGCGCGGTATGCCTAGCGCTGCATCGATTCCCAGACCTTCTGCAGCCGTTTAACGGACACCGGCATCGGCGTGCGCAACTCCTGCGCGAACAGCGACACCCGCAGCTCTTCCAGCAGCCAGCGGAATTCGGTCATGCGCGGATCGGCGGCCTTCTGCCGGTCTTTCTGCGCGCGCTGCCAGGGCGCGGCCACCTGCGCCCACTCGGCCATCAGGCGCGCATCCCGTGCCGGGTCGGCGCGCAGCTTGTCGAGGCGTACGTTGATCGCTTTCAGGTAGCGCGGAAAATGCGCGAGCTGGCTGTAGTCGTTGTCCGCGATGAAGCGCTTGCCGACCAGCGCCTGCAGCTGCGACTGGATGTCGGCCGCCGCCTGCGCATGCGCCTTGGCGCCCTGCAGCTTTTTCGGCAGCGTGTAGTACTCGGCCAGGACCTGCGCCGCCAGCCGCGCGATCTCGTTGACCAGCAGGCCGAGGCGGGACTTGCCCTCGTCCTTGCGCCGGTTGAATTCCTCCGCATTTTTCGGCAGCGGGTCCTGCAGGCAGGCGCGCTCCAGGCCGGCCTGGATGATCTGGTCGCGCAGCTCTTCCTGGGTGCCGAGCGACATGAACTGCATGCCCATCTGCTGCAGGCCGGGAATGTTCTTCTCCAGGTACTTCAGCTGCTCCTTCAATTGCAGCGAGAACAGGCGACGCAGGCCGGTGCAGTGGACCCGGGCCGCTTCCGCCGGATCGTCGAACACCTCGAGATCGCAATGCGTGCCCTTGTCGACCAGCGCCGGAAAGCCGATCAGCGTCTGCTTGCCCTGTGCGATTTCGAGCAGCTCCGGCAGTTCGCCGAAGGACCAGGTGGTCAGGTTCTGGTATTCGGCGACGGCAGCGCCGGCTGCCGCCTCCTTCGCCGCGGTTTCGGTCCCGCCGGAGGCCGGCTCGCTTGGCGCGACGATGGTCTTTTCTGCGAGCTTCTGGAAGCTTTCGCGCGCCTGGCCGCCGAACTGCGCCTGCAGGCCGGCGAGACTGCGGCCCATCTCCAGCTGCCGTCCGTGCTCGTCGATCACCTTGAAGTTCATGAAATGGTGGGCCGGCAGCGTCTCCAGCTTGAAATCCGTGGTCTTGACGGTCAAGCCGGTCTGTTCGCGAACGTCGGCGATGATCGTGTCGATCAGGTTGCCCTTGCCGAATTCGGCGCGTTCGCAGAACCCCGCCGCATAATCCGGCAGCGGCACGCAATGGCGGCGCAGCTTCTGCGGCAGGGATTTCAGCAGCAGGTGCACCTTTTCCTTCAGCATGCCGGGCACCAGCCATTCGCAGCGCTCGGCGGACACCTGGTTCAGCGCATACAGCGGAATCGCCAGCGTGACGCCGTCGCGCTGGCTGCCCGGTTCGAAGTGGTAGGTCAGCGTCATCGCCACGCCGGCCACCGTCATCGTCTTCGGGAACAGGTCGGTGGTCACGCCGGCCGCCTCGTGCCGCATCAGGTCGTCGCGGTTCAGGTGCAGCAGCTTCGGGTTCTTCGCGGTCGCTTCCTTCAGCCACTTGTCGAACGCGGTCGCGGTATGGATGTCCTGCGGAACCAGCTTGTCGTAGAAGGCCGCGATCAGTTCCTCGTCGACCAGCACGTCGAGCCGGCGCGACTTGTGCTCCAGGTTCTCGATTTCGCGCACCAGCTTCTGGTTATGCGCGAGGAAAGGCGCGCGGGTGTCCAGTTCGCCGGCGACCAGCGCGCCGCGGATAAAGATCTCGCGCGCTTCCTTCGGATTGATCTGCCCGTAATTGATGCGGCGCTGGCTGTAGACCACCAGGCCGTACAGCGTCGCGCGCTCGTACGCGGACACCTGCCCCGAGCGTTTTTCCCAGCGCGGGTCGCCCCAGGATTTCTTCAGCAGGTGGCCGCCGACGCGCTCCAGCCATTCCGGCTGGATCTGCGCGATGCAGCGCGCGTACAGGCGGGTAGTCTCGACCAGTTCGGCCGCCATCACCCAGCGGCCCGCCTTCTTCGCCAGCTGCGAACCCGGCCAGATATGGAACTTGATGGCGCGCGCGCCCAGGTAATGCTGTTCCTCGTCGACCTTGTAGCCGACGTTGCCTAGCAGCCCGGTCAACAGCGCGGTATGCACCTGCTCGAAGGTCGCCGGCGATTCGTTCAGGCGCCAGCCCTGCTCGCGCACCAGCGTCAGCAGCTGCGAATGGACGTCGCGCCACTCGCGCAGGCGCAGCTGCGACAGGAAGTTCGCGCGGCAGCCTTCCATCAGCTGCTTGTTGGATTTCTTGTGCTCGATCGCATCCTCGAACCACCTCCAGATCTTCAGGTAGGAGAGGAACTCCGATTTCTCGTCGGCGAACTTCCTGTGCGCATTGTCCGCCGCGTCCTGCGCCTCCAGCGGCCGGTCGCGCGGATCCTGCACCGACAGCGCGGCGGCGATCACCAGCACCTCGCTGAGCGCCGCATTGTCGCGGGCGGCAAGGATCATGCGTCCCACCCGGGGGTCGAGCGGCAGCTTCGCAAGCTGGCGGCCGAGCGGCGTGAGCTGGTTCGCGTCGTCGACCGCGCCCAGCTCCTGCAGCAGCTGGTAGCCGTCGGCGATCGCGCGCCCCATCGGCGGCTCGATGAAGGGGAAGGTCTCGACATCGGTCAGGCGCAGTGCCTTCATGCGCAGGATGACCGCCGCCAGCGAGGAACGCAGGATTTCCGGGTCGGAGAACTTCGGCCGCTGCAGGAAATCCTGCTCCTCATACAGCCGGATGCACACGCCCGCGGCGACGCGGCCGCAGCGGCCGGCGCGCTGGTTCGCCGCCGACTGCGCGATCGGCTCGATCTGCAGCTGCTCGACCTTGTTGCGGTAGCTGTAGCGCTTCACCCGCGCCAGGCCGGTGTCGACCACATAGCGGATGCCGGGCACCGTCAGCGAGGTTTCGGCGACATTGGTGGCCAGCACGATGCGGCGCGCGTTCGAGGTCTTGAACACCCGCTCCTGTTCCTGCACCGACAGGCGCGCGAACAGCGGCAGGATCTCGACATGCGGCGGATGGTGCTTGCGCAGCGCCTCGGCCGCGTCGCGGATTTCGCGTTCGCCGGGCAGGAAGACCAGCACGTCGCCCGGGCCGAGGCGGGCCAGCTCGTCGACCGCGTCGACCACCGCATCCATCAGGTCGCGCTGCTCCTTCTGCGCCGACGGCTTGCCGTCGCCCTTCTCGGACGGCTCCACCGGGCGGTAGCGCACCTCGACAGGGTACAGCCGGCCGGACACTTCGATCACCGGCGCCGGCTTGTCCGGGCGGCCGAAATGGCGCGCGAAACGGTCGGCGTCGATGGTCGCCGACGTGATGATCACCTTCAGGTCGGGGCGCCTGGGCAAGAGCTGCCTCAGGTAGCCGAGCAGGAAGTCGATGTTCAGGCTGCGCTCATGCGCCTCGTCGATGATGATGGTGTCGTATTGCTTGAGCAGCGGATCGGTCTGGGTCTCGGCCAGCAGGATGCCGTCGGTCATCAGCTTTACCGATGCGCCCCTGGACAGGGTATCGGTAAAGCGCACCTTGAAGCCGACATGCTCGCCCGGCGGCGAGCCGAGTTCCTGCGCGATGCGCTTGGCGGTCGAGGATGCCGCGATCCGGCGCGGCTGGGTATGGCCGATCAGCCCCGTCTGGCCGCGGCCGAGCTCGAGGCAGATCTTGGGCAGCTGGGTGGTCTTGCCGGAGCCGGTTTCGCCGCTGACGATGATGACCTGATGCGCTTGCAGGGCGGCGGCGATCTCCTGGCGGCGGCCGGAAACCGGCAGCTCTTCCGGGAAGGTAATCGGCGGCAAGGGATTGCGGACGACCGGCGCGGCGGGCTTGTCCTCGGCGCGCCGCGGCCTGGCCGGCCGGGGCGGACTTTTTTGGGCATGTTCGGGTGCAGACATATCGGGGCGAATTATAATGCGCGTCATGGAAAACCCTATTCAATTCGTTCAGTGGCTACGTTCGGTTGCGCCGTACATCCATGCCTTCCGCGGAAAGACCTTCGTGGTTGCGTTTCCGGGCGAGCTGGTGATGGCCGGCGCCCTGCCGGTGCTGGCGCAGGACCTGTCCCTGCTGCACGCACTGGGCATCAAGATCGTGATCGTCCACGGCTCGCGCCCGCAGGTCGAGGAACAGCTTGCGCTGCGCAACCTCGAGGCGCACTACCATAACGGGCTGCGCATCACCGATGCTGCCGCGATGGAGTGCGTGAAGGAAGCCGCGGGCGAATTGAGGCTCGACATCGAAGCAGCCTTCAGCCAGGGCCTGCCCAACACGCCGATGGCGCACGCCGCCATCCGCATCATTTCCGGCAATTTCGTCACCGCGCGTCCGATCGGCGTGATCGACGGCCTTGACCTCGAATTCACCGGCGTCGCGCGCAAGATTGCCTATGAGACCATCCATCCGATCCTGAGTGCCGGCGGCCTGGTGCTGCTGTCGCCGCTCGGTTTCTCGCCCACCGGCGAGGCCTTCAACCTGACGATGGAAGACGTCGCGGTGGCGGCGGCAACGGCGCTGCGCGCCGACAAGCTGATTTTCATCACCGAAACGCCGCTGATGACCGACCGCGAAGGCCGCGAGGTGCGCGAGCTGACCGCCAGCCAGGCAGACGCGCTGCTCGCCGCCGGCATCCTGCCCGCCGATTCCGCGTTCTACCTGCAGGCCTGCGTGAAAGCCTCGCGTGCCGGCGTGCCGCGGGTTCACGTGGTGCCGTTCGAAATGGACGGCTCGGCCATGCTGGAGATCTTCACGCACGACGGCGTCGGCACCATGGTCAGCACCGAAAACCTCGAGACGCTGCGCGAAGCCACCATCGAAGACGTCGGCGGCATCCTCAAGCTGATCGAGCCGCTGGAAGCCGACGGCACGCTGGTCAAGCGCGGCCGCGAACTGATCGAGCGCGAGATCGAGTATTTCTCGGTGATCGAGCACGACGGCGTGATCTTCGGCTGCGCGGCGCTCTACCCCTTCCCCGCGGAAAAAATGGCGGAAATGGCTTGCCTGACCGTCAACCCGGAAGTGCAGAGCCAGGGCGACGGCGAACGCATCCTGAAGCACATGGAAAA